>ERZ1027255.2-NODE-2-length-161841-cov-11.367411_pt1 | contig 161841 bp, 129 predicted proteins | sample MGYA00519261_ERZ1027255 | MGnify/ENA primary metagenome ERZ1027255 (study PRJEB26926, sample SAMN06164399) | human gut metagenome | biome: ENVO:00009003; feature: ENVO:2100002; material: ENVO:00002003 | host: Homo sapiens | place: USA | collected 2012 ...
GAGATGACGTCGAGTCTCGTGGGCTCGGAGATGTGTATAAGAGACAGGTATTATAGTAATTCTATAATATCATCACATATTTTATTAATCCCCTAAGAAAAAAGCCGTGGTACCCTTTCTTACCACAGCTTTTTTCTTTTTTATCCATTTTTGTTATCTATTCCGCCTGACTGTCTGCCACCAGACCGCCGTTATCCGCCATAAGCTTGAATTTTATCTCAAACTCTTTCTCATCACCACTGTCCGTCTTGCGATATACCTTGCAGGCGACTTCATCTCCTGCCTGCTTTCCTGAAAACAGCGACGCTATATCCACCTCTCCTGCGGTGGACTTTCCGTCTATTTCCGTGATGATATCGCCCTCCGCAAGGTCTGTATTGGCAACATCACAATCAGGGTTTATGGACACAATACAAATGCCCGGCTGTATGCCGTATATCTCAGCAGTGGTGTCGCTGACAGCATAATAAGTCACACCTATCTTTACTCTGCCTGCCACATAGCCCTTTTCCATAAGCTCCTCAATAACAGGCTTCGCCTCGTCTATAGATACCGCAAAGCCTATGCCCTCATAATCGCTTGAAGCAAGCTTCGATGAGGTTATCCCTATGACCTGTCCCCACATATTGAACAGCGCTCCGCCTGAGTTACCGGGGTTTATGGCTGCGTCTATCTGTATACAGTTCATTATTATTGACGAGTTTTCAAGTCTTATCCTGCGGTTCACACCTGACACGATACCCTTTGTCACAGTGCCGTAATAGCCAGCCGGTGAGCCGATAGCGACCACCTCTTCCCCTGCATTCACCTGAGTTGAATCACCGAACTCAGCCGCCTGCAAGCCCTGCGCCTGTATCTTTATCACCGCTATATCCGTGGCAGGGTCCTGCCCCACCACCTTGGCTTCATACTCTGAATTGTCGCTTAGAACAACTTTTATGCCCGACTCCGCCGCATTTACAACATGAGCGTTTGTGACGATATATCCGTCAGCAGACATTATAACACCGCTGCCCTGACCTGCCGCAACATATCCACCCGAATTTTTGTAAACCTCTATAGATACCACAGCAGGAGAAAACCCCTTTGCGATACCCTCGGCAGTGTATCTTCCGTCAGCCTGGTAAAATTCATCGTCAAGCTTCGGCTTGTCAGCCACAGGCAGCGTAAAGCTTATCTTCTCGTCCCCTGTAACAAGATTTCTCACCCAGCCGCTTCCCCTTATGGAGGTTATTGATATGGCTATTCCGATGCCTACAAAAAGCACCATAAAGCACAGCCTTGCAACTGCATGGCGCATACGCTCTCTGCGGCGGCTTCTTTTTCTTGCCGAATCAACAGCCGACCAAAAATCTTCGTCCACCTTGTGAGCGGCTACCGCTCCCTCAGGCAGCTTGTAATGCCCAGTTTCTTGGGCTGTATCTTCATTTTCATCATGCAGACAAGGCTGCTCTTCAAACTGCTCCATATGAGCCTCCTAGTCGCCCTCCGCCTTGTTAGGCAGTGTGAACACAAATTCCGTATACTCGTTCTTAACGCTTCGTACCATTATCTTGCCCCCGTGGAGCTTTATGATAGAACGCACGATATTAAGTCCCAATCCAACGCCCGTCTTGTCAAGTCCTCTTGACTTATCGGTCTTATAAAATCTGTCGAACACCAGCGGAAGCTCGTCTTCAGACAGACCCTCACCGCTGTTTCTGATAGAAATGCTCGTCATGTTGCCCTCAGGCTCAAAGTGAAACTCTATATAACCGCCCTTGTCAACAAACTTTATGGCGTTCTCTATGAGGTTATACATGACCTGATGAACAAGGTCGTTATCCGCATAAAGGGTCACTCTGTCAACGTCAAGACCCCTTATCTCTATCTGCTTTTCCTCAAGCCTTGGCTCAAAAGTCACAAGGGTATCGACTATCGGCTCAAGCACAGAGAAATACTGCAAATTAGGTTTAAGCTCGCCTGCCTCGATCTTTGCAAGATTGAGCATACTTCTTACGAGCCTTGCAAGTCTGTGTACCTCAGATGATATTATCTTAAGATAATATCTCTCCTGCTCCTTTGGTATGGTGCCGTCAAGCAGACCGTCCACAAAACCGCCTATAGACGTCATAGGCGTTCTAAGCTCGTGAGAAACGTTCGCAAGGAAGCTGTTTCGCATGGTGTCATAGCTTTTCAGGCTGGCAGCCATATCGTTGAAAGCGTTGCTGAGCTGTTCAAGCTCCGAGGTAGAATAATCAGGCAGGGTGACAGAAAAATCTCCTGCTCCTATCTTCTTTGATACCTCCGCTATCTCTTTTATAGGTTCAGTAAGCTTCAGCGTCATGAAATATACTAGAAACATTACTATGACCAGAACTATTATAGCGGAAACTATAAATATTTCCATTATGTTGTAGGTATAGTCGTCCTGAGCCGCCTTTGAACTGAATGCAAGCACATAATATTCAGGTCCATTCGCTTTGAACGACTTACCTATCACATGATATATAGCATCGAAAGCTCCTCCGAGATCCGAATAAACATACTCGCAATTGTCAGAAAAAGCTTCAAGCTCATGGACAGATATATTATGAGGGCTGCACACAGGATCCTTACTGGAGTTCACAAGCACTGCTCCCGTAGAGTCGCACAAGATAAAATCAGCGTTGCACGCCATTGAATACTGCGTCATCTCATCTGTCACCGACTTTTTCCAGTCGGCAGGCTGAGCCAGCATTTCTTCCTGCGTATATAAAGCAAGAGCCTTGGTGTTTTTCTCCAACAGGCTCTTTTTTTCGTCAATAAAATACCTTGAAGAAACCAGCAGTAATACCGTTCCTAAGCACACAAAGCTTATAAGTATTACTGCTGAACAAATTACAAAGTATTTAAAGAATATGCTTTTACGATTACTCATGCGGTGTTTCAGCGACTTCAAACTTGTATCCTACGCCCCATACAGTTTTAAGTGCCCACTTGTCAGAAACGCCCTCAAGCTTCTCACGCAGACGCTTAACGTGAACGTCGATAGTTCTCGAATCGCCGTAATATTCAAAGCCCCATACCTCATCAAGGAGCTGATCTCTTGTATAGACTCTGTTCGGATTTGAAGCAAGGTGGAACAGAAGCTCAAGCTCCTTCGGCGGTGTGTCAAGCACCTGACCGTTTACTCTCAGCTCATATCTTGTCATATTAACTGAAAGCTTGTCATACTTGACTTCCTTTATCTCAGCTTCGCCTGATGACTGACCTACTCTTCTGTAAACAGCCTTTATTCTTGCGATAACTTCCTTTGTATCGAAAGGCTTTACGATATAGTCGTCAGCTCCAAGCTCCAGACCAAGCACCTTATCAAATGTTTCTACCTTTGCGGTTATCATGATGATAGGCACGTTGGACTTCTTTCTTATCTCACGGCATACCTGCCAGCCGTCTATACCGGGCAGCATAATGTCAAGCAGTATGATGTCAGGCTTAAGAGCGTTGAATTTTACCACTGCTTCCTCACCGTCATGTGCAAGTATTACTCCATAGCCCTCCTTTTCAAGGTAAAGCCTGAGCAGCTCGCAGATGTTCTTATCATCGTCTACTACCAATACTCGTCCAAGCGACATATTTCATCTTCCTTTCGTTTATTTACTTCTTTTCATGCCCATTATTTCAAATTTTCACACTTCTGAAAATTTGAACAAAAGACAATAATTATTCAAATTGATATAAGTATTATAACAAATTCACAAACCCATTGTGTGAATATTTATTTAATTTTTTATTAAATATCATAATTTGCTTCAATTTTAAGCGGACGTCTGCAACAATATGTATATATTTAATTTAATTAATCAATACTTTTGGATTTTATTTACTAATGAGGCAAGGATATTATTTGATTTTTGTAAACTATATCATAAAATATTACCCATTCCATACAAACAGCCTCCGCAGGATACTACGGAGGCTGTAAATTATATCAGATATTAGTCAGGGGAGCTTATTAGTACATACCGCCCATTCCGCCTGCACCTGCTGCTGCGGCTGCCATAGCAGCGTCAGCCTGTGGGTCCTTCTTGTCTGCAACAAGGCTCTCAGTTGTGAGCACCATTGAAGCAACAGAAGCTGCGTTCTGGAGAGCTGAACGTGTTACCTTTGTAGGGTCAACGATACCTGCAGGTATCATGTCAACATACTCAGAAGTATAAGCGTTGAAGCCGTAGCCGACCTTTCTTGAACGGATTATCTTGTCTATGATAACGCTGCCCTCAAGACCTGCGTTTACAGCGATCTGTCTAACCGGTTCTTCAAGAGCCTTGTAAACGATCTGAGCGCCTGTCTTTTCGTCACCGCTGAGCTTGTCAACGAGCTTCTTAACTGCCGGCATAGCGTTGATAAGAGCTGTTCCGCCGCCTGCTACGATACCCTCTTCAACAGCTGCCTTTGTAGCTGCCAGAGCGTCCTCGATCCTCAGCTTCTTCTCTTTCATTTCTACCTCAGTTGCAGCGCCGACCTTGATAACAGCTACGCCGCCTGAAAGCTTAGCAAGTCTTTCCTGAAGCTTTTCTCTGTCGAAATCAGAAGTTGTGTTCTCGATCTGTGACTTGATCTGACCAACTCTTGCCTTGATATCGTCGCTGTTGCCTGCGCCGTCAACAATAATAGTGTTCTCTTTCTGAACGACTACCTGTCTTGCTCTGCCCAGCTGCTCCATAGTTGTTTCGCTGAGTTCAAGACCAAGTTCAGATGAAATTACCTGACCGCCTGTGAGTATAGCGATATCCTGAAGCATTTCCTTTCTTCTGTCGCCAAAGCCAGGAGCCTTTACAGCTACGCAAGTAAATGTGCCTCTCAGCTTGTTTACGATAAGAGTTGAAAGAGCCTCGCCCTCAACGTCCTCGGCAATGATAAGAAGCTTCTTGCCAGCCTTTACGATCTGCTCGAGAAGTGGAAGAATTTCCTGAATGTTAGAGATCTTCTTATCTGTGATAAGAATGTAAGCGTCATCAAGAACAGCTTCCATTTTATCTGTATCTGTTACCATATAAGGTGCGATATATCCTCTGTCGAACTGCATACCTTCAACGACTTCGCTGTAAGTTTCAGCAGTCTTTGACTCTTCAAGAGTGATAACGCCGTCAGCAGTTACCTTTTCCATAGCCTCAGCGATAAGCTTACCAATGTTCTCATCAGCGGCAGAAACAGCACCTACTCTAGCTATCTCATCAGAGCCTTCTATCTTCTTTGAGTTAGCGACGATAGTTTCAACAGCAGTATCTACAGCCTGATCCATACCTTTTTTAAGTACCATTGGATTAGCGCCTGCTGCGATATTCTTCATACCCTCTCTAACAAGAGCCTGAGCAAGCAATGTAGCTGTTGTTGTACCGTCACCGGCAGCGTCGTTAGTCTTAGTAGCGACTTCCTTTACAAGCTGTGCGCCCATGTTCTCAAATGGGTCGTCAAGCTCGATCTCCTTAGCTATAGTAACACCGTCGTTTGTGATAAGAGGGGCACCGTACTTCTTATCAAGAACTACGTTTCTGCCCTTAGGTCCCAGTGTTATCTTAACAGTGTTTGCGAGCTTGTCGATACCGCTCTGCAAAGCTTTTCTTGCGTCTTCGCCAAAAATTATATCCTTAGCCATTGTAAATTACCTCCGTTTATATACTATTTAAAATGCAGTGAAATTAGTCAACAACTGCGAGAATGTCGTCCATTTTAACGATAATGAACTCTTCACCGTCCAGTTTAACATTAGTACCGCTGTACTTAGAGATAAGCACCTTGTCGCCCTTATTAACGCCCATAGTAACGTCCTTTTTACCAGGGCCTACAGCTATTACCTCTGCGACCTCAGGCTTTTCCTTAGCTGAGCCTGTGAGAATGATACCGCTCTTTGTGGTTTCCTCAGCCTCTGTCATCTTAACTACAACTCTGTCCTGCAATGGTTTGATCACCATGATAAGTTCCTCCTTTTATGATACCTTTTAATATGCTAAATTAGGATCCTTCGTGGTCGCACCTATGTTTTCAGCACTCTCACGATCGGATTGTTAGCACTCAGTCTTTCTGAGTGCTAATTATATTTTAGCACCTTTTTCGCAAAATTCAAGTCATTTAAGGTCATTTATGTGATTTTTGTAGGGTTGCACAATATCTATTAAGTTGCAAAATGATTTTGAGAGCAAATTGTACAATTTATTGTGGGGGTATTGCAGGTCTGAAATCAGATTTTCGGGTGGGGATAAATGTATTCAATGGAGGTATGCGTATCAACAGTATCCATAATTGTAGGGGACGACGCCCTCGGCGTCCCGTTCGGAGAGGTACGCCGTGGTTTTGGTATCTATGATGTTGAATTATTCGGAGTGACATTGTTGTGATAATCTCCGTTAATTCAATGGGCGAGGAATATCGGGACGCCGAGGGCGTCGTCCCCTACAGGTGTGGTGGGATAGTTTGTATGGTTATCGAACCGTATTATCACCGTGGATCTGTTTCTTCGAGGGGCGAACGGTGTTCGCCCCTACAGTTTTGTTGCCGTAAGATTGTGGGTTTAGCCGTTTTTATATTCAATTTTCAAGTTGCGTTCGGGGTGTGACATTGGGTATTATGCCCTTGGTTTTGCATACACAAAATATCAAATGCACACCCACGCTTTGACACAAGTTCTCTACAGCCTGTTCCAGAATCTCTCATCGTATTCACTAAGTCGCAGGGCTTGTACGTGCCCGCAAGTATCAAAACGCTTTCTACTTATCCCCGAAAAGCACCCCTTTTGTTGCATGAAAAATGCAACAATTGCAGAAATGTTGCCAAATTAAAATATAAATCATTTGTTTGCACAAATTTGTGGGGCAAATTTTGTGCAGGGTGATGATAAAATGTGAGTTATCAGAAAATAAAAAATAGATGCTATTGGCATAGGGGGTATGCTTATGAAGAAATTTTGGGCTATAGCGGCTCATGTTATCAGTGGCCTGGGAAATGACCTTTTGGGCTGGGTGATAGTCATTAGCTTTGAGCTGACAGGCAGTGAGGGGAAGTTTCAGGACGATGTTTTTCATTGGATAATTTTTGCTTGTGGTTTGATACATATTGCGGTGTGCGTGCTGTACAGTTTGTTGGTTTGGAAAAAGGGGACGGCGAATGGTCACGCTCGGTCGGGGAAAATTTTGGCGGTGTATGATATAATTATGGCACTGGTGCCCTATTTGTACTGGTTTGCGGTGTGCGTGCTGTAGGTTTGGGTAAGGTGAAGCTAACGGACGAGGTTTGCCGTATGGCTTTGGATAATATGTGATAGGCTGGAGGTTGAGCGTTATGAAAAAATTTAGGACGGTGGCGGCTGTTGTTATCATGTTTTTTGCGGCTATGGCTGGCTATTTTGTCGGAGCGGCATTGCAGGAGGAAATGGGCGGTGCGATACTGTTTGCGGTGATAACCGGGTTTGCTTGCGTTATTTACAATATGGATAATCGGGAATAGAGTTGGCATTGTTTAACGGATAGAAAGGTGAAAATATGGAAAATACGTTTAGTGTGAAGATGATATTTCACTTTTATCACAGTGTGGTAAAGGCGGAGCTTAAAAGGAGAGGCTTTTCTAAAGAGGTGGCTAAGAAGATAGAGGAAGAGCATGGGAAGATAGTTGCGAGGGCTAAGGATATTGGTAAGTCAAAGCTTTTGAGTTCGTACATTATGGCGAGCTATTACATTGCCATGAACAGGAGCACAGGGAAGTCTGCGCAGGAGAATTTTGAGATATTCCGTGACGGGCTTTGCGCTTCAAAGCTTTTTCACAAGGTAATGGGTGATGTGGACAGTTATCTTGACCCTAAGAAGATGCCAGGGCGTTTGAAATGGTCGGAAGACAGCCACAAGAGATTATATGAGAACGATTGGGTGGTGGATATTCTGCCGGGCAATGGTGAATATGACCTTGGGTATGATTATCACGAATGTGGGGCGTGCAAGCTTTGTAAGGACGAGGGGTGTCCTGAGCTGGCGGCTTACATATGCAGAATGGATTTTGTGCTGGCGGACATGATGAACATGAAACTCGTTAGGACGGGGACTATTGCTGAGGGTGCATCATACTGCGATTTTAGGTACAGCAGGAAGAAGTGACAGGCTCATAGGGGCTGAGAGTTAAGGTCGATACAAATAAAGGGGCAGTTATGGGGAAATTTGAGAAGTTTGGAAAATTGCTTGGCGATATTGCGATCTTTATGTATGTATACGAGGCTGTTATTGCAGTTGTGCTGATCTTGCTTTGTATACTTGTGGTGAGATACATAAAAAAGAGAAAAAGCAAGGGCAATGACGATAAAAAGAAATATGAGCCAATGTGGATAAGCATTATTATTGTGGTGGGTGCTTTGATATTGCTGGTGTCACCGCTGATAATGGGAATGTTTTTGCAGGTGCGAGTTATTTAAGAGAAGGTAAAAAAGAATGAAAGAGTTGGAGTATCCATTTGACAATGGGTTTATAATGAAAAAGAAAAGGTCGCTGAAAAGGCAGCTTTTGGGCGACGGAACGGTGCGGCTGAAAAAGAGAGTGGCTGTGCTGGGCGGCTCGACTACGGACGATATTGTGTCGGTATTGGAGCTGTTTTTGCTTGACATGGGCTTTGAATGTGAGTTCTATCGATCGGAATACGGACAATTCTGGCAGGACGCTGTGTTCTCAAACGAGGAGCTTGACCGCTTTAAACCTGATATCGTTTATATACACACGAGCCTTAGAAACCTCAGCTTTTCACCTACCCCCAGGTCGGGTGAAGATGAGATAGAGCAGGGGTTGAACGCTGAGCTTGACAGGCTTTCTCAGGCTTGGGACGGAGTGAAAGAGCATTTCGGCTGTCCCGTGATACAGAACAATTTTGAGCTTCCGTTTTTCCGCCTTATGGGAAACATGGACGCTTCTGACAGGCGTGGAAAGGTGAACTTCGTCACAAGGCTCAATTCGGCTTTGTATGACAGGATAGCCCAGAGGTCGGAGGTTTATCTCAATGATATAAACTGGCTGTCAGCGGCATATGGGCTTGAAAAGTGGAGCGAGCCGAAGTATTGGTATCTCTACAAATATGCGCTCAATATTGAGGCTATACCTGAACTGGCTTTTCAGGTGGCGAATATTATAAAGGCTATCTTTGGCAAGAACAAAAAGGCGCTGGCGCTTGACCTTGACAACACTCTTTGGGGCGGCATCGTTGGTGACGACGGTGTGGAAAATCTCGAGATAGGCAAGGAAACGGCTGAGGCAATGGCTTATTTTGAGTTTCAGCAGTATGTTAAGGCGCACAAGGACTTGGGCGTGCTTTTGACGGTATGCTCCAAAAACGAGGAAGAGAACGCTTTGGCTGGGCTTTCCCACCCTGAGGGCGTGCTAAGGCCTGATGATTTTGTGGCGATAAAAGCCAACTGGCTTCCAAAGGACAAAAATATCGTTGACACGGCGGAGGAGCTTAACATTCTTTCTGAGGCGTTTGTTTTTGTGGACGATAACCCTGCGGAGAGGGAGATAGTCAGGGGACAGCTTGGGGGAACGGCTGTGCCTGAGATAGGGGAGGTCACGGACTACATAAGAGTGCTTGACCGTTCGGGATATTTTGAAACTGTTACGCTGTCGGAGGACGATCTCAAACGCAATGATATGTACAGGGCGAACGCTCAGCGTGCAAAGGCGCAGAGCAGGTTTGCGGATTATCATGATTATCTTTTGAGTCTTGAAATGACGGCAGAGATAGGGGATTTTTCGCCTTTGTATCTGCAAAGGATAACTCAGCTCACCAACAAGAGCAATCAGTTCAATCTCACCACAAAGAGATACACTGCGGAGCAAATGGAGGCGGTCTATAACTCTGATGAATACATAAGGCTGTATGGAAAGCTTTATGACAAATTCGGTGACAACGGCGTTGTGGCGGTGACTATCGGAAAGACAGACAGCGAGGACAAGGGCAGGCTTGATATCGAGCTTTGGCTGATGTCATGCCGTGTGCTGAAAAGGGATATGGAGCTTGCTATGCTGGATAGTCTGGTGGCACAGGCGAAAAAGCGTGGCATAAGGGAGATATACGGGCATTATTACCCTACGGCGAAAAATAAAATGGTGGCAAGGCTGTATGAAAGCTTCGGCTTTGAGAAGATATCTCAGGACGAAGAGGGCAACACGGCTTGGCGACTTTTAGTTGAGGGGTATGAGGATAAAAATACTGTTATAAAGGTGAAGGAGGAGCATTATGCTTAGCAAGGACGAGATAATTGAAAGACTTGATGATGTTTTCAGAGATGTTTTTGATGACGATACTTTGGAGGTGGACGAGAACACCACGGCTGATGATATCGAGGATTGGGACTCTATCGAGCATATCACTCTTATCGGTGCGGTGGAGGACGAGTTCAAGATGAGGTTCAAAATGGGCGAAGTTTCGGGTATGAAAGATGTGGGCGAGATGATCGGCATTATTGAGCAGAGAGGCAAGTAACAGGCTGTTTGCGAAATATGCGTGAGAACGCTGTTCTTTTTCTGAATTTTGTGATCTCTAGCGGCAGTATGGCTGAAAGGCTGTACTGCCGTAAACTTTTAATGTAAATTCATAGGTTATACTTGAAATATCTGCGAAAATGGTTTATACTATTGGTAATAAAACTATTTTACGGAGGATATTATGGAAGATAATTTTACCCTCTGTCAGGGCGTATCTGTGGGCGGAGCGGAAAAACTGCGGTCTTGCTGCCACATTCAGGGGGACAATATAAGGGGTGTGCTGAGTTGTGACATCATGGCGAAGGTCGCCTGCGGTGTGATAGAGAAGCTCGCTGAGCCTATATTCTTCTTTCTGGAGCTTCCTGACAGCGAGAGAGAGGGCTACAAGACTTATTATCTTGATAACTGCACGAAAGAGGTCGCCCTTGCCATAATGAAGCGTTACGGCACTGTGCTTGTAAATGACGGAGTATCGAGATTTGGGTTTGGCTCGCACAAGAATGACGAGGAGATATATTTCACAGACTATCAGGAATTTCAGATATACTCACGCAATCCAAAGAAGCTTGAGAAGCTTTTTGACAGACTTGGGATAGACGTTGTGGGTGAAGATGAAGTTGTAACGCTGTGGGACTTGATAAACGAGGACAACACCGGCTGTAGCTCATGCGTTGAGGCGGACGGTGAAACGGTTTTTGACATACCTGAAAATCTAAAGTCTGAGGGTATGTACGAAGCTGAATAAAAATACAGGAGGAATGTACATGAACATCTGGCACGATATTTCACCAAAGGTGATAACAAAGGAAAAATTTACGGCGGTAATAGAGATACCGAAAGGTTCAAAGGTAAAATACGAGCTTGACAAGACCACGGGTCTTCTGAGAATGGACAGGATACTTTACACATCGACCCACTATCCTGCAAACTATGGTTTTATCCCTAGGACGTATGCAGAGGACGGCGACCCGTTGGATGTACTTGTGCTTTGCTCGGAAACGCTTGCGCCTTTGTCTTTGGTTGACTGTTATCCTATAGGCGTTATCTCCATGCTTGACAATGGTGCGGCTGACGAGAAGATAATCTGCATTCCGCTCAATGATCCTACATACAATATATATAAGGACATTTCAGAGTTGCCTAAGCACATTTTTGATGAGATGTGTCATTTCTTCTCGGTATACAAGGCACTTGAACACAAGGACACTGTGGTCGATGATGTTAAGGATCGTGAACACGCTACTGAGATCGTGGCACAGTGTATCGACAGATACATTGAGAATTTTTGCAAGTAAATAACTGAGGCTTGGCGGACGCACCGGGGGTGCGTCCGCTTTTTTTGTTTTCTGATACAAGGTTGTGAAGCCAACGGGCGAACGATGTTCGCCCCTACATTTTGGTGCTATGGTTTGCTATGCCGCAAAATCGCTGCGCTCTTTGCGGATTTACATTTGCTAAGGGATAGGGAAAACGGTGCAGATTTTATGCTCCAATATTACCTTTATTTGATATCGGGCTTTTGTGTGTTTTTTGTACCTTAATCTGCACCGCTTGGTCGGCTGTCGCCGAATGAGGCTCTGCCTCAAACTCCGCTAGGGGCTTTGCCCCTAGACCCCACAAGCCCTCTAGCGCCGGGCTTGAGCCTGCGCTTTATCTCTCGCTACGCTCGGTGCTGGGGGCACGACTTTGGTTAGCTATGCTCATTCCTCATTCCTAACTCCTCATTCCTCATTTGAACGTCGCTTTCCACTGCATATTGTATCTCGTGGCTTGTTGTTGCCTTTTTTGCCACTTTATTTTGCGGTTTTGTGCAATTTTACTATTATTTTTGGCTGTTTTAACGTTAAAAACCAGCTTTCTCGCTCCATTCCTCTTCAAACTTTGTTTTCTTTATCTAAGCAATGAAAATTTACAAAATCGGAAAGTGTAATAATTAAATCAGAAAACAAATTTCCTTGTTACCGAATTTTAACCTTTTTGCGACACTATATTCTACCGTTCATCACCCTTCTTGCTTTTTCTGTCACAGCGTCAGAAATAATTGTGCTTTTTTTCGCAAAACCTATTGACGTATACTATATGTTGTGTTACAATAAATTTATAAGGTCAATGCGATGTGAATGTATGGGAGTTTTGCGGAAATATCTGCTATCTTTATACAGGTGAAAATGTTTAAAATACCACAAGATATTGTGTAGTGTAAAATTAATTAAAAGTTTACAAATTACAAGACGGTGACAAATTAAAAGGCGAAAGTTACAAAATCCCCCTAAAATCTCTCTTAAATTGACCAAGTGTCCAAGAAAAATCCCTTGCAAAAATTCACTTTGGGAAATATTACTGTTGCAATTTTCTATAATATAGTGTATAATTATTGTACGGTGGTTAAAAGTGCAAAAAAGTGGTGATGAGTGCTTCAAATGTGGCATTTCATTGCTTAACTTGGTCAAGGGAGGTGAACGGCTTGCAGGCGTGCTTGCTTAAAGGAACTTACAATCAGACTATGGACGCTAAGGGAAGAATGACTTTTCCTACTAAGCTCAGAGAGCTTATCGGCGAGCGGTTCATTGTAACTAAAGGTATAGACGGCTGTCTGTTCGTTTATTCCCTTGAGGATTTCGAGAAAAGAGCCGAAAAGATCAGAAGTCTGCCTATGGCTAAGGCGAGAGCTTTACAGCGAAGCTTTATGGCGTGGGCGTGCGAGGTCGAGCCTGACAAGCAGGGCAGGATACTTGTTCCGCAGTCACTGAGAGAGGTGGCAGGGCTTGAAAAGGAGATCGTTGTGGCCGGAGTATCTGACAGATGTGAGATATGGGATAAAAAGCGCTGGGACGATTTCAACAGCAGCATTGATGATAACGAGCTTATGGAAGCTCTGGAGGGGCTTGATTTTTAATGGAATTTAACCACATTCCCGTACTGCTTGATGAGTGCTTGGAGGGTCTGAACATTCGACCTGACGGCATTTACTGCGACGGCACTGCCGGAGGAGCAGGACATTCGAGAGAGATCGCTAAAAGGCTTGACGGCGAAAAAGGCGGCAGGCTTGTGGCTATAGACAGAGATCCCGAGGCGGTGAAAACTGCGACTGAGCGGTTGGCAGGCTATCCTGCGACTGTTGTGAGAGGGAATTACTCTGAGATAGACGAGATATTTGAAAGGCTCGGCATAAGCGGTGCTGACGGCATTCTTATGGATCTGGGCGTTTCCTCTTATCAGCTTGACAATGCGGAGAGAGGCTTTTCCTACCACAATGACGCACCTCTTGACATGAGAATGTCAGGGGAGGGGCTTTCCGCCAAGGACGTTGTTAACGGATATGATTATCAGAGCCTTGCGAGGATAATTTTCGAGTACGGCGAAGAAAAGTTTTCAAGAAGCATTGCTTCTAAGATAGTAAAATATAGAGAACAAAAACCGATAGAGACAACTATGGAGCTTGCCGAGATAATAAAAAGCGCAGTTCCGCAGAAGGCAAGGCGTGAGAAAAACCCTTGCAAAAAGACTTTTCAGGCTATCAGGATAGAGGTAAATAAGGAGCTTGAACATTTGAATATCGCTCTTGACAAGGCGTTCGATTGTCTTAACGTGGGCGGCAGGCTTTGCATAATCACTTTCCACTCGCTGGAGGACAGATTGGTAAAGCAGAGATTTCAGAGCTTCTGCAAGGGCTGTATATGTCCGCCTGATTTTCCTCAGTGCATATGCGGAAGAACGCCTAGGGGAAAGCTTGTGAACAGAAAGCCTATAGAGGCTGATGAAAAGGAGCTTGCGGAGAATAACAGAAGCCGCAGCGCTAAGCTCAGGGTGATCGAGAAGATCAAGGACTGAGTGAAATTTGTGTGAAATTGGGAATGTGTAAATAACGGGCTTGCCCGTGGATCGTGAGAGGTGTTTTACCGCAATGGCAAAGGTACATAACTTGGCATTTGATTACAGTGCCTATGACAACGCTCAGGAGGCGGAGGCTCAGAGAGCCATAAAATATAAGAAAAACCCTGCACTAAAGCAGAAAACCATATCGGTAGTAACTGTGATAGGCATTTGCCTGCTGGTGGCTGTTGTTCTTGGAACGATGATATACGGCAGAGTCGAAATATCAAGCTTATGTTCGGAGCAGACCAGACAGGAGGAACAGCTTGCTCAGCTTCAGGGAGAGAATGTAAGCTTACAGTCAGAGCTTGCTCAGAAGACCAATATGTCAAAGGTCGAGGAGTATGCTGAGAATGAGCTGGGACTTAAAAAGCTGGATAAATCTCAGATAGAGTATGTAACTGTGGAGTCAGACTCGGTGGCAAAGGTGGTAAAGGCCGAGGACGACAATGTGTTCGTTAAGATAAAACACTGGTTCAGCTCTGTTCTGGAATATATCGGGGCTTAGTGAATAAAATAATTATGGGGAAAGTTAGGGACAAGATATTTGTGCTTAGCTTTCTTGTTCTATTAATTTGTATGTGTGAAAATACGATATTTGCCGTATCATGCTAAATTATTGAAGATTTTGTATGTGCGGTGATGTCCTGAGAGGAGATATTTATGACCGACAGACCAAGTGCCAGAATGAAACAACGTCTGAATATTTGGCTGAGCCTGCCTGTGGCGGCGATACTTATATATACGGTTGCGACCATCTTTTCAGTGTCTATAAAGGACGGCAAGAAGTGGCAGTCCCTTGCAAACGCTCAGCAGCTTAAAAGCACGGCTGTTTCAGCGTCAAGAGGCACTATTTATGATTCAAACGGAACGGTGCTTTCTCAGAGCGCAACGGTCTATACTGTTTATGCAGACCCTCTTATGCTCAAAGAAAAGCTTGATGACAACGACAAGAAGATAGAGGAGCTTAAGGGATATATAGCCAAAGAGGACGACGCGTCCAAGAAGGCTACATATCAGCAAAGACTTGACGCAACGAAATCAGGGGACGAATGTCTTGACGAACTTGTGGAGTTTTTGGCACTCAATCTTGAGATAGACACTAACACTGTGAGAGAAAAACTCACTAAGACGGATACTCAGTACATCGTGCTGAAAAAAGAGGTGGAAAAGACCGTTTCCACGGCTATCGAGGATAAGCTAACGGAGCTTGGCATTGACGGCGTAAGGTGCGACCCTACCACAAGGCGACTTTATCCACAGAATACTCTTGCTTCTGTTGTTCTTGGTCACACGGACTATGAGGGCAACGGCATATATGGTCTTGAAGCTTACTATGACGATTATCTCAGCGGCATTGACGGCAGAATAATCACTGCAAAGGCAAGCGACGGAACTGAGATACCATACAGATACAAGCAGAGCTATGACGCTCAGGACGGCGACGATCTTAATCTGAATATCGACGCCAACATTCAGTATATCCTTGAAAAAGAGCTTGCAAAGGCAGTTAAGGAAAATCAGCCTACTGACAGAGCCTGCGGTATCATAATGAATCCTAAGACGGGTCAGATATACGCAATGGCGACCTCTGATCCTTATGACCCTAACGAGCCTGCGGCTATCTCCGATGAAAAGACGGCGGCGGAGCTTGCGGGGCTTGATGAAGATTCAAACGATTACAAGCAGAAACAGCTTGACGCATGGTCCCTTCAGTGGAAGAACAAGGCGGTTTCAGAAACATACAATCCGGGTTCTGTATTCAAGGTCATAACAGGTGCTTCGGCTTTGGAAGAAAAGGCTATCACTCTTAATGATACTTTTGGCGGCGGCACTCAGATACAGGTGGAGGACACGACTTTCCACTGCTGGTCAACTACCGACCACGGTTCGCAGGATCTTGCTCAGGCAATGCTAAACTCATGTAACCCTGTATTCATTCAAATAGGCATGAAGCTTGGTTCTGAAAAGTTCTGCCAGTATTACAATGCGTTCGGCTTCAACGAGCTGACAGGTATCGACCTGCCGGCGGAATCAAATTCTATCAGTATGCCGCTTAGCAACATGGGTCCTGTTCAGCTTGCTTCATCTTCATTCGGTCAGACAAATAAGGTAACGCCGATACAGATGATAACAGCTTACTCGGCGGCTATAAACGGCGGTTATCTTGTTACACCGCAGGTAGTGAACAGTATAACCGACGAGAACGGCAACATTGTAAAGAAAATGGACACTGTTGTAAGACGTCAGGTCATTTCTGAGGACACCTCCGCTTCTATGAGAGAAATACTCGAGGGCGTTGTTGAAGGTCAGCCCGGCTCTAACTGCTATATAAAGGGATACAGGATAGGCGGTAAGTCGGGTACTTCACAGAAAATGGACGAGGACCCGACCGGTCAGACGTATGTTTCTTCATACTGTGCATTCGCTCCTGCTGACGATCCGGAGATAGTAATGCTCGTAATGGTAGACCACCCCACAGGCGAGAAATTCTACGGAAGCCAGGTGGCAGCGCCTATATGCGTGAACGTGCTTTCAGACGTTCTGCCTTATGTGGGAATTTTCCCTGAGTATGACGAGAGCGAGCTTGCAGACTTGCAGGTTTCAGTACCTAGCGTTCAGTATTATACTGTTGAGGAAGCCAAAAAGACACTTGAAGATCTTGGACTTGAGGTCAAGGTCAAGGGCGAGGGCGACACTGTTGTTAAGCAGACGCCTGTTGCCGCAAAGATAGAGCATGGCGGCTCAGTCGTGCTTTATACAGAAGCAAACGCCAAGGAAGAAACTGTTACGGTGCCTGAACTTAAAGGACTTACAAAGGAGCAGGCAAAGGCTACGCTTGATATGTACGGACTTAACTTGACGGCAGAAGGCTCAGGCTATGAGGAGGAAGGTGCGGTTGCACAGTCCGATCAGAGCGTGGGAGCAGGACAGAGCGTTCCAATGGGAACGGCTGTGTCGGTAACATTTGCAGTGACCTCGGTAGGCTCACAGTAAGAAACCATGATAAGGAATGATAATTATGAAACTATATGATATCATAAAGGACGTTGCGAAAACTTCTCTGCCTGATATGGAGATAAGCGACGTTACGAGCGACACAAGAAAGGCTGTCAAGGCAGGCTCGATGTTCGTGTGCATAAAAGGAAAGACCTTTGACGGACATGACGCTGCTAAGGACATGATAGAAAAGGGATGTACAGTTGTAGTTTGCGAAAGAGATCTGGGGCTTGACTGTCAGATAATCGTGGAGAACACAAGAGAGGCTTTCCCTCTGCTGTGTGCGGCATTTTTCGGTCACCCTGAAAAGGAACTTACTCTTATCGGTGTAACAGGCACTAACGGAAAGACGACTATCACAACTGTTATAAAGAAGGTGCTTTCTTCATTCGGCTGTAAGGTTGGTCTTATCGGCACTTGTCAGAACGAGATAGGCGACGACGTTTATCCTACTGCAAGAACGACTCCTGAGCCTTATGACCTTTATGAGCTTTTCAGAAAAATGGCTGATGAGAAGTGCGACTATGTTGTTATGGAAGCTTCCTCGCAGGGCTTGGAGCAGAAAAGACTTTCAGGCTGTCATTATAAGGTAGGCGTTTTCACTAACCTTACGCAGGATCATCTTGACGTTCATGGTACTATGGAAAATTACTATCAGGCTAAGAAGATACTTTTCACTATATCTGACAACGCTATCATCAACATTGACGATGAATACGGCAGAAGGTATCTCAAAGAGATAAGCTGTCCTGCGAAAACTTATTCATGCTGTACAAAGGCTGATTTCAGAGCAGAGGATATACTGCTTTCAGCAAGCGGTGTGAAGTATGTTTTCACTGACGGAAAGATAAAGCACAATGTTTCATTCAATATGCCCGGACTTTTCAACGTTTCAAACTCACTGGCTGTTATAGCCTGCTGTGAGACCCTTGGATTTGACGTTGACAAGACTATCAGAGCTTTGGGTACTATGCAGGGCGTAAGAGGAAGAGCGGAGATAGTTCCGACGGGCAGAGATTTCACTGTTATATGCGACTATGCTCACACTCCTGACGCACTTGTGAACGTGCTTTCGGCTATAAAGAACAGTGCAAGCGGAAAGGTAAAATGCCTTTTCGGCTGTGGCGGAAACAGAGACGCTTCAAAGAGAAGCCTTATGGCTGCGGCTGCGGCGGATAATGCTGATTTTCTTATCGTCACTTCCGACAACCCGAGGAATGAAGATCCGCAGGATATCATAAACGATGTTCTGGTTGGTCTGGAGGGCAAGACGACTCCTTACATAACTATCGTTGACAGGCGTGAGGCTATCCACTGGGCTATACATCATGCGGAAAAGGACGATATCATCGTGCTTGCCGGCAAGGGTCATGAGGATTATCAGATACTTGCAGGTGGTGTGAAGATACATTTTGACGAGAGAGAAGTCGTTGCGGACGCTCTTAAAGAGCTTGAAGCTGAGGGCAGATAAGAGAAAAATGTAGGGGTGAACAGTGTTCGCCCGTGATATGCAAAGCGGCTTAGGGCGGTTTTGCGATAAAGATATATTTATAAGATAAGGGAAAGGAGATACTGCCGAGAAATTGGCGGATAAGAATTAAAATGGAAAAATTAAGCTTACAGGAGATAATATCGGCGGTTCACGGAAGCTACGGCTATCCTGCTGACGTTGAAATTTCCGATATCTCCACCGATACGAGAACAATAAAGCCAGGCTCGCTTTTTATTGCACTAAAGGGTGAGAATTTTGACGGACACAACTTTGCCGCAAAGGCTATGGAGCTTGGTGCGGAGGCTGTTGTTACGGAAAGACCTGTGGAGGGTGCAAGATGTATGATCGTTGACTCCACTGCAAGGGCATTGCTCGACATTGCGGGATACTACAGGTCTAAATTCGATGTTAAGGTAGTTGGCGTAACAGGAAGCGTGGGAAAGACCACCACTAAGGATATGATAGCCCTTGTTGTGGCGCAGAAATACAAGACGCTGAAAACTCAGGGCAACCACAACAATGAGATAGGTATGCCACAGACGCTTTTCGGTCTTGACAGCAGTTATGAGGCGGCTGTTATCGAAATGGGTATGTCACATCAGGGTGAGATATCGAGAATGTCAATGTCATGTCAGCCTGACGTGGCTGTTATAACCAACATCGGCATTTCACATATTGAAAATCTCGGCACGCAGGAAAACATTCTCAAGGCGAAGCTTGAGATACTTGACGGTGCGGCTTATGACGCTCCGCTGATACTTTGCCGTGATGATAAATTGCTTGCAGGGGTGCAGTTACATTCTGACAGAAAGGTTTATTACTATTCTGTATCAAAGAAGGACTGCGATGTTTATGCAAGCGGTGTTAAGACTGTTGACAACAGCATAACATTTACTATAAACTATGAGGGCGGAAAGATAGCCGCCCAGATAAACTGCTTGGGCGAGCACAATGTAAAGAACGCTCTTGCGGCGTTCTGTGTGGGTCTTGCGCTTGATATTCCTCCTGAGGATATTGTAAAGGGCATTGCTCAGTTCAAACCGGAGGGTTTAAGACAGAATGTTACCGTCATTGACGGAGTTACATATATAGTTGACTGCTACAACGCTGCGCCTGACTCAATGAAAGCGAGCCTTTCGGTGCTTTCACAGGCACAGGCGGAGGGCAAGCGCATTTGCGTGCTTGGAGATATGCTGGAGCTTGGCAAGAACTCAAAGACCTATCACAGAAATGTGGGAGAGTATGTTGCGGCTTCAAAGGCTGACCTGCTTTACTGCTTTGGCGAGGACTCAAAGTGCTATATAGAGGGTGCTGAGAAAAAGGGCTTTGCAAAGGAAAATTGCAGGCACTTTGAAAGCAGAGATGACCTTGCGGCGGCTTTGAAAGAGGTAGTTTCAAAGGGCGACGCTGTGCTTTTCAAGGGAAGCAGAGGAATGAAGCTTGAAGAAGTGTTCAATGCACTGACAAAATGAGTTGGAGCGTGCAGGCGGTGATACTGGGGTGTGAAATGGTGCTGGGATATGTTCTTGGCAGAGTTTTCATACCATATTTCCGCAGGATAAAAACAGGCAAATTCGATTTTTATATAGGCGACAGGTTCGCAAAGGACGGCTCTGAGCCGAAATTCGGCGGAGTTGTCATAATGCTCTGCGTTATATTCGGCATTGTTACGGGAGTTATATTTTATGACTCGCAGGCGGTGCTGAGTTTTGAGAACGGAGAGTTTTCAAGGCGTGTGTTTATCGCTCTGGGCGGAGTTTTGATGCTCACGGCTATCGGGCTTTCGGAGGACTATGTTAAGGAGAAAAAGCTTGGCATAGGCATGAAGCCTTTTTACAAGATATGTATGGAGTATCTTGTATGTCTTGGTGTATGCGTGGGACTTAGATACTGCGGAGGAGTACAGACGGCTGTGCTTATGCCTTTCCATTTGGGCTATGTGCAGTTCGGCAGGCTTTTTTATCCGCTTTTTCCGCTGTTTATGACAGTGGGGATAAACATGGTAAAGATACACGATTGCGCAGGCGGTAAGACCGACACGGGTACTGACGGGCTGTGTGCTGTAACGGCTTTGATATTTTCGGCAGGGCTGTCAAGCGGTCTTGCGGCAGGGGCAGGCTCTGCCGCCGCTCAGCTTTTTGCTGTTTGCACAATGGGTGCGGCAGGAGGCTTTCTCTTTTGGGGGTGCAGTCCTGCGAAGCTTTATTTGGGCGAGTCGGGTGCGCTGGCGATTGGTGGTCTTATGACTATGGCGGTGCTGCTTTCGGGAGAATATTTCGTTTTCCTGCCGGCAGGTGCGGCTGTGGTCGTTGACGGAGCTTGTGGGCTTTTGCAGTATATAGTTTTTAAGATAAGAAAAAAGCTGCTTATGAAAGGTTACACGCTTCATGAGCATTTGCAGAAAAAGGGTCACGGAGATCACGCCGTGATCGGGATATTCGCTGTGATGTCTGTGGCAGGGGCTGCGGCGGCGATAGCGTTTTTGATATATTCGGGAAGGTTTTTCATATAGAGATTTTGTTGGGAGGTTGTTTGTTTGGCTATAAGAGGTCCTAGACGTGAACGTGACGGAAGCATAGTGTATAATAGTCACGTTCCTCTTAAACAACCTGTGGCACAGGCAAAAAGAAAACATAGATTCAGATTTATACTTACGGAGATAGACAAGCCGTTTTTCATTCTTGTAATGGTATTGCTTGTATTCGGACTTCTGATGATGTTTTCTGCAAGCTATGCGTGGGGTCTGAGTGAATATAACGATGGATATTATTATCTGGTGAGCCAGCTCAAGTCTGCCGGACTTGGTCTTCTTCTGATGTTTGCCACGAGCTATCTTGATTATCACTTCTTTCAGAACACAAAGATAGCATATATTGCGTTTATCGCCACATATCTTCTTACGTTTTATACAGCTCTTTTCGGAATAGACGTTGCCGGTGCAAAGCGTTGGATACAAATAGGTCCGATCAGCTTTCAGCCGTCGGAGCTTCTGAAGGTAACGTTCATTATTATTTTCGCATACATAATGTCGGTGAATTATCCTAAGTTCAAGGATTGGAAATTCTGTATTATACCGTTTACTGTGATAATGGGCGCGGTGGCGCTGGTGCTTATTTTTCAGAGGCATATGTCGGCTGTTATGTTGGTGGGTATCATGGGCGTGTCTATGATGTTCATAAGCGGTATGCCAAAAAAGACCTTCTGGAAATTTATCGGTGTGTGTGCTGTTTTCGGGGTGCTGCTGCTGATATATAAAATGGCGTCAGGCTCAGGCTTTTCTTATATTTCAGATCGTATACAGAGCTGGAAAAATCCTGAATCCGACCCTAGCGGAAAGACCTTCCAGACCTATGAATCTCTATTGTCTATAGGCTCGGGCGGCTGGTTCGGTCTTGGATTTGGAGAGTCAAGGCAGAAGTATTATCTCCCTGAGTCACAAAACGACTTCGTTTTCGCTATTATCTGCGAGGAGCTTGGCTTCGTGGGTGCAATGGTAGTGGTACTGCTGTTTGTGCTTTTTATAATCGAGGGCTTCATGATCGCTTCAAGAAGCAAGGATCGTTTTGGTATGCTTCTTGCGGCTGGTATAACAATACAGATAGGCTCGCAGGCACTTTTCAACATTATGGTAGCCTGCAACGCTTTCCCTAACACGGGTATTTCACTGCCGTTTTTCAGCTACGGCGGTACTGCACTGATGATACAGCTCGCAGAAATGGGTATCATGCTCAACGTTTCACGTCAGTGCATCAAAAAAAAGTAAAGAGGTATTAGTTCTATGCTCAGAGTTTTACTTGCAGGCGGAGGTACGGCAGGTCATGTAAATCCTGCTCTTGCCATTGCGGAAATAATAAAAAAACATTATCCTGACGCTGAGATAAGCTTTGCGGGAAATCCTGAAAAGCTTGAGGCTAGGCTCGTGCCTGCGGCAGGATATAAGTTCTATCCTATAAAGATAGAGGGCTTTCAGAGAAAGCCTAACTGGGTAAATCTCAAAAGAAATATCCATGCGGCAGAGTGTCTTGTAAAGTCAGGAAGCACTGCAAAGAAGATAATAAAGGAAGCAAAGCCTGATCTTGTTATAGGAACCGGAGGCTATGTTTCAGGACCTATAGTTAGAAAAGCCGCTAAAATGGGCATAAAGACGGCTATTCACGAGCAGAACGCTTTTCCGGGCGTAACAAACAAGATACTTGCAAAGTCTGCGGACGTTGTTATGCTCACTGTAAAAGAGGCAGAAAAGTATATGCCCGAAAATGCTAAGACGGTGGTGACAGGTCTGCCTGTAAGGGGAGCTTTCAACACCATGTCAAAGTCGGAGGCTAAAAAACAGCTTGGCTTTGATGAAAATGAAATATGTGTGCTTTCAACAGGCGGAAGTCTGGGTGCGAGAGTGCTTAATGAGAATATCGCAAAGCTTCTGAAATGGTATCAGGACAATGATGTTAAGGTGTGTCATATACATTCCTACGGCACTTATCAGGGATATAAGGATTATCCTGAAAAGCTCAGGGCTATGGGGATAGATATCAACAACAGCAGACGTATCATAAAGGATTATATCAATATGCCTGTGGCAATGGCTGCGGCTGACCTTGTTATATCAAGGTGCGGAGCAGCTTCGCTGGCGGAGCTTGAAGCAATGGGAAGAGCTTCTGTGCTTATCCCGTCGCCTATGGTGGCTGAAAATCATCAGTATTACAACGGCATGGTATTACAAAACGCAGGAGCAGGCTTTGTTATCGAAGAAAAAGACTTGACGGAAAAGCTTTTCATTGATACTGTAAAGGGGCTTATAGAAGACCCTGAGAAGCTAAGACAGTGCTCGGAAAACGCTGCAAAGCTTCATGTTGCCGATACTGAGGACAGGATATTCAAGGCTTTAGAGCCACTTATTAAGGGATAAGGAACGTAAAATTTAAGGGGATAAAATAATGGATAAGAATTACAGACAGTATAACAAGAGGGCTTCAATGGACAGCATTGAAGTGCCTGATGTTGACAAGATAAAAAAGCTGTCAGATAAAAAGTTCAAGGGCAGCGGAGTGAACCGCACCGCCGACGAGATTTTTGACGGAGAAAAGTTCAACAAGGCAGGGGAGTTCGACCGTGCCACAAAGACTTACGATGACCCTACCAAGCACAAGGAAGAGGACGACAAAGAGGACGATTTCCTTGAGGACGCTGCGGCTATTCCTACGCAGGCGGCGACAGGACTTAGCAAGGGCGTGAAGGTAAGAGGAGCATATGTAAAGCGTGGCAAGGTGATAAAGGTGATCGTTACGGTGGTCATCATACTTGTGCTTATGGTGTTCTTCTTCCCACCGTTGTTTTTCAACGACGCAGACAAGAGCGTGGTGAGATATGACGACAACGTGTTCAAAACAATGGGTATGACGGATTTTAAAACATATGCGCTGTCAAATTATTCTGTATACAACGAAGAAGCTTTTGGTTCTGAGTTGAGTTCAAGCTACCGTTTTGCAGATATAGTGTTCAATATCAAAAACCCGTCTCCTTTTGAGATAAAGATACCGCAGTATGAGATAAGCCATGTTTCTTCAGAATACGACAATGCGGTATGCTATGCGACCAGCGTTACAACAAACAGCGACGGCGAGGTCATAGGCGACACTGTTCCTCCGTTTTCCAGCAAGGAGGTCACTGTAAGGATACTTGTGAATATCACTGATATGGACGATAGTACGTTTGACGATTGCGTTACCGGCATGATACTTTCAACTAAGGATATGAAAAAGAAGATGGGCAAGGACTCCTATCTGCCTTGTTTGCCTGCTTTTATGCCTGTTTCAAACGCTATAGAGATATATATCAACAGATAGCTTTAACCTATATGGGCGGTCCTGCATAAGATAAGTCAAAACCTTAAAAGGAGCGACGCTTATGCAACGGCTTATCATTCAGGGAGGAAGCAGGCTGAACGGAGAGATAACCGTTCAGGGAGCAAAAAACGCAGCTCTGCCGCTGCTGGCAGGGTGTGTTCTTATAAACGGAGAGATCAGGCTACATAACTGTCCTGCACTTTCGGACGTATTTGCGGCTTGCCGCATTCTGTCGGTGCTTGGGGCAAGGTGCAGCCGTGAGGACGGCTGTGTTACTGTGGACGCAAGGGGCGCTGTAAATACCTTTGTGCCAGATGAGCTTATGAGAGAGATGCGTTCGTCTATCGTTTTTCTGGGAGCTGTTCTTGGAAGAACAGGTGAATGCAGGCTGTCATTCCCGGGAGGGTGTGAGCTTGGTCCGAGACCTATAGATATGCACCTGTGCGCACTTAGAAAAATGGGCGTCAGGATAAATGAGGAGTATGGTGTGCTTAGCTGCACCTGCCCGAGAGGGCTTAGAGGGGCTAGGATAGACCTTTCGTTCCCCTCTGTGGGAGCGACTGAGAACATCATGCTTGCGGCTGTTCTGGCAAAGGGCGACACGGTGATATACAATGCGGCAAGAGAGCCTGAGATATGCGATCTTGCGGAGTTTCTGAACTGCTGCGGTGCAAAGATAAGCGGCGCAGGGGGCGGAACGATAACAATAAGCGGTGTGGAAAAGCTACACGGCTGTGAATACTCTGTCATGCCCGACAGGATAGTTGCGGCGACTTTTATGAGCGCGGCGGCGGCAACAGGCGGTGAGATAGGTCTGCTTGGGGCAAGGGCAGGGGATATCCGTGCGGTCATACCTATATTTGAGCAAATGGGCTGTCAGGTATTTCTATATGAGGACAGGATATTTATAAAAGCACCTAAACAGCTAAAAGCTGTGCGGACGGTGAGGACTATGCCTTACCCGGGATTTCCTACGGACGCTCAGGCGATAGTCACGGCGGCACTTGCTAAGGCAAAAGGTACAAGTGTGGTGGTGGAAAATATTTTTGAAAACCGCTACCGCCATGTTGACGAGCTTGTGAGAATGGGTGCGGATATAAAGACAGAGGGAAAAGTGGCTGTTATCGAGGGCGTGAAGGAGCTTTACGGAGCAAAAGTCCGTGCGCCTGACCTTAGAGGCGGTGCGGCGCTGGCTGTGGCGGCGCTTTCGGCAGAGGGAGAAACATCTCTCACTAATATAAAGCTTATGGACAGGGGCTATGACTGCATTGAAAATGCTTTTACGCTTCTGGGCGGAAACATAAAACGTGTAAATTACTAGCAGTTAGGAAAGAGAAAAATGAACGGAACTTACAAGGAAAACAGAATGAACTCACAGCAGCCTGCGGCACGTCGGCAGACAGTGAATATGCGCAACGTGTATGTTGCCGGATTTTTTGCGGCTGCGGCGCTGCTGCTGGTGCTGAGTATGTTTTTGTTTTTTAATGTGTCGGAGATAAAAATAGAGGGCGTTACCCTTTACGAGCAGGATCAGATCCTTGGCGTGGGGGGCGTTTCAACGGGACAAAACCTTGTGAGGACGAATACGGATATAGTTGAAAAGCGTTTAAAAGATACTCTTGTGTATCTTGATGATGTCAAGGTCACAAAGAAATTTCCGTCAACACTTGTTATAACCTGCACGGAGGCTGAAAAGGCGGCTGATATCGAGTATAAAAATTCATACTATGTGCTGTCTGCTTCGGGAAAGATACTTGAAACGAAAAATCCTGCTCCGACAGGGGATATACCTGTTGTAAAGGGCTTTGAGCTTAAAAGCCTTAGTCAGGGCGACAAGCTTGCTTCTGAGGATTCATTTAAGGCAGATATTCTTGAAGAGCTTCTTGATGATCTTCATGAGCTGAAATTTAAAAATATAGACTCTATTGACCTCACCACCCGTTCGGATATTAAGCTTATGTATGACGGCAGGCTTGAAATAAAGCTTGGAAGCTCGGTGGATATGGAATACAAGCTTACATATCTTAAGGCGGTAATTGACGAGAGCATTACTGACGATTACGAGGGTACGCTTATTTACAACGGTGCTGACAGCGGCATTTCGGCTATTCCGAAATCGCAGGACGAGTCGTCAAAACCTGACGACACAAGCTCTGCAAAACCTGATGACAGCAGCAGTGCGGTGTCGGCTGATACTAATATTGATGACGGCAACACATGGAACAATGGTGATGCTTGGACGGGTGACGATAACCAAGGCTACGACGATGATACCAACGCATGGGACGGCAATAATGACGCCGACAATGCAGGCACAGATCAGTGGACAAACGAGAACGGAAACACCGACTGGGAATATGATAACGGCGGCAATCAGGGGTATACCGACAATGGATATGCTGACAACGGCTATGTGGACGGTCAGACGAACACAGATTGGTAGGGGTCAGGATAACTAATTGTATAGTATACACAAATGAAACTGAAAAATCAGTCGTTTTATTGATAATTAATAAAAAATTTATAATGGTTTCATTTAAGTTCTTTACTTTTTGACAAAAGTATGATAATATATTATTGTATCTATTTATGTGCATATTCGGCACATAGGCTTTTTTGCATTTTATTTTTGATTTGATAAATTGATATGTAAAAATACGGAGAAGTATGAAAATTCGCTTTTAGGAGGAGTTCTATTATGGGTTACGAGTATGTTGAAGAGCCGGTCGTAGGCGCAAAGATCAAGGTAATCGGTGTCGGTGGCGGCGGTGGAAACGCACTTAACTGTATCGCACAGGCAGGCATCGAGGGAAATGTTGAATATATCGCTGTTAATACTGATATCCAGGCACTGCATAAGTCAGCTGCACACACACAGATCCAGATAGGTGAGAAGCTTACTCACGGTCTGGGCGCAGGTGCAAAGCCTGAGATCGGCGAGGCTTCCGCTCAGGAAAGCAAGGACGAGATCGAGAACGCTATCAAGGATGCTGACATGGTATTCATCACAGCAGGTATGGGCGGTGGAACAGGTACCGGTGCTGCACCTGTAGTTGCTGAGATCGCTCAGTCACTTGACAAGCTTACTATCGCAGTTGTTACAAAGCCTTTCAAATTTGAGGGCGCAAAGAAGATGGAGAGAGCAGAAAAGGGTATCGAGGCTCTTATCAAGCACGTTGACGCTCTTATCGTTATCCCTAACCAGAACCTTATCACAAACGAGATGCGCCTCACTATGAAGCAGTCTTATGCTATCGCTGATGAAGTTCTTAAGACAGACGTTATCGCTATCGCTGAGATCATTACAAGACATGATGAGATCAACGTTGACTTCGCTGATGTTACTACTATTCTTAAGGGTGCAGGCAGAGCGCATATTGCTATCGGCCACGGCGAGGGCAAGGATAAGGTACAGGATATCATCAATCAGGTCATTTCTTCTGACCTTCTTGAAACTTCTATCAAGGGTGCAAGAAGACTTATCGTAAACGTTACAATGAGCGAGGATCTCCTTATCAGTGATATGGACGAGCTTACTGCTGCTATAGCAGACGCAGCTGACGATAACGTTGAGATCATCTTCGGTAATGGTACAAATCCTGATACCAAGGACGCTATGGACGTTACTGTTATCGCTGCTGACTTTGTTGACAGAGATGACGTTCCTGAGGCTGCTGCACCAAAGGCTGCGACAACATATACTGCAAATTTTACTCAGAAGGCTGACGACGCAAAGGCTGACGCTGAAGCGATGCACAAGGCTGGCGTTAAGGCTGCTGATAATCCAAATTATTACGACGATATCTTCAATATCTTCAAGAACAAGTAATAATGCTTTTAAAGGCGGATCGGCGTTTACGCTGTCCGCCTTGTTTGAATCAAAATCGGAAAACGTTTACATAGTTAAAGAGATTTTCGTATTCTCAGAAAGTTATCATGATATTGAAAATTTTTCGCAAAAGCACTTGAAATCTTACGGAAAATTTGATATAATTATTCTGTGATAAATATGATTTTAAGACATTTTGTATAAATTTCAGTTGCTATTTTGTATGGAATAATGAAATTTTTGAAAACGGCTTAAATCAGTTGAAAAATAACGTGGTTTATTGTATAATAGAGATAATCACTAATGTGGAGGGATTGAAATGGCTAGTAATGGTTATTTAAGAACGGTTAGAGTCGGCGGATTTGATAAGCAGGACGTTCTTGCTTATGTAGACGACCTTACTTCTAAAATTTATACTCTTGAGGCTCAGGTCAATGACCAGAACGAAACTATCGAACGTCTTGAGAAGCAGGGCGGCGCTCAGAAGCAGGACTTCGAGGGCAAGAAGGAACTTGAGAAAAAGGTAGAAGAGGCTAAAAACAAGATAGCCGAGCTTATGGCTAATACTGATACAATGAAGGTTCGTATCGCTGACTATGAGCAGCAGGTAACTGAAAAGGACGCTGAGCTTGAAAAGCAGAAGCAGGAGATCGAGGATCTTAAAGAAAAGCTCGAAACTGCTGAGGCTAATGCCGGCACAGCTACTCCTGCATTCGATCTTGGAAGCGTGTTCATGGAAGCTCAGAACACAGCTAATAAGGTCGTTCAGGAAGCTAAGAAGGCAGCTAAGCAGATGGAAGATGAAGCTAAGCAGCTTCAGGATCAGGTTCTTGCTGACGCAAACGCACAGGCACAGAAGCTTGTTACAAATGCTCAGACAGAGGCTGATACTACACTTCAGACTGCTAAGTCAAGCGCTGCTGCAATGACGGCTGCTGCTAAGCAGGAGGCTGAAGCTGTTACAAGCGCAGCTAACAAGCAGGCTGCCGAGGTAACTTCTAAGGCTAACGCTGAAGCTGAGGCTGTTACATCTAAGGCTAACGCAGAAGCCGCTGACGTAACATCAAAGGCAAATGCTGAGGCTGCAAAGGTAGTAAGCGACGCTAAGAACGAAGCTAAGAACATCAGAGCGCAGTCTGCTGACCTGAGAGAGTCTGTTAAGACACAGTTCACAAGTCTGAGCGAAACTGTTCAGCAGCTCGTTACATCACTTAACGATCTGTATGGCAATAGTATCGGTGCTGTAAACACTGCAAGAGATCTTATTGACGATGGTCTTTCTCTTGTAAGCGATGATGACGCTGAATAATAGTTTGTCATGTCGGAAATAAGAAAGGTGCGTTCCGAGGAGCTTAAAGCAGTGAGCGGAGAGCTTAAATGCGGTGACAAGATATTGCTTTCGGGCGTTGTGTACACTGCAAGGGACGCTGCACATAAAAGATTCAATGCTTTGCTTGACGAGGGAAGGGAGCTTCCTATCCCTTTGAAAGACGCTGTTATCTACTATGCCGGACCTACTCCTGCACCTGAGGGAAAGCCTATCGGTTCATGCGGACCGACCACTTCGGGAAGAATGGACAGGTTTGCACCGAGGCTGCTTGATCTTGGACTGGGCGGAATGATCGGCAAGGGCGAGAGATCACAAGAGGTTAGGGACGCCGTGATAAGAAATGGTGCGGTCTATCTCTGTGCTATAGGCGGTGCGGGCGCACTTGCCTGCAACTGCATAAAGTCTTGTGAGGTAGTGGCTTTTGAGGAGCTGGGCTGTGAATCTGTGAAAAAACTTTACGTTGAGGATTTTCCTCTTGTTGTGGCTGACGATTGCCACGGAGGGGATATTTTCAGCGATGGCAGAGCAAAATACTGCCGTGTATAACATCAAAGTTGCGTAAATTGCGGTCAGCCGTGTATTTCGACACGGCTGACTTTTTGTTTGTTGAAAATCACAAGAATACATTCTTAAAACTGTGGTATGTTACAAATATTTTCACAGGGACGGCGGATTTCGTCAATTCTCTTGACTTTTATGGTCTAAAATGGTATCATAACATTACGCAGGCAATAGAAGCACGTCTTGCGGTAATTTCTATGATTAGGTGGGCGGTATTTTTTGAGAGGCGATCGGCAGGATCAGCAGGAAAAGCTTTCAGATGAGCAGCTTGTGCTAAATGCACAGAGTGACAAAACGGCTATCGGTGAGCTTATTGCGAGATATATCTGTACGGTGGAGTTTCTTGCAAAAAAATATGGCGCTGAGGTTCACGAGGATCTTGTCCAAGAGGGGCTTATGGGGCTTCTGGGTGCGGTTAGGACCTATCGTGAAGACAAAAATGCGAAGTTTTCAACTTACGCTACAAAATGTATAAAAAATAAGATCATTTCGTCTGTTCACAGAAATGCACTTCTTTCAGGCGGTGAGGAAGCTGACCTTGAGGCTATTCTTGGCGGCGGTGGCACTGTACCTGAGGAGGTCGTAGTGGAGCGTGAGGAGCTGAATGAGCTTTATGATAAGATCACTTCTGCACTTTCGGAGCAGGAATGGCAGGTATTTCAATCGTTTTTGAGAGGAATGTCATACAATCAGATAGCATTAGGCTTGGGCACGTCGGAAAAGGCGGTAGACAATGCAATGCAGAGAGTCAGACGGAAATTGAGATCACTGTTGAGATAGGAATATGGCCGTATAGCTTAATAGCAGAGCGTTGTTTATTCAAAGGTGTCGGTGCAAATCCGACTAGGCACAATTTTATGTAATGAGGTAAGAACCATGTACGAAGACAAGACATTAGTATGTAAGGAGTGCGGAAACGAGTTCGTTTTCACAGCAGGAGAGCAGGAGTTCTATGCTGAGAAAGGTTTCGTAAATGAGCCACAGAGATGTAAAGCTTGCAGAGATGCAAGAAAGGCTGCTACAAAGTCTGAAAGACAGACTTATACAGCAACTTGTGCTTCTTGCGGCGGCGAGGCTGTTATTCCTTTCAAGCCAAGAGAGGACAGACCTGTTTACTGCAGCGAGTGTTTCGCTAAGATGAAGGAGCAGGGCTAATTTTCTGCATAATTGAGCTGCCTTTGGGCGGCTCTTTTTTTGTTTGTGGTTATTTGATCTGGCGGAAAGCGGAGGGGGTCAAGCCCTCGTATCTTTTGAAAAGCTTGCAGAAATAGCTTTCTGAGCAAAAGCCTGTTTCCTCGGCTACCTGCTCGATGCTTTTTTCTGTACCGGTAAGCAGGGCTTTGGCTTCTTGAATACGACGTTTTGCGATGTATTCCATTGGACGCATACTGAGTTTTTTGCGAAAAAGCAGACAAAGGTGCTGTTTAGTTACTCCTGACACACTGCAAAGCTCGTCCATTGTGATAGGGGAAAAATAGTTGTAGTTTATGTAGTCCAGTGCTTTCATAAGGGCGGAGGATACTGACGTGGCAGGGTCTTTGTAGGCGATAAGGCGGTAAAACTCCATAAGAAAATCATACAAATAGCCAGAGGCTTTGTAATTGCCGAAAATACTGTCGGTTCGCAGAGCATTGTGCATTTTGCGGAAAATATGCTCGAGCATTTTTGTGTCGCTGAGGTGAAAGGTTTTAAGCTCGGTAAGACCGAACTGGGTAAGGATATCCTTGGCGGCATATCCGCAGGGGACTATCCAGTGGATATCCCATATATCCTCTTCCGGATAGTATTCGTGGGGCGTTTCAGCGGGTATGAATATGGCGGTATCATGTGGTATGGGAATGGCTTTATTCTCAAAGACAAGCGTGCCGCTGCCTTTAGTGCAGTAGAGGATCTGGTCATAGTGATAGCCCTCGGGTCTTATAATGTGATCCTGACAGTGCTGCTGACCCATATTTTGCAGATATAGCGGCAGGGACTTTTCGTTTCCCAGGATAGGATAATCGGCAAAGAACAAAAATATCAACTCCATATTCATATTGTTATAAATTAATAATATCATTCATTGACTTGCCTGTCAATAGCTGATAAAATAATTACAGTAATTTATAAACTTGTAAAGGAGAACAGCTATGGATATTTTTAAGCTTGCGTCGGAAAATTCGCCAAGATCGAAAATGATATATCATGAGGATACTCAGGCATTGCACATCGGCACGCTTGATAAGCACTGCTATTTTGTGCCGTTTGCAAAGGGGCAGGATCCTTTTGAGGATCGTAAAAATTCTCAGCGAATGGAGCTTTTAAACGGCAACTGGGGTTTTCGTTATTATGACAGCATAATAGACCTAGAGGACGATTTTATTCACGAAAAGTTTGAGAACACTATCCCGGTGCCGTCAAACTGGCAGCTTTACGGCTATGACAAGCCGCAGTATACGAACGTGTGCTATCCGATACCATTTGACCCGCCTTTTGTGCCTGACGATATATCTGTGGGAGTTTATCAGCGTGAGTATTGCTACTCACATGACGGCATGGACAGGGTGCTTGTGTTCGAGGGCGTTGATAGCTGTGTTTATTTGTATGTGAACGACAGTTTTGTGGGATATTCACAGGTTTCTCACGCTACGGCTGAGTTTGATATTACACCATATCTTGCTGAGGGCAGGAATATCATTACTGCCGCTGTGCTGAAATGGTGCGACGGAACTTATCTTGAAGATCAGGACAAAATAAGGCTTTCGGGAATTTTCAGAGATGTTTATGTGCTGTCAAGACCGAAAATGCGTCTTGAAAATTATATCGTGAAAACTGTTCTCGGTGAAAATGGCTCTGCAAGGCTGGAGTTTACGGTATTCGGCTGTGATGTTTCGGCAAAGCTTTGCGATGATGACGGTGTGACCATGGCTCAGTTTTCGGCTTATGACGGTGAGAGCGTTGAGATAAAGTTAGAGAACGTCAAGCTTTGGAGTGCTGAAACGCCTTATCTTTACAGGCTTACTATCAATGCAGGCGACGAGGTTATCGGCGAGGAGGTTGGCTTCAGAGATGTAAAGGTGGCTAAGGGCGTTGTTAAGATAAACGGCAGGGCGGTGAAGTTCAAGGGTGTAAATCGTCATGACAGCTATCCTGACACGGGATATTATGCTTCTTATGAGCAGATGAGAGCTGACCTTGTGCTTATGAAAAAGCACAACATAAACGCTGTGAGAACGTCGCATTATCCTAACTCCCCAGTGTTTTATCAGCTTTGCGACAGGCTGGGGCTTTATGTTATTGATGAAGCGGATCTGGAGTCACATGGCTGTGTGGAGGTCTATTATGATTACAAGTGGGACTATTCCGATTATAACGGCATTGCAATGCTTGCCTGCGATGAGAGGTTTGGTAATGCCATAAAAGATCGTGGGGAATGTCTTGTAAAGCGTGATATTAACCGCCCTTGCGTGGTGTTCTGGTCATTGGGCAACGAGAGCGGATATGGCAAAAATATGCTCGATGAAGCTGAGCTTATAAAGAGGCTTGATGATACAAGGCTTGTGCATTATGAAAGCACACACTGCCTTGACGGAACTTCCGACAGCGTGCTTGACGTAGTTTCAGGTATGTATTGGGATCTAAACGGGCTGAAAGCCTATCTTGAAAAGCCTGAGGAAAACAGACCTCTTGTGCAGTGTGAATACTGCCACGCCATGGGAAATGGTCCGGGAGATCTGGAGGATTATCACAATGTGTTCTATTCCAACGAGCGTTTCTGCGGTGGCTTTGTGTGGGAGTGGTGCGACCATTCTGTACCGCTTGGTAAGACGGCTGAGGGTAAGATAAAATATGGCTACGGCGGAGATTTTGGGGAAAGACACAATGACAGCAATTTCTGCATGGACGGTCTTGTTTATCCTGACAGAACGCCACACACGGGACTGCTTGAGGTAAAGCAGGTATACAGACCTGTGCGAGTAACAAAAGGGGAAAGCGAGGGAAGTTTTGTTTTTTCAAGCACGCTGGAGTTTGTGAACGCTGGGGATATTCTCGATTGCCACTATGAGATAACGGACAAAAACGGTATTATACATATCGGCAGGGTGGATTTTGACATTGAGCCTATGGGAAGCACTGTGGTGAATGTTCCCAATGATACAGCGGAGTATGAAAATGAAACATTCATAAGGTTTATTTTCACTGCAAAGGAGGACACTGACTATTGTGAAAATGGCTATGAGGTGTGCTTTGACCAACTGAAAATAGCTGATGGCAGGAAAGCGGTTGTGGAAAAGGTGAAAGCTAAGGTAAAGGCGGAGGAAACTCCACTTTGTATCACTGTGACAGTGGGAGATGTTGTTTACCGCTTTGACAAGCGTAATTCGGCGTTTGTTTCGGTGAAATTCGGCGGCAGAGAGCTTCTTGACAGACCTTTGCAGTATAACTTCTTCCGTGCGCCTACGGATAATGATGTCATGAAGTACAATTGGTACAAGGTGCATCTTAATGACTTTGATGTGAAAAGCTATGGCTGTGAGCTTTCAGCGAGCGAGAACAGAGCGGAGATAAGCGTCACACAGTCTTTTGGCTGGTCCATACAACAGCCGTTTTGCAGGCTGAAAGCTGTTTATGTTATTGACGGCAGTGGGCTTGACATAAAATGCGAAGCGGAGTTTTCAAATAAGATAGATATGCTTCCAAGGTTCGGTATAAGGCTTTTCATGCCAAAAGATTTTTCAAGGGCGGAATATTTCGGATATGGTCCTACAGAAAGCTACATTGACAAGCGTCAGGCTTGCTATGTGGGCAGATTTGCGGCCGATATCGTGGATATGCACGAGGACTATATCAGACCGCAGGAAAACTCATCGCACTATGGGTGCAGATATCTCACTGTGAGCGGTGTGGACACTGAGGTGAAGTTTACCGCTGACAAGGATTTTTCATTCAACGCTTCTCAGTTTTCGCAGGAGGAGCTTGCGGCAAAGGCACATAACTATGAGCTTGAAAGGTGCGAGAGCAATGTTATCTGCGTTGACTATGCAATGGCAGGGGTCGGTTCTAACTCCTGCGGACCAAGGCTTGCGGAGAAATATCAGCTTGAAAAGCCTTTGATAAACGCACATTTTCATATTCAGATAAGTAAAATATAAAGGAGTTTTTATGGATATCTGTGAAACATACTCAGACAGAAAGCTTTTTTGCAACGATTGGGAATTTTACAAGGCGGCTTTCGGCTCTGACTACTCAGAGAACTTTGCTTTCAAGCCTGTGGACATTCCTCATGATTGGCTTATTTATGATACAAATGACCTGTATGAAACTTCTACAGGCTGGTATAGAAAGTCTTTTTCTTATAAAAAGAAAGAGGGCATACGCACTTTTATCCGCTTTGACGGAGTTTACATGGACAGCAAGGTGTATGTGAACGGTGCTTTGGCTGGAGAGTGGAAATACGGCTACTCGGCATTTATGTTCGATATAACCGACCTTGTTAAGGACGGAGAGAACATTATTACTGTCCGTGTGGATCACCACTCGCCAAACTCCAGGTGGTATTCTGGTGCGGGAATTTTCAGAAAGGTTTGGCTTTGCGAAAGCCCTGAGATACGTTTCGGCAATGACGGCATTTATATCACCACGTCAAAGCAGGAGGACGGCTGGCTTGTAACTGTCAATGCTGAAATGCTTCGACCTGAGGGTACTCCTCTTGGGGGAATACGCATTAAAAACACTATCCTCGACAAGAACGGCAAAGAGGTGGCAAGCTATGAGTCTGACGCTTGTGGGGCGGATATTTCCTGCATACCTGAGGCGGTGCGTGTGAAAGGCGTGAGCTATTCTCTCACCGCTCAGACCATGACAGTGAAAGGCCCTGAGCTTTGGGATATCACCTCGCCTGTGCTTTACACCATGGTGTCGGAAATTCTTGTGGACGGCGGATGTGTACAGCGTATAAGTCAGAAATTCGGCTTCAGGACTATCAAATTCAAGTGCGACAGCGGTTTTTATCTCAACGGCAGACACGTTAAGCTCCACGGCTCATGCGAACACCATGACAACGGCTGTCTTGGGGCAGTTTCCAATCCTGCGGCTATAAGGAGAAGATTTAAAAAGCTACGCAAAATGGGCATCAACGCTATCAGAACCTCTCACAATATGCCTGCGGAGGAGTTTATGGACATCGCTGACGAAACAGGTATGCTCATTCTCTCTGAGGGCTTTGATATGTGGGAGAGGTCAAAGACCGACTATGACTATGCCAGATTTTTTGATGAGTGGGTAGAAAAGGACGTTGCTTCATGGGTGCGCCGTGACAGAAACCGCCCTTCAATCATAGGCTGGAGCGTGGGAAATGAGATTTTTGATACACACGCTGACGAGAGAGGTCAGGAGGTAACGGCTTGGCTCAAAAGGCTCGTTAGGCTTCATGACCCTGATGGCAACGGCTATGTTACATTCGGCTCTAACTATATGCAGTGGGAGAACGGTCAGAAATGCGCTGATATTCTCAAGCTTGCAGGCTATAACTACGGCGAGAGGCTTTATGAGGAACACCACGCCGCTCATCCTGACTGGATGATATATGGAAGCGAAACGGCATCGGTGGTGCAGAGCCGTGGAATTTATCATTTCCCGCTGTCTGAAACCTTGCTAACTGACGATGACGAGCAGTGTTCATCTTTGGGCAACAGCTGCACAGGCTGGGGCGCAAAGAACACTGAGGCTTGCATTATCCCTGACCGTGACGCTGAATACTGTGCAGGTCAGTTCATTTGGACAGGCTTTGACTACATAGGCGAGCCTACTCCATACAGCACGAAAAACTCATACTTCGGTCAGTTCGACACAGCAGGCTTTGCAAAGGACAGCGCATATGTTTTCCGTGCCGAGTGGACAGACTATAAGGCTGAGCCATTCGTGCATATTTTCCCATACTGGGATTTCAGCGACGGACTGCCTTGCGACGTGAGAGTTTGCTCAAATGCTCCGAGAGTTGAGCTTTTCAAGGACGGTGTTTCAGTGGGTGCATATGATATAGACCACAAGCATGGCAAGGAGCTGACAGCGAACTATATCATACCATATGAAAAGGGCGAGCTTAAAGCCGTTGCATATGACGAGAACGGAAATATCATCGCAGAGGATATACAGCGTTCATTCGGGGACGCTGTTAGAATAGAAGCTGTCCCTGACAAGACAGAGATACTTGCAGACGGCTCTGACCTTGTTTATATTGAAATATCCGCATTTGACAAGGACGGCACTTTCTGTGCAAATGCCAACAACCGTGTGAACGTCAGCGTTGAGGGTGCGGCAAGGCTTATGGGTCTTGATAACGGCGACAGCACTGACTATGACCAGTATAAGGGTACGTCACGCAGGCTTTTCTCAGGAAAAATGCTTGCTGTTATTGGTGTGGCTGATAAGACGGGGGAGATAAAGGTAACGCTCACATCAAAGGGTCTGCCTGACTGTGTTGTTACCCTTAATGCTGTTAAGGCGGAATATGACAGCGGCACATCATCGCTGGAGAATGTGGGCTTTGCTCCTGCCGAGTGCGGAAGAACAGACGAGATACCTGTGAGAAAGATTGAACTTTATACTGATACTTTTACTCTTGACAAGGATAACCCTGAGATAACAGTGAAATATAAGGCGCTCCCTGCCAATTCGGATTATGCTGAGGATATAGAGTTCAGGGTAACAAATGAAAAGGGTATAACATCTAATCTTGCAGAATGCGATGTAACAGCAGACGGTGTAAGGGTGAAAGCAAAGGGCGACGGAAGCTTCTGGCTCAGGGCAATGTGCAAAAACGGCACTGATCGTTATCACATCATTTCTGTGCTCAAATTCACTGCACGGGGTCTTGGAAGCGCACTTACCGACCCATATCAGTTCGTTATCGGCGGACTTTTCACAAGGGCGAGCGACAACGTTTCAAGCGGCATGAAGAAGGGTGTAGGCTTTGCAATGGGCAAGGTCACATCATGGGCGGCATATGATAATCTGGACTTCGGCAGTGCAGGCTCTGACACTGTTACGGTGCAGATATGGGCGAACACCCTTGACCCTGTTAAAATAAGCTTCTATGACGGAATACCTGAGGAGAGCGGAAAGCTTCTTGGCACATTTTGTTATCACAAAGAGCCTGAGTGGATGATCTTCAAGCCTGAAACCTTCAAGCTTTCAAGAAAGCTCAAGGGTATTGAGACACTTTGTATTCTTACTGAGGACGGCTTCCAAGTGGGCGGTTTCAACTTTGAAAAGGTGAGCCGTGAATTTGCAGTGAATAATGCGGCTGATGCTGACAACATTTATGGTGACAAATTTACAAAGGGCGAAAAGTGTGTGACCGAGATAGGCAACAATGTTATGCTTGATTTCGGCGAGTTCGATTTCTCTGAAAAGCAGCCGAGCAGGCTCGTTATAAGCGGAAAGTCACCGCTTGCCCTCAACAGCATACATCTTATTTTGAACGGCAGCGAGGGCGAAAACCGCATACTCTGCGAGTTCAGGACAGATGACAGCGAAAATTATGCCCAGAAGAGCTTTGATATCTCAGGTATCAGCGGCAAACAGAAGGTTTCATTTGCGTTCCTGCCGGGAAGCAACTTTGACTTTGAATATTTCAGATTTGAGTAATAAAAACGCTCCGTACAGATTTTGTACGGAGCGTTTGCTAGTTCTGAAAGTTTATTATCTCGCCCGTTATCATAGGGTAGGCAATAAGCTTGGCGGAGTCAAGGTCTTCTTTGTGCATATCAACAGCGGATATCTGATGTCCGTTGTAGGTGGTGTAATAGTAAATGCCCTTGTCGGTATTGCAGCAGCTTGTATAAATGGTTATCTCATACTTGCCCTCTGCCACCTCACAGCAGCCTCTTTGCTGGTCAACTGAGTTTAAGATGTGGAAGAACTGGCTCACACTGCTTTGCTCGTCAGGAGCGGAGCGTGAGTTCATTTTCACAAATGCGACTCTTATAAATCTTGACTGCGAGGACAGGTCGCCCGGTAGTCCCATTGCACCCATGCCGCGGCTGTAGGAAGTAAGGTCAAGCTTGTCTGAAAAAGTGTTTTCAGGCTGCTTTGGAGAAAGTCCACGGAAATCGTTGAGCCTGAACATCTGCATATCAAAAGGAGGATTGTTCGTCAGCACGCCCACTGGATCGTTATAGACCTTTATGCCTTCTTTTACAGATTCCACTACGATACAATCGTTCTTGTCTGCTATTATCCAATGGAGCTGACCTGACGGCATTTGCGGGCTGAACTGAGTTTTGGTTATGTTTATCTTTTCTATAAGCGTCCTTGCTTCTGTCACGTTTGCACACTGACTGAGTATCCATGGGATAAACTCAAACTGCGCAACGTTGTCCCTGCCGTCGATATCATCACGGTAAAAGGCGTTGCCAACAAAGTTAAGACCTGCCATGGCAAGACCCTTTTCATTGGCGGCGTCATAGAAAAGAGGATAATCCTGAGCAACATGAGCTGTGCCTATTACCGCATAATGGGTAGCTATCCTGCCCATATTAACAAAGTTAAGGGGAAAGTTTCTTGGCATTATGACTATTTCCTCGCCGTAGGAGCTTTCATAGTCAAGAGTTCTTCCAAAATAAAAATCGTTAGTTTTATAAGTTGCCGCAGTACACATTTTGTTACCTCCAATTAAATTGTTTTCGTGGGTGCGAATCGTTCGCCCGCCTGCTGACAAAGCTATCCGCAGGACTCGTTATATTTAATATAACACTTTTTGCAGTTAAAATCAATGGCATTGACTTATGTTAAAAAAATTGTTATAATAATGGTAACATCGCATAATGATAGTGTTTTGTTGCCCTAAGATGATAAATGAAAGGAGCGAAACGGAGTTGACGTGGAACAATGTAAAGAAAATAGCAGGCAGAGTGGTGGCGGTGATAGTTCCTGTGGCGATGCAGTTTCTGTGGTATCTTCTCATACTTAAATGGCTCAGCAAGGCGGCAGGGCTTCTCAGTATCGTGCTTACTGTGCTGTCATTTCTGTTTGTGCTTTATATCAACACAAAGCGTGAGGAGAGCAGCTACAAGACTCTTTGGCTTATTGTGATACTTACTTTTCCTGTGCTTGGCGCAGTTATGTATATAATTTTCGGCAACAATAATACGGCGAAAAAGCTTGAAAAGAATATCACAAAGGCAAGGCTTCACATGGACTATGAGCTTCCTGACGGAGAAAAGTGCATAGGGGAGCTTAGGCGTGAAGACAAAAGGCTTGCTCAATCGGTGAAAAGAATAAGCGACGCAACGGGCTTTCCTATGGTGAAGCTTGACAGCGCAGAATATTTTTCCGTGGGCGAGGAAATGTTCGCTGATATGTGCGAGGAGCTTGAAAAGGCTGAGAAATATATTTTTGCGGAGTATTTTATTTTGCAAAACGGCAAGTTTCTTAACACTATGGTGGATATAATGGCGAGAAAGGCGGCTCAGGGCGTTGACGTCAGGATAATGTATGACGACCTTGGAAGTATCGCAACATATTCTCTTGCAGACGCTTTGAAGCTTGGTGAGGAAGGTATAAAATGTGTGCCTTTCAATCCGTTCCTTTTTATAAAATCACAGCTCAACAACCGTGACCACAGAAAAATAATGGTGGTGGACGGCAGAGTTGCATACAGCGGCGGAATAAATCTTTCGGACGAGTATATAAACATAGGCTCGAAATATGGTCACTGGAAAGATATCGGTTTTAAGATAACAGGCGAGGGCGTAAAAAGCTACACCTATATGTTTATGGAGTTCTGGAACGCTTTTTCAAATGACTTGATACCTCATGACCTTGTGGGGGAGAGCTTTGAAAAAGAGGGCAAGGGCGGCGACGGCTATGTTTTGCCTTATTATGATTCCCCTATGGTGGACGAAAATGTGAGCAACACGTTTTTTTCTGAGATGCTCTATGCCGCAAGCGATTATGTGTGGTTCTACACGCCGTATCTTATGCTTGGTGACAGCCTTTTTGACGCTTTTATAAGGGCGGCTAAACGTGGGGTCGACGTGCGCATCATAATGCCAGGTATCGCTGATAAAAAGGTGGTTTTCAGGCTTTCGAGAAGCTATTATCGTCAGCTTATCGAGGCAGGAGTGAAGATATATGAATACACCCCTGGGTTTGTTCACGCAAAGGGCTGTATATGCGATGACAAGCTTGCGGTGCTTGGTTCGGTAAATCTTGACTATAGAAGTCTGTTTTTGCATTTTGAGTGCAGTTCTATATTCTATGATTCGTCTATAATAAAGACTTTTAAGGCGGACATCCTTGAAACCCAGAGCAAGTGCAAACAGCGCACGCTTGAGGACACAAAGCGTGGTTTCTTTGGACGGCTCATTGACGGCGTGCTAAGGATATTTGCACCATTGCTTTAACAATATTTTTATAATAAGATAAGAATTATGCATTGATGATCATTATGAAATGTGGTACAATATTAAACAGACAAGATCTTACGGAGGTGAATAAAGTGGCAAACAGCGACAGTTGTGGGTCTAACGGGCGATTATGTATATATGTGAACACAGCCTGCGGGCTTCGCTTTGCGTTGCCGTTTTATTCGTTGTGATCTGATATATCTGCCCGTGTGTGACCTGTCATGCACGGGCATTTTTATGCCTGTTTGTCCCTCACGTCATAAAAAAATGAAACGGAGGACAAGCAAATGAAGAAAAATGAACTGAACAAAAATGTAATTTCAAACGAGGACGCAGTAAAGAACATTCATTGCGACGAGATAACCGCTGTCATCAACAGCAATGATTCACCGAAAGCTATGATGAACAGGCTTGACGATTATCATGGCAGTGATATTGCAGAGGTAATAAGTACGTTTTCTGTTCTCAACAGAAAGAAATTCTACCGTGTGTGCAGTCTTGAAATGCTGGCGGAGATATTTGAATATCTTGACGAAAAGCAGGCAGGGGAGTATCTGAGAGAAATGGATATCCACAAGGCTTCGGAGCTTATATCGGAGCTTGACACTGATACTGCGGTGAACATTCTGTCTGAAACGGACAAGGACAGGAGAAGCCTTATTATAGACGCTGTTGCACCTGATGTGCGCAGTGAACTAAAGCTTATCGCTTCATTTGATGATGAAGAGATAGGAAGCAGAATGACCACAAACTGCATTATCATTGACGAAGACATGACTGTAAAGCAGGCAATGAACGCTCTTGTTAGTCAGGCGAGAAAAAATGACAACATCTCAACGCTGTTCGTGGTGGACGAAAATAAGGTTTTCAGCGGAGCTATAGATCTGAAGGATCTTATCACGGCTGACAGCGAGGTGGAGCTTGAGAGCATAACGGCAACTTCTTTCCCATATGTTTACGCCAACGAGCAGACTGCCGATTGTATCGAAAAACTGAAGGATTATTCAGAGTATATCATACCGGTGCTTGACGATTCAAACAGACTGCTGGGAGTTATCACAGCGCAAAACATCATCGAGGCATCAGATGATGAAATGGGCGAGGATTATGCAAAGCTTGGCGGTCTTTCCGCAGAAGAGGATCTCAACGAGCCTGTATTGCATAGTGTGAAAAAGAGATTGCCTTGGCTGCTTGTGCTGTTGGGACTTGGCATGGTGGTGTCCACAGTGGTGGGAGCGTTTGAGAAAGTTGTTGCACAGCTCACTCTTATTGTGGCGTTTCAATCGCTGATACTTGACATGGCGGGAAATGTTGGTACACAATCCCTTGCAGTGACTATCCGTGTGCTTACAGACGGAAGCCTTACTGCAAAGCAGAAGCTTCACCTTGTATCAAAAGAAATGCGAGTCGGACTTCTGAACGGCACTCTTATAGGAGTGCTGTCGTTCATAGCGGTGGGGCTGTATATTTTCTTCTTCAAGGGCAAGGGGTTGGTATACTCCTTTGCGATGTCGGGCTGTATAGGCATTTCACTTATACTTGCCATAATAGTATCTAGCGCAGTGGGAACGCTCACGCCGCTCTTTTTCAAAAAAATAAAGATAGATCCTGCCGTTGCGTCAGGTCCTATGATAACCACGCTGAACGATCTGGTGGCAGTTGTGGCTTACTATGGAACCAGCTGGATATTCCTGCTGAATGTTTTGAAGCTGGGGTAGAAAAAATAGAATAAGATAAAAAAGCCGATCGCATCCATTTTGGTGCGGTTGGCTTTTTCAGGTTTGGCTATTAGATTCAAGGTAATGCCTATCTTATTGAATAATTTTGCATTTGGAATTTTCTTCAATTTCTGAAAAGACCTTTTTTTGATCGATTATTGAATCATAGTATGACTTCCTTATTTCTTTGACCAAAACTAATTTGTTATTCTCAATTTTTTTGAATTGATAAATGCCATAGATCTTATGGTTGAAAAAGTAAATGAAAGATACCAGTTTTTCATTTGATAAAAGTTAACCATTTCGTGCATCATATTGTTGATTTATATTTGAATTTTTGTAGCTTTAACTAAATTGAATGGCTCAATCATGTTAGTTTTATACAAGTATAAATTGCAAAATGTATTATAATTTCGGGTTATAAGTTTATTTGTCGGTATCTTGAAAAGTATGTCAATATGTGTTATACTTAGTAACATAAGTAACTCAGGGGGAATCAAATGTTAGCTGTATGTATGACCTTGATAGACAACGATAAGGATCAGACGTCTTTTGAAGATTTTTATTACAGAAATCGTCAGATAGCCTATGCTTTTGCATACAAGATCTTGAATAATTCTGCGTTGGCAGAAGAGGCTTGTGCAAATGCTTTTTTCAGCATCGCAAAATGTTTTAAAAAAATTCACAATTATTCTTTGCACGATATGGACGCATATCTTATTAGAACTATTAGAAACGCCTGTTATGCGATCTACAATAAGGAAAATCAAAATCCAACATCGTCTATATTTGATCTTAAGGTGGAAGATGAGCCGAGTGAGGATTTTTATGATGATATTGACTTAGATCTGCTTATAGATGCGGTAAGAAAGCTGGATGATAAACTAAAGTCTGTGATAGCATATAAGGTCTATTATGATCTGACTGCTGATGAGATCGCACAGATCATGGGCATTTCTAAGAGAACGGTATTTAATTATCTGAACAAAGCCAAAAGACAAATTTTAGATTTGATCGGTGGTGATCGTTTTGAATGATAAGTTCAGACGGGCAATAAAAACAGGCATAATTGATGAAGACTATAAGGATTATTTGGCTGTTGAGAAAATTCCACATGATTTTTCGGAAAAATATGAGCAGAGAATTGGCGAGCTGATAAAAACTAACAGAAAAAGCGGTCACAGACATATAAAGATCACTCTAAGATTTGCTGCGGCGATAATAGCTGCGGTGCTTGCAGTCGGCTCTGTGACAGTCGCCGCCGTACCGCCGCTGCGTGAATGGTTTGTTGGAGTTTTTGTACAGGATAATAATAAAAACGCTGAAATAACGCATATAAAAGATAATTCTTTGGACGATTTTAGCATTTATAATTTTGTTAAGTATGTACCGACATTCGTACCTAGCGAATTTGAAATCAAATCTGTTGTCACTACCGATACAAGGCATGAAATACATTATATATCAGGCGATAAATACATAAACTATTCGCAAAGTTCTTTGACAGTGTCTAATCAGGTAGATACCGAAAATATGAAGACTGAATGGGTAGATATTAACGGCAATAAAGCATTCATTTCATATGACAGTGAATATGCAATAATTGCATGGACAGACGGAACTTATGCTTTTGAAATAGACGGTAATTTGTGCAAAGATGACATAATTCACATAGCAAATTCAGTTAAGTCTACAAATTAAAAATATTTTTGCTGATTATTGGCAAAAATCAGTGGTTTTTCACGTTTTAATTTATGTGGAAGGTTTTTATGGGAAAGGAGGTGATCTTATGTTAAAAAAATTTATTTCTACATTTGTTCTTATATGTGTGATGACTTGCTGCTTTAGTTTTAATGTTTTTGCTGAAACAACAGTTGATGATGAAATAGCATTAACGAATTTATATACGAACAAAATCAGCACAAACATCACACGTTCCAGTTCTAAGAAAATTTCATATGATTGTTCCGTTACAGGAAAATCAACGGCAACAAAGATAACAGTTTATCTTTATCTTCAGGAAAATGTGAATGGTTCATGGAGAAATGTTCACGTCTTAGGAAAAGAGGTCAACGGGAAATACTTGACAGCAACTGATTCCTACTCTAGTGCGATCTCAGGTCATAAATATCGTACGGAATTACAGGTGTATACCTACAGTGGAAGTAAGTCAGAATACTTAGAACTTCATAGTACTGTGTTGAATTTTTGATGAAATTCAAGTGAACATGAAGATATTCTAAGTTAAACACAGGTCAAAAAATTATTAGTTGTATAATTAAAAATTCGTGATTTATTGCGAAACGAGAAAGGAAATAAGTATGATTGTTAAGAAAATTGTTACGGGAATTGTTGCATTGGCTATTGTAAGTACTATGGCTGTTACTACTGCATTAGCAACTACGTCAGCAACCAAAGAGGTATATGGTCAGTCATATGCTTATTCAGGAAAGCTTGGAAATAATAGTTACGTGAGTTGGAATATTAAGGGCGATTCTTCAACTGCAATGACTACTGCGGGAAAAACAGAAAGTAAGTTTCAACGTTACATAAAGGTATCGGTTGAATGCAGAAATACAGCAAATAATGCTGTTATATCAAATCAGACAAATGAGATAACAACAAAAAATGCCGGAACAGGTATTGGAATTAAAAGAAACAAGAATAATTCATATGTTTATTATATCCATCGTGTAAAAGTTAAAACCGATAAGGATAATCAGTATACTATAGACGATGTTTATTATCGTATAAATCAAAATAAGTAATATTAAGGGGACTAAATGAAATACGTTTTTATTAACCTGAAAAATTTTGCCGTAAAGAATGTACTTATCTTTATTCTATTTATTGTTTGCGCCGTTACTGATGTGCTTATAATATTGTTTTCACATGGTGCATTTCAGAATTTTAAAGCAAGCAAGGATTTTGAAAAGCAAAAGAAGTATGTATTTAACTATACTTTTTCATTTGGCGATATAATAGATACTCAGGAAGACAGTGATGGCAGGATCTTGTCTTATTTTGGAACAGATTCTATAACTCCTGTTCAGCTTCGGGAGGTGCTTGACAAGCTTGATGATAATTCTAAAGCGTCAATGCCGGGTATGTATTTTAGTTTAATGTTTGATCAAGAAGAGCTTAAAATTGATGAGTGTTTTGACGGCGGTCAACCGTATCTTATGTCTGCGGTGCGCATTCAATATGATGAGGAGCTGAATGATTATAGTTTATACGAATCGTATGTCGACAACATGAGTATACGCAAAGGCAGATATTTTACTAAGGAAGAATATGCTTCAGACGAAAATTTGGTCGTGCTGCCTAGCGGCGCAAAAGACGATATGATCGGCAAGAATGTTGAACTGCTTGGCAAAAGCTATAAGGTCATAGGCATATTCGGTAATACTGTACAAGAGGAATTTCAGGTGCCATTTAAAACGTTGGGTGATAACTGCACTATTTCAAGCATAAGTTTTCTTGATGACAATGCTCTTGATACAGAAAGCTTTTTTAAGCTGAAAAAAGCTTTCAGCGAAGTTCTAACGTGTAATGTTAATTTTCCTCCGATAGAAACGATCGATATGGCTGAAATAAAATTCTACAATTCCGTTATATTTATGTCCGTAGCCGTTGCGATAGCTTCTGCAATAAACCTTGCAATGCTTTTCAGATACATAATAAGATCCCGTGCTAAACAGACTGCTATATTCATGCTGTGTGGCTGCACGTCAAATAAAATAAGACGGATGTATATAGCCGAGATAGGTATGATATCAGTGACGATATATGTGATATTTGCATTGGTATTCAATTATGCGCTGCTTCCTAAGCTTACTTTGTTTTTTGAGTATATCAAGGTCGCATATAATTTCAGGGTATATATGACCATATTTGGAATATATATTATTTCTATTTATTTGTTCCTTAACATTGTGATATTGTTTACAAATAAAAGATCCCCTGTGAAAATGATGAAAGAGAGGGGAAAATAATATGATAAAATATGGTTTAAAAGAATTTGCAAGAAATATCTACAGCAATGTTTTTATCGCTGTTCAGCTCGCCATTGCATTTATTATAATGTCGGCGGCTGTTTCTTCTGTTCTTTCAAGAATAGAGATGTATACTCCTGTAAAGAAATACTTTCCTGATGGCAAGGGACTATATATATGTAATATATATGATACTGCTCCTCTTGACGATGAGCTTAAAAATATTGATGATGTGGAGTCGGTGACAAGCGGATATGATACAAGCTTGTATTATTCTCCGTCATCAAAAGATCTATCTAATGGACTTGGTGACGATAGAATGAGCGTTAATGCTTTATCTGAAGATATGATAAAGTCATTTACGCCGCTGATGAGTTCGGGAAAATGGCTGTCTAATGCGTCGGCTAACGGAGATTTGATACCTGCTGTTGTGACTGAAAACAGCAGCTACAAAACGGGTGACATAGTTACCATTATGCACAAAGAGAAAGTAGGGGAGATGTCCCCTGATGATGAGGATTTTGACTATGCTGATCCTTATAAGTATGAGTATGTTAAGAACAAGGTGGAAATTGTCGGTGTCATAGCTGACGGCTCACAGTTGCTGGGGTTTTCATCTGCATATTTAGGCACTGAGGATAGTATAAAAGAAAAGCCTGATTTCAGAGATCTTTATGCTAATGTCAATAAGCATGGCAACATGATGCTGATAGTTCCGACAGACTGTCTTAAAGATATAAACTGTAAAATATATCCTTGTGGCAATCAAATAGTAACGTTAAAGGATAATGTAAGCAATGAGCGTTTTAAGGAGCTTGAATTATATCTGAGGGATTATGGCAGGGTTTTTGACTTTGAGGATTTCAGAGAAAATTCGCTTGTCTATATTAATGGTCAGCTTATCAAGCTTGTTCCAATGCTTATATGCGTGATAGTTCTTGTTATTGTAAGCTCAGTTTCGGCTTCGGCAGTGAACATAAAAAAGAGACTTGGAGATTATGGTATCTATTATCTCTGCGGAGCAAAGTGGAACGCATATATCAAGATAGATCTTGTGTGTGATCTTATGACCGTAGTTATGGCAGCCGCCATTGCAGTGTGTATTTCAAATGTTCTTACTATGAGCAAATTTATGGGAAATACAGTGATAAGTTTTGGTTGGCTGCACTTGATTGGCTGTGTATGTATCGTTATCTTGAACATTCTGATCTCACTTTTGATACCGGGCGTTATAATGAGACGAAATACACCAAATGAGATCTTGATGATAAATGAATAAGAGAGGCATTATAATGATAAAGCTTGATAAAATAATAAAGATATATAATCCAAAGAAAGCCAATGAATATGAGGCTTTGCATGGGGTATCATGCGAGATATCAGACGGTGAAATGGTAGCGATAATTGGAAAATCAGGCGCAGGAAAATCCACACTTTTGCATATCCTTGCCTGCATAGACAGCTATCAGAGCGGTGAGTACACAATTGACGGCACTTTGGTAAAAAATTTATCGGAGGGGCAGTATGCACAGATAAGGAATGAAAAGATAGGCATTGTAATGCAGGACTTTGCACTTGTTGAGGATTTTTCTGCCCTTGAAAACGTATTGATCCCATTGGATTTTGCAAAGAAAAAGATAAAGAATAAAAAAGAAAAAGCTCTTGAAGCATTAAAAGCTGTTGGTATGGGGGATCTTTCTAAGAAGCCTTGCAACAAGCTTTCGGGAGGACAGAAGCAGCGTGTTGCTATAGCCAGAGCAATTGTCAACGAGCCTGCCATGATACTTGCGGACGAGCCTACAGGAGCGCTGGACACAAAGACCTCGGCCGAGATAATGGAGCTTTTCAAACGCCTTAACAAAGAGGGAAAAACAGTCGTTATCGTTACTCACGATCCAAAAGTCGCAGAACAATGCAGTCGTGTTATCGAAGTGTCTGACGGTAAGATCATATAGAAAAAATCCAATTCCCGCACATCAAATGCAAAAATCACATTTTGATATCGGCTGTTTAGCGTGATATTCTGTGGGTGTGACATATCCTAATAATATGATACGAGCTTTTTTATCTTTCTTTTCTTTATATCTGTTTAATAAGAGTAAAATTGTCAGAATAAAAAAATTGACCGCACCCGTGAAAGGTGCGGTCATTAGTATTTTGTGGCGGATTTTGTGGCGTAGCGTTAGTTTTGGTTTAGTCTGTATGTTTTTGTCCTGCGTGAGAAGTGTGAAAGAAGCTTGCTGTCAATGAACTTGCTTACTGCTGTGATGGCAGGTCTTGCACCTGATTTGATGTTGTAGGTGTCGGCTGTTATCTTATCTATCGCCTTTGCAAGCACGTCTGCACTGAACAGGGAGTCCATATTCAGCTCAGGGTGAAGCCTTTTGATGACTTTTATTTCGCTCGCAAGCCGTTTTTCAACTATCTTTCTGTACACCGATCTTGATATCTCGCTGAAAGTGTATTTCTGTGAGAAGCGGTTGATAAGCTCGACGTCAAAATAGTCGGAAAGGTCGCTTATGAGCTGTGTGTCTGATGTGCTGTCTGAGTTGAAGCCAATGCTTCTGCTCTTTGCGGTACAGCTTGCATTGGTGGTGGCTATTATTATGGACTTCGAGAAGTCTATAACACTTCCTTGACTTGTGGTGAGAACACCCTCATCAAAGACAGACATGAACAGCCTTTGCACTGCTCTGTCGCACTTTTCAAACTCGTCAAGAAGTATCACCTGATAGGGATTTGATTTGAGCTTGTCAAAGGGCAGTTCAACATTGCTGTCGCTTCCAAGATAGCCTGCAGGCGAGCCTATAATGCGGTTTATTCCTGCGTCATAATAGAATTCCGACATATTCAGTGTGATAGGTTTCTCGCCTGCACAGTTCTTCGCTATTATCTTTGCCACCTCTGTTTTGCCCACTCCGCTTGGTCCGATAAAAAGCATTGTAAAAGGCTTTTTGGTCGGTCTGATGTGGAGAGAATGGAGCTTCAGCGCATTGACAAGGTCGTCTATGACAGCTTCCTGACCACAGACGGCTGAGAGGTCACGGCGAAAGGCTCTTTCGTTAAAGGTGTGGGGCGTGCTGTGACCTGATGTTATGCGAAAAGCCGTTTCTTTTATATGGCGGTCGGTGAGAGTAATTTTCATCTTCTTGTCAGAAGCGTTCTTCACCACGGCGGAAGCTATGGAGCGGTCAAGTAGCGTTATGGCATTGTCAGGGCGGTGTGAGCCTGAGTAGCAAAATTCGTCTGCGATATCAACAATGTGCTCTGCCTTGCTTCTGCTCAAAGCGAATGAGATGTTATAGTGTTTGACAAAATGCTCGTTCATACTGAGAAGGATCTCCACTGTCTGCTCATGGTCTGCTTCGTCAACTATTATCTTTGTCATACGTCTGCAAAAGGCAGGGTCGCTGTCGATGAGATTTGATTCCTGCGTTGTGGTCGCTCCTATGAGCTTTATTTTGCCACGGTTCAGAGCAGGTTTCAAGATCTGAGCGACAATCCGATATGCCTTTTCCTGAAAAAGCATATGTATTTCGTCGATAAACAAAATTCGCTTCTCGGCTTTGTCGCTCATATAGTTTATGAGCATTTTGACCTTGTTTTCAAGGTCGCCCATAAGACCTGAATCTGCCACGATATCAGAGAGCTGGATGGCATATATCCTATAGCCTTTGAGCTGTGGTACGATGTTCTCGCTGTTTTTGAGCCTGTAGGCAAGCTCCTCCACTATCTTGGTTTTTCCACAGCCTGCAGGACCGCAGAGCAGTGCGTTGGGCTTGTCCGAGCTTATGAGAACAGACATCATCATAGAGAGTATGTTCTCTCTGAATTTTGTTTCTGTCTTTCTTGCTTCGGCAAGGTCGAAAAGCATTGTTTCGGGGTCAAATACCTTTGCTGTAAATGGATTTTGTCTCGTGTTTTGAATCTCCACAGGATCAGGCTCGTAAAGCTCGTCCAGTGGGTCAAAATCATCGTCCTCGGAGGTGTTGATACAATCATACGCCTCATATTTCTTGATGTATTCTATATCTTCTGTTTGTGGCATTTTTATTCCACTCCTTTCTTGGTGTTTTGTTGACGTCTTCTGCGCCTTTTGAAATTTTCACGCATACGGGAAATGCTGAACGGCGCTAATATCAGCTCCTCGAATATCATGTATGCGCAGTTGCTTGGTATAGTGGCTCTTGTAGTCATAAGCATTTTGCCCACTGTACAGCCAACGTTGTTCACAAGCTTACTGCAAAATGGATACACGTCAGGGGTGATGTTGTAGAGCCTGCCTACCTGTACAAAATAGTCTTTCAGCTCCATTGAGCAGAGGACGTTCAGTGCGCATATCATCTTGGCATTGTCTGTGAAGCCCTTGATGTTTATTGGAAGCGGCGCTTTGCCATCCATGACAAGCCTTATTTTGCCTATCCTCTCAGCCTGCTCAGCCATGTTGCACATATACTCTATGGTGTCGGCAAGCTCAGTGTATTGGTCTGCGGCAGACCTTATTTCGCCTCTCATTGTCATACCTGTGTCTTTGAGAAAGCTTGGGTATACATCAATGAAGTCTCTGAACGTGAACTTGTTACGGGCTGTGGTGTAGTTACATTCAAGCTCGCTGAAAACGATGTCCTTGTCATTCTCTGTTAAGTTAAGAAGCTTTGACAGAGGTGTGTCCATTATCACATTAATGGCGTTTTCAAGAGTCATGTTCTCGTACTCCTGAATGATGTCCTTGAGGTAAAATGTTTTTGTCATAATAATGACTTCCTTCCTTTGTTAGAATTTTACTTAGCAGGTTATTGCCTGCCATTGTGTAAATTGCAGCGGCAACGCCGCTGGGAGCGTTCACACCAGTGTAAGGCGATGAACGTTTGTAAAGAACAATGCTGACATGGCTATGCCCAACAGCAGTGAGCCATGTCATGTCTGCCTTGGTAAGCCTGCGGCAGACAGCTTGTCCTATTTGCACCCTCAGAACAGAGAGCAGATCATTTTGCATAGCATAGAAGCAGGTGATTGAAAAAATCAAGGTAAAGAAAATTAATGATCGTTGGTTATATGTTAATGTCCTTTTTCTATGTCCTGCGATGATATGGCGGTCTGTTCGTCGGGAATGGGAGCTGTGGTAAGCGGCAGGTCGCCCTTATAGCGCTCTATTATATCTGCCGCAGTATAGGGGTATGACAAGATGATGTCAGAAGCTGAGGCTATGAGCCACCACCTCATGTCATAAGCGTCGCGTATCTGTTCGGCGTAGTTGTCAATAAAATTGCACCATGGTATCCAGAATGCGCAGGCTTTCCTGTCAAGGATATCAAATGCACTACCTAAGCTCATGGTGGGGTCTTGCTGCATTGCATTTTCAAGCCTCATCTGCAACTTCAACACAAGCTGTTTGTCATTGGCAGGGTGTCTGGTGTTTGAGCCAATGCAGAGAGTGTCGAGATAATCTAAGTAATCTTTGAAACTTATGGCGTTATATATCTGCACTTCCGGGAGCTGTCGGTTTAAGACGAGCATTTTTCTCACATATGCCGAATAGCATCTTATCTCGTCCTCGCTGTCGGTATCGGCGCTTATTATCTGCGCATATGTGTCAAGCTCGTCCATAAGAGCCACAAGCTCGCCAAAGGTCATTTTCATGCAATCGCTTGCGCTGATGTGGAAATATTTCTCTATCTGCTCTGCGATAATGTCTATGCCTCTCTTTTTGCCTGCTGGGGTGCTGTAAGAGGTCAGCTTCTCCAGCGGAAGTGCCATTAGATCTCCGACGGCTTGTTTTATAAAATGCAGGTCAGAGAATTGATTTGTATTTAGTAGCATGGTTTTTACTCCTTTTGTAATTTTTTACATACTTATCTGATGATCTTTTTGAAGCATACTGTATGGTGCGATCTTGTCTGCAAGCATAGCCTGTCTGCCTGAGAATATCACATAGACCTTGTCCCTTGGCATACAGAGTATGTTGTCCATGGTCTTTGACGCTCTGTCTGCTATCATTCTTGCAGTGTCGGGGTCGTTACAGCCCATGAAAAGCAGTGTGTCGCAGTTGTTTATGATAGTCTTAGCAGCGTTTTCACTGTACATGGTGGCGAGCTGTGACAGGCTCTGTATTATCAATGATGCGTAGATATCTCTTGACCTTATGGTGGAGATGTTCTTGTCGAAGTCATTGATATATGCGCTTGTAGCACCAAAGTCGTCAAGTATCATATGCACAGGCACCGGAAGCTTGCCTTTAGGGCTGTTGTCAGCTTCTCTGCACAGTGCCTGCAAGGTCTGCGTATAGAACAAGCTTACGATATTGTCGAGATTATGCTCTGTGTCGCTCGTTTTTATGAACACAGCCGTTTTTCTTCTGCCTATGTCCGCAAGATCAACGGATACCTTGTTGTCAAAGATGTATCTCAGCTCTTTCATATTGAAACAGTTGAGATGTGAGGCGGCTATTCCTGCGGTGGAAGCGAATGTTCTGTCGGAGGGTCTGGTCGCTTGTGTTTCTGAAAACAGCCTTGTAGACAATGTGTTGGGATTGTCTTTTATCCATTTGACGAAATAAGCGTCGCCGTTGTTTTGGATATATGTGTGGAAAAGCTCCAACACTGATGTCATGTTGTGATACTCTTTTGGCAGGGCCTCAAGAGCGTATGCTATCGCGAACTCTATCATTGAGGCGGCACTCATATCCCAATATGGCTCTTTACAGCCACTGCTCACAGGAGATATTGCGTCAGCGATAGCTTTAACGTCAGGCTCGTATATACTGCCGTCTTTGTTTCTTTTTACCGCCGCCAATGGGTTATAGCCCTGACTTTTCTCAGGCTCGGTAAAATCGAGCTTTATGATGTTGTAGCCCTTAGCTCTCAGTTCGCCTGAGAACATATCATAGAGCAGACCCTTGATGTCCTGCAATATGACCGATGATTTGATGTCGCTAAGTACAGAACAGATGTAAGAGCCTGTTTTGCCACAGCCTGAATTGCCTATAACAAGGACGTTGTTATTAAGCCCTGTGACCTTTGTGTCCTCCAAGAGTTCAACGCCCTTGGCGAGAGTTCTTTTACCGTATCTTTCTATTGGTGCAGTGTAAGTAGGTCTGTCGCCTGTGATTCTTTGTTTACTCATTATTTGTTACTCCTTTAAATTAATTTGTTAATTATCTTGTGTGCAAGACCGAATTCCACGGCCTCTTCTGCGGTGTAAAAAGAGTCATACTGTGTGACCTTGTAAATTTCCTCAAGAGTTTTTCCTGTGCGGTCTGCTATTATGGTTGCAAGGGTCTTTCGCATTTTGTTCAGCCCCGCAAGATGTTCTTCTATCTCTTTTGATTTCTGACCACTGAAATCTGCTTTGCTGAAACTTGGGTCATGTATCATTATGCGGGAGTGCGGAAGTATCTCACGCTGGTCTGCCGCAAGGTATATGACAGCACCCATTGAAGCGCAAAGTCCCACGCATACGGCTCTGACCTTTGAGCGTGTCATTCTTATAGCGTCATACAGTGCAAGACCGCTTTCGCAATCACCGCCGGGAGAGTTTATATACAGTGTTATCTCCTTATCTGCCTGACCGTCCATTAGCATAAGAGCCTTGATGATGTCAGTGCAGTTTTCAGAGCCGATATCCCCCTCAAGGAATATCTTTCTTTCACTTAGCAGGTGATCGTCAAGATTTATGCGTTCGATACCTCTTGAACTTTCGATTATTCTGTTTAGATCTGATCTCATTGTTATCGTTCCTTTCTTTGGTATGTGATGGATTTGTAAAGTGTTATTTCCTTTCATTATACAAGTAGGAGTGGCTTTGCCACTCGACCCTGCCTGCATAGCATTAGCGTCAATACTCAGGGACGTTTGAAGAGAGAACGTCCCTTTTCTTGACATTGACGTAGTACATAAGTACAGGAGATGAAAAATATTTAGTAGCAGACTTATTAGCTGTCTACCATTATATCCACCGGAGCAGCCATGCTGCTCCCCACCTCGTTCCTATAACCAGTCCCCACAGTGTGTGTGAAAGGAACGTTTGAAGAGAATAAAAAGTAAAGTCATATCTGTGTGCACAGATATGACTTTATCAAAAAAGATAGGAGAAAAAAACTATATGTGGTAATCACCATTCTTACCAATATACCCATAGGAGCAGCGGAGCTGCTCCATAAAGCGTTCCTATAATATGGTCACACAGTGTGAAATAGGAACGGATATGTGACAGAAAAAAAGAAGTCATACCTGCGTACACAGATATGACTTTAGAAAAAGGAATGGATCAAAGAAATTGGACATGACGATAGGTTGGAGTACCTATCAATAAATATACAGGAGCAGCCTGCTGCTCCATAAAGCGTTCCTGTAATTTGGAAATTAAAGTTGAATTGAAGCGGCTCAGCCGCTTAGAAAAGAATAATAATTCGTTTGATTCGTGCATACAAAGACGAATTATAAGAGTACAAGGGATAGAATAATATTATGCTAAGCAAGTTTTAATAAAATACTTAGGATAAATATTTTGATGATAAGCTCTGCGAAATAGCCGATTTAAAGGCGTTTTAAAAATATTTGATGTGCGGATATTGATTTTTTTGAAAATGTGCAGTATAATATAGGAAAAGCCGTAAATACGTTGGTATAGGGGGATGAAAAATGCGTTTCAAAAAGGCAGAGCTTGATGTCAGAACAAGATACATTGCTGACTTGGAGAAAAGTCTTACTACATATTTCAAGGATTATAGGAACGAGCAGAAAAGCATAATAGAGTCACTGCTCAAGGGGCATGATACTGTTGTAAGGCTGAGAACCGGCGGAGGTAAGTCACTTTGCTTTCAAGCTCCTGCTATCATATCTCAGGGCGTGACTATCGTGATCTCTCCATTGCAGGCACTTTGCAATGATCAGGTGGATAACTTCAATAAAAAATACTGCACTGAAGCTGTGACGGAGTTCAATAAAAAGTATGCGGAGGCTCACCCTGAGTGTGCAGGCTTTCTGTCTGATAAAATGCCTAGGGCAGAATTTGACCTGTCTGTAAGCAAGCTGGTCAAAAATAACAACGATGATAACACGGAATGTAAGCTTTTGTATCTTTCCCCTGAAATGCTCAACAAGCCAGTATACAAGCAGGAGCTTATTGAAGCCGCCGCTTCTGGCAAGCTGAAAATAAGCATGATAATACTTGACGAAGCACATTGTCTGTCTGAATGGGGCTTTAATTTCAGAGAAAGTTATTTTCAGATATGCAGTACCATAGCTCGCTTGAAAAAATATCAGGAGATACCAATGGGTGTTTTTTCTGCATCGCTGACCCCTGCAAATGCAGAACAGCTCAAAGTTTTGCTCGATATGAAAAAAACAAAGGAGTTCGGTATTTGCACTGATAGGTCTGCTGACATGGGAGAAAGCTCGCTGTCGGTGAAGCGTGACGACCTGAATGTTTTTATCCTAAACTGCGATAAGAGCAATTTGGATAATGATAAAGACCTGCCAAAGCTTTATTATCTTTTGGTGCTTCTTAATAATATAAGCTTCAAAAAGTGCATCGTATACTGCAACACTGTAAAACAGGTCGAATATATAAGTAAGCGTATTTCAAAAAATCTTGCGAAAAAGGGCGGGAAGCTGTCAAAGGGCAGTATAAGCTATCACGGCAAAATGTATCACAGTGCAAGGCTCGGTGCGGAATATAAATATGCAAGCAAGGAGCTGGGTTATAACATTATCGTTGCAACAATGGCGTTTGGAATGGGTATAGATAACAGCGACGTTGACCTTGTTATACATTATGCTATTCCTGAAAGCATTGAAACATATTATCAGGAGATCGGCAGAGCAGGGCGGTCTGCTGATGATAGAAATAACAACGTAATAATGCTGTATAAAAATGAAGATAACTCGAAAATAGAAAAAGGCAAGGAAAAAGAAGAAACAGAGAACCAAGAGGAGAAAAAGGAAAACGATAAAGCCCAAGACAAAAATGAAGAAGCTCATAAAGTTGAAAAAGACAAGGAAAAGGAAGAAACAGAAAACCAAGAGGAGAAAAAGGAAAACGATACAGCCCAAGACCAAAATGAAATCAAGAAAAAACGTTTGGTGAGAATTGAAACGAAGAGAAGGTATGTGTATACTGTAAATAACGTGTTCTCGGAATCGTCCGTTATATCAAGACTTGATGACCGCACAAAGGGCGCTTTTAAACTGTCAAGAAGATATTCCTTTGACATGATGAAGCGGTATGTTATGGAAAATCTGGAGCATCAGCCTGTAACAAAAGAACAGGCGGTAGAGTGTCTTGGCAACAAAATGCAAAAATGCCATGATAAAATGGCACTCATACCATGCGATCAAACTGTTATTGACGAATACTTCAATGGCACAGAGCTGGAAAATATCATAAACGAATATATACGAAACAGTATCATGAGAGCAGAAGTTCCAAAGAAAAAATTACTGCTCCAACAGGTCAAGCCGAAAAAACAGACCTCAAAGATAACCTCTGTCTATGAAGTAAATGAGGATCTTAGGCGTGTTATCGGTCAGATAAACGAGCTTTATATAAACAATACTCTTCTTGCCAACGAGATACGCAATTTCAATTGGTTTTATAAGCCCGATGAAAACGGGACAGTTTGCAATAAGGGAAATGTCATAGCAGAAAGGGCCTTTCTTGAAGCTGAGGTTGGCAATATAGAGGGCTGTCGCTTTTACGACAGGTCAATGGAATGGAAAAAAGAGCTTGAAGGGGATTTCATGCTTGCAAGGCACGTTTTTAATGACAGTGCGTTTATATATGTAAGACCTGCAACATTGTCGGGGAAAAAGGAATTTGAAATAAGATATCATGCACAGAAGATACTTATGGACGATCTGAAAAGCCAGAGGGAAGAATATTCTTTGAGATATGTGTATTTTTACACAGACGTGAACAGGGGAGGTGCTTCTAAGGGCAGACAGAGATTTGATCTTGTTATCACTGTGGCTTATAAGATAGATAAGGATATTTTTTACGGCATTATAAGCAGTAATAAGGACAGCACCGACAAGGATTTTTTGCAGGTATTAGGTTACACACAAGGCAATAAGTATGATATCCGGCTTGGTTTTGACAAATGGGAAACGGATAGGCTCATAAGAAAATATAAAAGGGAAAATGATGACCTTTCAGAGATAAAAGAGGACGAGCGTGCGGTATCATATATAGACAAGAAAATAAACAGGCTTTTGGGAGAGAAAGATATACAAGGGCTTTATGACGGGCTGTCAGGCAAAAGAAACGATCAAGAGGACTATAACTACAGAGTAGCTTTTGTGAAAGGTCAGCGAAGAAATGATATCTGTTGTACCTTATGGTATCAAGACGGCACGGCTTATGAAAAAGCACCGCTGACATACTTTGATATGTGTGTGTTTGACGCTGTTTGCACTATATGGAACAATAACAGAAAGGATTTTTATCTCAACACCATATGGGAACTTCTCAGCGGAAACGAGGACATTAGATTTTCACGAAATGCACTTAAAGACAAGCTAAGAGAAAGCGTTGAGAAACTCCAAAGGCTTAGGATCTTTATAGCAGGCACTGAAAATGCTCCGCAGGAAGTCGGTGACAACATAGGGGAGAGATTTCTTAATGTACAGAGAGGTCAGGATACCAGTGGCAGAGAGGTCTATGAGATAAAGTCCTGTCCGAGGCTGTGGTCATATGCAGTGGAGGCGCAGGAAGGGCAGATAGCACGAGTGCCTTTATACAAACTAGACGGACGGAGATATTTCAAGCTGGACAGTGGGCAGGATGGTTTCGATTGTTCTAATATCTCAGCGCTGTGCGACCTTTTGAATGATCCCGATGAACGTATTAAGATCATCAGGAAAATGAAAAAAGAGTCAATACTTGACCCAGAATACAAATGCAGCATATGGAAAGTTGTTTTGCATTTTTATCTTGCCCACAGGCTGTCCATAATAAAAAGAAAGAACAAGATGAGATTTATAAGCTATGATACGATAGTGAAGCTTATGGAGGACTATTTACCTGAAAGTCTGAAAAACGTCAAGAAGAAGGAATTGCTTCGCCAGTGGAGCTTTTGCTATATGACGTGGGCGACCCTGCCAAGGCAAGAGTATCATTGGTGGGTCTGCGAGGAATATTTTGACGAAAAAACGGATAGTCCGGTGGGGATAGTGATAAAAAGGAAAAAGCTCGAGAGGTGGGGGAATTGAGAGGTGATAAAAGCAAGGCTCGGCTTTTTTCCCTATCTTCGTGTGGTTTTTTGTGTATTCATACAAAATATTGGCGTTTGGCGCAAAATGTCAGGATAACCCATTGACGTGTTGTGCATAAATTGGTAAAATGATATCAGAGTGTTTATATACAGCCATTTTTTTTCGTTGTGCTCTGCAAGATGCACCAATTGTTGTGCATTTCGTGTGATATAATTATCTCATAAAATAAACAAGGTGCTTTTATCATGAGTACATAACATGGTTTGATAAAATATGACAAGCGTCAGCAGCGATATTGCAAAACGCATAACTACAGCGAGTCGCTGTGGAAGTTTCAGGGAATAGTAGCGTTATCAAAAGCTTTTTCACCGAATCGGATTTAATTCCATTAAATAAAATTCGGCTCCAAAGCATTTGAATCTTGTGCTGACGCTTGTTATTATTTTTTTGAGGTGACAAAATGAATGATATTGATAATGATATCATAAGGATCTCAGAGGAGCTTGATGTTCCTTTGAAAAAGCTTTATATGCTTAGCAACAACCGAATACGCTATCATAAACGAAATCAGAGAAAGTGTTATTCAAATTACCGCAAGGTGATAATACATCGTGGCAGAGGGCATAAAAACAGGGTGTTAAAAGTGCCGAACGAATATCTCAAGCTCGTTCAAAGAAGGATACTTGAAAGGTATCTTTACACGCTGTCCGTATCTGGGTATGCCACTGCATATTGCAAAAACTCCTCGCTTTTGAAAAATGCAGAGTCGCATATTGGTCAACAGAGAGTGCTTAAGCTCGATATTTCAGGCTTTTTTGACAGCATTGATTTTGGTAAGGTCTATGGGGTCATGTGCGAACTTGGGTTGTCTAAGCCTGCCACAACGCTGCTGACAAATATATGCACTTATAACAGCATACTGCCACAGGGTGCGCCAACATCTCCGCAGATATCGAATTTGGTGATGAAAAGATTTGATGAGAGGATAGGCAGGTGGTGTGGAGAGCGTGGCATAAATTACACAAGATACTGTGACGATATGACATTTTCAGGTGGAAAAGCTGAGCTTAACGCCAAAGAGATAACGCAACTTGTGAGCAGGGCGTTGCGGAAAATGGGGTTTAAGCTGAACATGAAAAAAACGACGCTTATCGGTTCATCGCAACGTCAGCAGGTAACGGGGATAGTAGTCAACGAAAAGGCGCAGATCTCGTCGAAACAGCGTCGGGAGATACGTCAGGAAATATATTACTGTGAGAAATACGGAGTTTCCCAAAGCCTGTTTTTCAAAGGTGCTGACATTACGCCTGAGAAGTACATAAATTCGCTGCTTGGCAGGATATCCTTTGCATTGCAGATAGACCCTGCGGACGTGAAAATGCGAGAGTATTTCAAGGCGGCGAAAAAACTCAAGAGTGAGGTGTGCGGGGAAAAGTAGGGCAGAACATGGAAGGTATGAAACTTCAGATAACAAAAGCTCGGAAACAGCACAACGTGCTATCTCCGAGCTTTAAGCTTTGGTGACCCGTACGGGAATTGAATTAATCCGCACACCTGATGTGGTCTTTAGTAAAACGCGAAAAAACCCGATTTTGCGTCATTTCCGAGCATTGCAAGTTCGGTGATCTCAAGTCGATTTGGGCGATTTTCAGCACAAATAAGTGGCAAACAAGTGGTTGAATTCGCCGCGTTTCTACCGAGATGACACCGATTGAAATTCGGTAGAGCAGCTCATTCGTAATGAGCAGGTCGTCGGTTTGAGTCCGACTATCAGCTCCAATGGGAAACCCCGTAAACATGACGTTTACGGGGTGTTTTTTGTATCAGTGTGTTAGTCTGACCCATTGGGGTATACAGGGAAGTATTTGTGGATTTCTGCAGACCATGATAGAACCAATAGCTGTTATCTTTATGCTGTTTTCGATCGAAATGCTTATAAAGGTATTACAGCTTAATTGAATGAAAGAAAATACTGTAGGGTCGTTGTGCTTGCTTTATGGCTATATTCCCTTTATAGCATTCCATAGCATGTCTCTACCTGAATAATTCCAATATCGTATATCTTGCTCAATAAACAACCACTTCAATGTTTTGATGATCAATTCTGATGTATAGCCGTTTATAAATGGCACGTTCATTTCCTCATTGTTTATCGGCTCACAATTATATATCTTTTTTATGATGGAGAATAACTTATGGTATTGCGTAGCATTTTCTTTCTTCTTTATTTTTAGATCGCTAATAATATCATCGTGTTTAGGGTAGTTGCGTTTCCTTCCACCAGGATTGAAATTGTAATTCTCAACACAGACAACAAAATCAAATCCATTATGAAGATTAGCAGGTCTTCTAAGGTATATCCTATTTCCGTCATTAAGAGTTTCGACGTAATAGGTATATCCGCTTGCTAAATCTTTCTTACCTTGACCAGGTTCTTCTTTTGAAAGTTCATTAACAACTTCCATTCTGACTTTATTCCTATCCCCAACTGCATCAAAATTGAAGTTGATTTGATGTTCTGCCATAATAATACTCCTTTTAAAGTCCTAAAAAATCTAATGGTAGTTCATTAAAGAAATAGTAACAACCTACATACTGTATATAGTTTAATACATCACGATACTTATCCTGCTTGAACCAATCGCTTAACACATATGTATACACAATATCACATCCAATTTGTGATACAAGTTTTTCATACTGCATTTTTTTATATAAGCATGTTTGAAGTTTTTCATCGACAGAACCTGATACACTTTGGAATTTCTTTTCAATTATATATACGGTTTGATTTCTGACGTTTATGAAAGCATCATCTGGTTCTAAAGCATCTGAATTAACACTTAAATTCACTCCGTTTGCTTGTAAAAATCGTCTAAAATCTTTTTTTCTTTTGCTGAATCCTATATGTATACCATTACCATACACTTCACCTATTTTTGAAATGCTATATCCTTTTCTAATTAAAGCATCATCTAAGTCAGTAGTCTGTTCAAAATGCAGCCCATTTGCATTAGTTAATGCTCCACCGCCGTGTGTATTCGGGGTTCTTGGCATAGTTAATCACTCTCCTTGAAAAATACAGTAATATCAACATTCAGCGTATTAGCTAACAAGTTAAGAAAAGAAAGAGAAACACTCTTATCACACTTAGCAGATTCAAGTTTCGTAAGATAGCTTAAACTGATTCCAGTTTTCTCACACAACTGAACTTGTGTTAGTCCTGCAATCGTCCTATACTTTTTTATATTTTTGCCGATAACCGTATACAATTTTTCGTCCGATTCAAACAACACATCGCTCACCCTTTCTCTATGATAATTATAACATAAAACTAAAAGCCGTATGTTTCACATATAGTGAAACATACGGCTTAATACCATTATTTACTTTCTGAATACGAATAAGTATTCGTGTGCTATCAACAGAAAATTGTACTTAACGCTGTTGGTTTTCCAATATCCCGTTGCTTTGCAGTTATGCTGTTCTTTGATGATAAGCTCTTTCAGCGTAAATCCTGCTTCTTGAAATATCTTCATCACGTCAAAACTCATAGGTATCATACAGCCTTTTTGACGAGTATCACCCATAAGCACTGCACAGAACTTTCCTTTTTTTAGCACACGATAACACTCGGCTGCAACAGGCTTCATAGCTTCCAAAAAGTCTTTTACTTTGAGTTGCGATAAATCCTCGGGTATTCCGTCACTGTATTTGATTATATCAGCATAGGGCGGGTGGGTGCATATAAGGTCTACGGATTCATCACTCTGGAAATACAAATCACGAGCGTCACCCTTATACAAAAACACTTTGCCCTGTGCAGGAGGATAGTCAAAATCTATCTTTTCACGGCAGCGTGTGAGAGCTTCATCGTTGCAGTCAACACCGATTATATTTCTGTTGAGCAGCTTGGCTTCAACGAGGGTCGTCCCTCCTCCGGCGAACTGATCAAGAACTAAATCGCCTTCCTGCGAATATCTGAGAATGATATTTCTTGGTATATAAGGCGACCAGTTGCCACGCCACTTAGCATCGTGGGTTGCCCAATCCCCACGCTTGGGAAATGACCAGTGAGTAGTCATTTCAAGTTCAAAATCATCGGGCTCCCATTTTTTGATTTTTTTCATTAAACTAATACACCCTGTTCGCTAGTAATACTTAAAACGTTTGTACTTTTCAAATCTTCGAACATCTGATTGCATCTGTTTCCATTTTTAAATATATTAGCAGGATAAGCATCTGGAAATTTATCAAGTTTAATTCTAATTAGTTCTTCAATTATTGATGGTAGTTTACTCATAATGATTTGCTTTATTTGATTCAGATCATCTTCAGAAAGGAAATTTGAGCTCAAACTAAAACTTTCATTGAAGATATTAATAAACGTATGTAGAAGAAGCCTATTTCCATGTACACTTATTAACCTACGTAAGCTTGAATTGTTTTTTTGATATGACACATTTGCTTCTTCAAATATTCTATATATTTGTACACAATTCCAAATATATGAAGTGTTGTTTTTTGGACAGAAAATATCCGTGTAGGGCGATTTGTTGATTTTTTCAAAAATTTTACCATAATTGCTTTTTATAGTTGCTGCAACAGAAACATCTGTTAATCCACAGCCAACAGCGATAGCAACATCATCTACACTACAACTATTATCCGTATTTTTTATTTCATATCCGGATTTATAATAATATTCTATTCCGTCCATAGAAAAATCTTGCTGTAACTTTTTCTGGAATGGGTCTAAGGACACAAAGTCTTTATTCTCTATTCTGTTTTGTGTATTAGAATACTTGGTAATTTTATCATTCATGTCTTCAGATAATGATTCTAAACTAATAATCTGAACTAAAACAAAAGCGTTTTCAATACTATTTTCTATAGATTTTATCAACTCTCCAATAGTGCCCGTTGTTTGTGCACCATTAACTATGCTGGCGTTTTCTAATGAGAACATTCCGATTTTTCTTCCATTGGCACCAATTGGAGCTTTACTTATTTTATCTGCAACTATTTTAATTCCATTATTGTATAATAGAAAGTTTTCAGGTTCATTCAATAAAACAGTTTTTATACCACTATTTACTTCTGTGTTTCCTTTATAATACCTTATATTTTTGGAAAAAAGCGCTGTTCCGTGTTGATTCCACCACTCTGCAATAGTACTTACTGATAATTTGCCGTAATATCCAATTTCCTTTTCGTTTTGCTCTAATACTCCATAATCCTGTAAGCAAATATTGTCTAAGGATATGGAAAGGTTTGTTTTATCAGCTAAAGACTGATACACATCTTTAAGTTTAACCACTTCAAAACTAATTATTTCAATTCCATCATTAACATCATCTATAAATTTTTGCATTACTTCAGAGCACTCATTAGAAAATGCTTGATTGGAAGTATATATTATAATAGCCTTAATTCTATAGTCAGTTGAAGAAATAGCATTTTCAATCGATGTTTTCAAATGATTAAATTTGTCATTAAACCCCTCAAAATCATTGGATAGAATTTTACCAATTCCTTGAATAAAGCTTGATGTATCTCCTTGACTAATTGAATGTTTCCCTTCAGAACTCCATTTAGATTGAACCAGATACATTACTTTTTGATCATCATCACAATAAACAGCATCTATACCATAATCATGAAATCCATCCGTAATTGAATCTGTGATATCTTCAGGTGAGTTTTCTGTTTTCATTAATATACCATATAATGCCAATGAGCGTGATAAAAAACATATCTCTTCATCTTTTTCTTGTACATCTGATAAATCTATTTTATCCGCAAATAATTCTTTAAGTTTTCCAGCTACTCTATTAACTTGAATATTCATTTTATAACCTCGTTATTATCCCATTCTCCATATCTGATATAGAATACATTGTATCCAGCACATCAAACGTTTCCTCAAGGTTACGTCTTGCACTCTGCCAGCCCTTGCCGTCGGTAAACCACACGAAAGTAAATCCGTCTATGGTATCAACTTCCTGTGCTATCTGCTTATAGCTTCTTGCGGTTTCATTCAGCTTGGAGCCGCCGCTTGCATAGAAATTCTTTTCAATACCATAAATCATATTCTCGGTCTTGATAACGAAGTCAAAACGCTTTTCAGCCTTACCCTGATTGGAGATAGCAGAAAGATCAATACCCCATTTCTCGGTTATCTCATGAATGTACATCTCCTTGAAATAATTCTGCCCCTTGATATATCCAGCCTTAACAATAAAGCTTTCAACAAGGTCTTCCATGAGATGTCCGCCACGATTCTTTCTTCCGTTGGAATCAAGACCAGTTTCCACACCTGTTGCATAATCGACCAGGCTGTGAATGATATGCTTTTCCATAAGCTCAAACAAGCCTGTCTTTCGCATAAATACGGTGTACTGCTCGGGAGAGTAGTTCATCTTCTTGAAGTTATAAGAGAATTCCCCGTCACCGTCTATTGCATATATTTCATTCGCTCTGACAGCAAGCAACAAAGGAATACATTTCAGCGTTTCGGGATACTTGCTTACTATTTGCATAAACTCGTTTTCAATATCCTTTGAGCCGATTAAGGCATTCAGTATATTAAGCTCAACCTTTATGCTGTCAACGTTCCTATGTACCTTTGCAAAGTCAATGTAGTATTCATAGTTTGCTATACTATCCCGGAATTTTCCGAGCCATTCGTTAAAATCTCTTTTCATTTTGATTATCCTGCCTATACGTTGTTAAGATGTAAACTGTTCGCAGAATCAAATGATTGCTGCCAACAGTCACTTCAAAATCCGAATAGATGATTATTCATCATCATCGTCATCATGTCCACCGGAGCTTCTGCAATCTCGGCACCAAGACTGAGGTATTGTGCGACCGTCGCCCATATTTCTGTATCCGAACAGTTCCTCAATCTCATCTTCACCGTGCGCCGTCTTGCCACAATTAGGGCATTCTGCATATTCACCGTAAGGCATAGAAATCCTCCTCTCTTTAATAGTTACATATCAGCAGTTCACTGACTGTTCCTCTGCCCTTTGAATTGCTGTTTATCATTCTTGTTGCAGCAACTCTATTGATAGTAAACATCTTATATATATCATCAAAGAAATTATCGTTCTCATCAGTGTTTTTAGGGTCGGAATTGCTTGCTACAACCTTAGCACCTTTCTGCGATATCTCCGCTATAAAGTGTCCAAGCTGCATCTGTTGTTCGTCGCCAAATTCAGTTTTAGCATAAGAAGTAAATGAAGAAGTTTTGCTAAGAGGGCGATACGGCGGATCAATGTAAACGAATGTATTATTGTCAATGAAGTCTGCACATCTGCTGTAATCTCCACATTGTACTTCAACATTTTGAATAAGTTCGCTGATAAGACGAATATTTTCAGCATCACATATAGGAGGTTTCTTATATGACCCCATTGGGACGTTATAAAGTCCTTTGCCATTCACTCTGTAAAGACCGTTAAAACAAGTCTTGTTGATAAAAATAAATAAGGCAGCTTTTTCTTCTGTTGAAGCAGCTTCTTTAATAAGTTCATTAAATTTGTCTCTTTTGGTATAAAAATATTCTTTACGAGCATCGTTATCCATATCCCAAAAGAGCTTCTGCATCTCGGACAGCAGAGAAATAACCTTTTCTGCATTATCTCTGATCTGAATATAGGTATTTGTGAGTTCAGGATTGATGTCATTTATCAGCACTTCCTTTGGCTGAAAGTTTGCAAGAACATCAAACAATATCGCACCGCCGCCGACAAAAGGCTCGCAGTAACGTTCGATCTTAGCAGGATATTTCTCTCGGATCGCATCAAGAAGCTGGCTTTTGCCTCCTGCCCACTTTATAAAAGGTTTTATAGTTTTATACATTTCAATCTCCCTAAAACAGCCGAATTATCGTTATCAATATCCATTTTATATTATAACACATTTATGCAGAAATTGCAATGCTTATAGACAATTGTTTTGACCTATTTCGATTGGTTATTTCAACCTTGTTTAATATAAAGCTACAACGAGTCATAATAACTGCCATCGTCGTTCCAACCATTAAACATCTGCAATTGAGAGCAAACCATACAGAGTAATCCATCAAATTTTATATAAGCATAGAAAAACATCCTTAAGTAAAACTAGGCTTTATAACAGGAACTATACTGTTGTGGAGAAAAAGGATTTCATAAGCACATCAAACATTAATTGATAAACAAATACCATTTTGACATAGGGGGTGTGTCACCGTGCAACGTTTTAAATTCACAACTTGCCCCTGTGTCAAATTTCTGATATTTGTCGTATCTTACAAATCTTGCGTCAACCTATTGACAACTGTTTCAATTTGAGATACCATAAAATTGGAGAGTAATAAGCTCACAAAGATTTAAAAGTCTTTGTGGGCTTTTTTGTTTGGATAAATATCTCCAGTGGAAGAAAGGGTAAAACATAGAATCTTGAAAAACAAGAAGACATATAATTTGAAAATTATTAATTCAAATCCGGTTGCAAAAATAGCTACTTCTACACCTATACATATGAGAGCAAACCATACAGAATTTCAGTTCTGATTTTGTGCAGAGATACAAACTTAAAAAAAAATTGCTGTCAAAATGGTTGTCAAAACCTCAACTTCTTCCCGTATACAAGTGAGAGCAAACTCCACAAAACATCCGTTACGACTTTGTTCACCTCTACAAACTTTATGAATTCTTTCAGATAAAGGGGTATCAAAACGGTGTCTTCTTCCCCTATACAAGCGGAAGAGCATAGTTAAAATGGCCGAAATCATATGAGCAGACTTGTGCAACCCTACAAAATTTTTTCACGAACGCATAAAATGCTTCTTTTCGTCGGCTACTGTATGAAGGCAAAAAGAATCTTGAAAACTAAATTCCACGCAGGAGAGATACCAAGCGGCGAAGTACAGCGAAGATCGTGCAGAAGGAGCAGGAGCGTACCAAGCTTGGAAAAACGTCCTTAGGTCAAACAAGGCTTACTGACAGGAACTGTACTGTTGTGGGGAAGAAGTAATAAAAAAAGAAAAGGAGGCTTGATAACTTGAAAAAATTCGATTCAAAGTCCTGCGAAGAAATTATGACCACTGTGTACAAGCCAATCGAGTATGTTGTTGATGGCTTGCTTGCACAAGGTCTGTATATCTTAGCAGGCGCACCGAAGGTGGGAAAGTCCTGGCTTGCGCTGGATATGTGCTTGTCGATAGCGAAAGGAGAAAAAGTTTTAGGTCAGGAAACTACACAAGAAACTGCGCTCTATCTGTGTTTAGAGGACAGCTTTCAGCGAATCCAAAACAGGCTTTATGAATTGACGGACGAACCTGTTGAAAATCTTCACTTTGTAATTTTGTCAGACACAATCGGAAAAGGTCTCGAAGAGCAGATAGAGCAATTCAAAAGTGAGCATAGCGATTTAAAGGTTGTGTTCATTGATACTCTGCAAATGATTCGCAGCGAAACGGATTCAAACTACGGCTCGGACTACAAAGAACTATCTATTCTGAAAAGTCTTGCGGACAAGCTTGAAGTTGCAATTGTAGTTGTTCATCACACAAGAAAATGTTCGGACAGCGATCCGTTCAATATGATATCGGGAAGCACGGGTTTAAGCGGCTGCGTTGACGGAAGCTTGGTTATGATTGAGAACAAGCGTGGAAGTCGAAACTCAAAACTTTACTGCGTAGGACGTGATATTGAAAACCAAGAAATAAATCTTGTGTTTGAAAATAGTCGCTGGAAAGTTGTTGACGAAGCGACGGCTAAAGAAGCAGACTTTTTCTCTTTCGCTGTTCATGATTTCATGTTGGAACGCAATTATTTTAAAGGCTCTGCAACGGAGCTTGCAAATGAATTAAGTAAAATACTTTGCAAAGAAATTTTCGCAAACCATATCAAAAAAGAACTTATGAAGCACGCTTATGAATTGCAAAGTTACGGTGTGACTTTAAAATCCAGACGCAGCAACGGTCAGCGAGTAATTATTCTGAAATATGATAAAAACAGTGACACCGGTGACGGTAAAAAGCTAATGCCCGAAGCTGTTAAATATACTGACCCTGCTGTCACTGAAAAGGGTTCGGAATGTTCCGAAAAGCCTTTAAATACTTTGTTTGAGGGTGATTATGAAAATCAAAAAGATAAAAATTCTACTGACCCTGCCGGCAAGGTTACTGTCCCTGTTTGTAATTCTACTGACCCTGTCCAAGGTGAAAAGATATGTGAAGTAAAGTGGACAACGCTTGATGAAATTCTGAATGAATCCGCAAGAAAAATCAGAAGCACACTTGCAAGTCAAGGCATTGAAGTTCCGCCTTTTAAGAGTTAGCGAATGTGGGGCGATTTGTGCCATCCTCACTTGCGGTAGGGTAAACATACCACTCGGGGCATCAGAGGGCAACACACGCCGATTTGTGAGCGGTGTACGAGTAGATAACCGAAGAATTCTGAAATCAGTTTGAAAGCACGTCGAAACCGGATATGTCAGTTATGCACAAATCCCCGATTTGCCGTATAACGAAGAAAGTGAAATATTTCATTGCAAGTTAAAGTTTCGGGGTCACAGCCCCCGAAACACTCACAGCGAACGAGCAAAGCTCGCCGCAAAAGTGCCGAAAATACGCAGTTTCAGCAAAATGATTGTGCATAATTTTTATGGGGTCATAAGTTTGAGTTTTGAATGATTCAGGGGTCGCAAGGGCTGAAAAGTGCGTAAAATCGGCGTGATTACAGGCGTTGTCGATGACGTCTAAGAGAATATCAGGAAAGGACTGTTTAAAATGATCGGACAGAAAATCACAGGCAGAACAATCGGAAAGACAACAAGGAGGGGGATAACAGAATGGATAACAACACAAAGATCACAATGCTTACAATCAAGGAGGCGGCAGCGCTTGTTGAAGGACTGACAGAGTATAGAGTCCGCCAGATGTGTATCAACAATCAGATCCCACACATCATGGCAGGAAAAAAGTATCTCATCAATCGGGATAAGTTTTTGAGTTATCTCAGTGGCGAAACTGTGTGAGAAATTTTGTTGATTAGGTAGAATTTAATAACGAAGGCGCATTTCTGTTAGACATTTCCGCAGAGATGTAGTATAATGTCGGTTGCAGAAATGCGCCATAGTTTTGAAACGGAGGTTTATATATGGCGACAATAAGACGGCGTCCCAACGGGACTTACGAAATTAAAGTGTCATGCGGTTACGGCGTGGACGGAAAGCAGCGCAACCAGTACAAAAGCTACAAGCCTGAACCGGGTATGACGAAAAGGCAGATAGAAAAGGAGGTGCAAAGGCAGGCTATACTGTTCGAAGAAGACTGCAAGCGTGGACAGATAACTGCGGCAGTAAAGTTTGAAACCTTTGCTGAGCAGTGGTTTGAGGAATATGCAAAAGTCAATCTTCGCCCTACATCATACGCACGAATGAAACAGCTCACCAAGCGTGTCTATCCTGCCATAGGTCACAAGCGGCTTGATAAGATAACTGCTCGTGATATTCAGAAGTTCGTGACAGATATGCTTGTCAACGGCAAGAATATGAACACAGGTAAGCCGCTGTCGAGGAAAACGGCAGTGCATCATCTAAGCTTCATAAGCGACGTATTCAGCTACGCTGTACGTATGGGAATGCTGTGCGACAACCCTTGCAGGCGAGTATTCGTGCCTAAACAGGAGCAGGAGGAAAAGCAGATCTACACGATCGAGCAAGTAAAGATACTTTATGAAAATCTGAAAAGCGAGCCTATGAAATATCAGGTGTACCTGCTTCTTTCGATATACAGCGGTTATCGCCGCAGCGAGATGCTAGGACTTGAGTGGAAGGATATTGACTTTGAGCATGATCTGATACACGTTCGTCGCACCTCGCAGTACACTGCGGAAAAAGGGATATACACCGACACCACCAAGACAAGAAAATCAAAACGTGTATCCAAAATGCCTGCCTCGATAATGAACTTGCTCAGGCAGTTCAAAGCAGAGCAGGATGAAGAAGCAAGGCGGCTTGGGACGAAATGGGAAGATCACGACAGGCTGTTCACCAAATGGAACGGCGCGCCCATGAATCCGCAGACTCCTTTTGAGTGGCTAAAAGGCTACTGCGAGCGAATAGGAATACCGTTTAGAAATATTCATTCTCTACGTCACTTGCACGCCTCACTTCTGATTTTTGAGGGCGTGGATGTTGTAGCGGTATCAGAAGATATGGGTCATAGCGTCGTCGGAACGACTTTGAACTTGTACAGTCATATGTTCCAAGAGGCTAAAGCAAGAAACTGCGATGCGATAAGCAATGCGCTGAGCTTCACAAACGAGGTAAACACAGAGGAAGAAAAGCCTGCCGAGGACAGCAATGAAGATATATCTGAAAATGAGGACGAGCAAGAGGAAGAACAGCTCGGACAAGTTTTCGGGGCATAAAAAAGCACCCGCAGATAAGCGTCCTGCGGGTGACACAATAACATATCTTTAAACAGTGATTTTCAAAATAAGTGGCAGATAAGTGGTTGAGAACAATTTCTGAATAAATAAAAACTCGGAAACAACGTATTTACGCTGTTTCCGAGCATATGGTTTGGTGACCCGTACGGGAATTGAACCCATGATTCCGCCGTGAAAGGGCGGCGTCTTAACCTCTTGACCAACGGGCCGATTTTTCGCTATGAGAAATGTGGTAGCGGTAACTGGATTTGAACCGGTGACACCCTGGGTATGAACCAAGTGCTCTAGCCAACTGAGCTATACCGCCATATGCGTTTCTCATAGCGACTTGATTATTATACACTATTTATGCCCCGTTGTCAACCTTTTTTGCACAAAAAGTTTGGACTTTTTTGATTTTTGCCTTTTTGCACAGTATTATGCTTTCACTAAAAAGCAAATGCGTCATTTTGCATAATTTTCGTGTGCAGCTACAATATAGGAAGTGGATAATAAGAATATTTTACATGAATTTTGCTTAAAACTCTTTAACAATTTGCCGTTTTGTGATATAATATATTAAATAAGTATAGATGTTTTGATATCATAATAAAAGGAGTATGGCACAATGAAAAATGTGTTTATGAATAGAGAGCTGTCATGGCTGAAATTTAATGAAAGAGTCCTTGAGGAGGCTGAGCGTGAGTGCGTGCCACTCTGTGAAAGACTTTCTTTTGCTTCTATCTATCAGAGCAATCTGGACGAGTTCTTCATGGTTCGTGTAGGCTCGCTTACTGACCAGATGGAGGTCGATCCAGACAGTAGGGAAAATAAAACAAATATGACCGCTAAGGAACAGCTCAAAGCCGTTATCGCTAGAGTGGGCGAGCTTAACGAGCGTAAAAATAAGATCTACGCTGACCTTATGAAGAAAATAGCCGAGCAGGGCGTTGCTCTTGTTGATTTTTCCAAGCTTACAGCGGAGGAAAATTCTCAGTTGGAACAGTATTTTATTAATCAGATAGCTCCGCTCCTGTCGCCTATGGTGGTGGGCAAAAGACAGCCTTTCCCTTTCCTTAAAAATAAGGATATCTATGCCGCTGTTGTCCTTGAAAGCAAAAATTCCAAGGAGAAGCTGGGTGTTATCTCCTGCGGAAGTGAGGTCTTTCCAAGACTTATAAAAGTCGGCTCAACGGGCAAGTATATGCTTTCTGAAGAGCTTATCCTCCACTATGTCCCGAAAATTTTCAAGGGATATACTGTGAAGTCAAAGTCACTTATAAGAGTTACAAGGAATGCTGATATCGACGCTGACGCACTTTACGACGAAGATCTTGATTACCGTGAGTTCATGGCTGACCTTATCAAGAAAAGAAAGCGTCTTGCACCTGTCAGACTGGAGCTTTCAAGACAGCTTGATAACAATATCGTTGACCTGCTCTGCAAACAGCTTGAAGTGAATAAAAAATCTGTTTTCAGAAACAGCACTCCTCTTGATCTGTCATTCCTGTTCCAGATACAGGATATACTCAGACAGAAAACCGAGCTTTTCTATAAAAAGAGAGTTCCGCAGAGGTTTACTGCCTTTGACGATAACAAGCCGATCCTGCCGCAGATAAAAAAGAAAGACAGACTGCTTTCTTATCCTTTTGATAGCATAAAGCCTTTTATCAATATGCTCCGTGAGGCGGCTGACGATAAAAATGTTGTGTCTATAAAAATGACATTGTATCGTGTGGCAAAGCACAGTGAGGTGGTCGAAGCCCTTTGTGAAGCCGCAGAGAACGGCAAGGACGTTCTTGTATTGGTGGAGCTTAAGGCGAGATTTGATGAGGAAAATAATATCGAGTGGTCACGCCGACTTGAAAAGGCTGGCTGTACTGTTATCTATGGTCTGGAGGGCTATAAGGTACATTCAAAACTTTGCCTTATCACAAAGCGTTCAGGCACAAAGACTGAGTATTATACTCAGATAGGCACCGGAAACTACAACGAGAAAACTTCAAGACTTTATACCGACCTGTCTGTTATGACCTGCGATAAGGACATCGCAAAGGACGCTATAGATGTGTTCAATGCTCTTGCTTCTGACGATACTGTAAAGAGCGTTGACAAGCTTCTTGTTGCACCGAATTGTCTGCAAAACAAGGTGCTTGATATGATAGACGAGCAGATAGCCATAGCACAATCAGGGGGAGAGGGCTATATTGGCGTGAAGATAAATTCTCTCACTGATAAGAAGATAATCGACAGATTTATCGAAGCTTCAAGAGCAGGCGTTAAGATAGACCTTGTGGTAAGAGGCATATGCTGTCTTATCCCGGGCGTTGAGGGCGAAACCGACAACATCAGGATAATAAGCATTGTAGGACGTTTTCTTGAACATTCCCGTATCTATATGTTTGGCAAGGGCGAGGAAAGAAAGATATATATTGCTTCCGCAGACTTTATGACAAGAAATACCCTCAGACGTGTTGAGGTCGCTGCACCTATTCTTGACGAGGATATCAAGGCTCAGATAAGTATGATGTTCGACAAAATGCTTGCAGATAATTGTCAGGCAAGAGAGCTTGATTCTGACGGGGAATATACCCTTGTTTCAGACGGAAAAGAACCGCTCAATTCTCAGGAACTTTTCTATGACCTTGCCTATGAAAGAGCTTCAAAGGCGGAGGTCGAGGATAAATGACCATATTTGCCCTGAAGGGTTCACTTGAAGAAATAACACCGGCACAGCTGAGCGAACAAACTTGCTCGGCTGTGTTTATTACCGACTCTGCTCACGCAGAGGAAACCCTCAGAACGGCGAACATAACCTACGAGGGTGTGATATCCCTGCGTGACGTTGTGTTCTGTAAGATAGAATCACAGCCTTTTTGTCTGGCAGGCACGCTTTCTATCCCCAAGCTTCTTGACATAAGGGGAAGTCGCCACAGGATACAGTTTTTTATCGACAACAAAAACATGGTGATAATAGACGATGAGGAGTTCTCGCTCAGGTTAGTCCAACGCATACAGAGAAGCAGGCATAATCAGGGAGAGAGCAGGGAGCATTTTATCTACAATTTTTTCAGCGAATTTATGCTCCGTGACACCGAGCTTCTTGCGGAACATGAGCAAAAGCTTATGGAGCTTGAGGAAAACGTAAACGATGGCAAGACGGACGATTTTCTTGAAACCATAACGCCTATCAGAAAAGAGCTTCTTATTTTGAGAAGCTACTATGATGAAATAATGGATCTGGGCAGAGAGCTTGAAGAGGACGAGAACGGCTTCTTTGAGAAAAAGCAGAAAAAATATTTCGGCACTATCTCAGACCGTGCCGACAGGCTCATGGGCAGAACTGTACATCTTCTTGAATATGCAACGCAGGTGCGAGACGCTTATCAGTCCCGTGTCAATGCTCAGCAGAACAAGAATATGGAGTTTCTTACGGTCATATCCACTATATTTTTCCCTCTGACCCTTATCACGGGCTGGTATGGCATGAACTTTCAGAATATGCCCGAACTTAAAGAGGGTTATCCGGGTGTTATAGCCCTTAGCATAATAGTAGTGATAGTGTGTATAATCTTTTTCAAACGAAAGAAAATGCTTTAAGGCGGACTTTGTTCCGCCTTTTTTCGTGCTAAAGGTCAGAAATGGCGGTAAATTCATATTTCACCTCTTGAATTTGGATGATAATTGTGCTATAATAACTTTATATTTGCGAAAAGAGGTGACTTGTCTGAATAAAGAATTACTGCTATTGCTGTTGAAGCTGGCAGCAGGCTGTGTCGTAATAATGACCTTTATCGTCATTGCCTGCCTTATCACTCCCAAAATAGCACGATTTATTGAAAAACGTCACCCTGAGCTTGCCGAAAAGGACGATCCCGAAAGGGTGGACGGTGAGAATACAGGGAATGATCCTGAGAACTATAAGGTACAGGGCATATTTGATAAGTCCCACATTGACGGCTGGGATCCCAACTATAAGATATATAACGAGGATATCTATGCTCTTAATTTTAAAAAGAAAAAGAAGAATGTCAGCAGTGAAGCTGTTAAAAAAGACGACGGCAACAAGAATAATGACAATGCCTGAATGATATAAGAAAGAGGTTTTATAAATGGCTAAGGATAAGAAAATGGTTGATGCGATAACCTCCATGGACGAGGATTTCGCAAAATGGTATACTGATATATGTATGAAGGCTGAGCTTGTTTCATACACAAGCGTAAAGGGCTGTATGGTAATAAGACCTTACGGCTACGCAATATGGGAGAATATCCAACATATACTTGACACAAAGTTCAAGGAGCTTGGTCATGAAAATGTTTGTATGCCTATGTTTATCCCTGAGAGCCTGCTTCAGAAGGAGAAAGACCACGTTGAGGGCTTTGCTCCTGAGGTAGCTTGGGTAACATACGGCGGAAGTGAAAAGCTTGAAGACAGACTTTGCGTAAGACCAACGTCTGAAACGCTTTTCTGCGAGCATTATGCTAATATAGTTCATTCCTACAGAGATCTTCCTAAGCTTTACAATCAGTGGGTATCTGTTGTACGTTGGGAAAAAACAACAAGACCATTTCTTCGTTCAAGAGAGTTTCTGTGGCAGGAGGGTCATACTATCCACGAGACACCTGAGGAGGCTATCGAGGAGACAGAGAGAATGCTCAACGTATACGCTGATTTCTGCGAGCAGCAGCTTGCTATGCCGGTCGTAAAGGGCAGAAAAACAGAGAGCGACAAGTTCGCAGGTGCAGAAGCAACATACGCTATCGAGGCTCTTATGCACGACGGCAAGGCTTTGCAGGCAGGTACTTCGCATTACTTTGGCGATGGCTTTGCAAAGGCTTTCGATATCACTTATACCGGAAGAGATAATAAGCTTGCACACCCATTCCAGACATCATGGGGCGTTACGACAAGACTTATCGGTGCAGTTATAATGACACACGGCGATGATAACGGACTTGTTCTGCCACCTGCTGTTGCACCTGTTCAGGTAGTTATCGTACCTATAGCACAGCACAAAGAGGGCGTTCTTGACAAGGCTAATGAGCTTTACAACACGCTTAAAAATGCAGGCATAAGAGTTAAGCTTGACGATTCAGAGCAGTCACCGGGCTGGAAGTTTGCACAGTATGAGATGAAGGGCGTTCCTGTAAGACTTGAAATTGGTCCAAAGGATATTGAGAACGATCAGTGTGTGCTTGTTACAAGACACAACAGAGAAAAGGTATTCTGCAAGCTTGGTGAGCTTGTTGAAACAGTAAATGAAAGACTTCAGGCTGTTCATGATGGTCTTTATGCGAAGGCACTTGAAAACAGAGAAAGACGTACCTATGTTTGCAAGACACTTGACGAGATAACAACGGCTCTTGAGGAAAAGGGCGACGGCTTTGTTAAGGCAATGTGGTGCGGCGACGAAGCTTGCGAGGATAAGGTAAAGGAACTCACAGGAGTAGGTTCAAGATGTATCCCGTTCGAGCAGGAGGAGATAACAGATACCTGCGTATGCTGTGGAAAGCCTGCGAAGCATATGGTGCTTTGGGGCAAGGCTTATTAATAGGCTTTTTGGATAAAAAATATCGGGTGGCTGTCAATTTGTTATTGGCAGTCACCCGTTTTTGTTTGTGATTTTTAGCTGTTTGCTTGGACAAGACTCTTTATTATCGGTATGATAAGGCAGAGCATATATACTATAGTGGCAGGGTTTGTAAAGACGTATCTGCGACATTCTTTCGGTGTAAGCACGTTTTCGCTGTCATCAATGATAAGCTTTTTAAGGCTTGTGAAAAGCACCATAAAGCCCACCAAACCTATGACTATCTCAGCAACGCTCATGAAAGTTTCATAGTGTTCAAGCCCTATCGCATCAGATATGGACGAGAAGTTTGCAAGCAGATTGTTTAGGCAGTGTATTATAACAGTTGGCAGTATCGAGCTGCACTTTGCGGCAATAATAGCGTAAACAAGTCCTGTGCCGAATGCCGAAGCCGCCTGAGGGATATTTCCGTGCATAAGTCCGAATGCAAGCGCCGAGAAAAGCACCGCCGCACCCCTTCCGTATGGGCTTAGAGCCGTGAGGATCGCTCCACGGTAGATAAATTCCTCCACGATAGGGGCTATTATCACAACGTATGAGAACTGCACCATTACTGCAAGGGCAGAGGGCTGATGAATGGAAAAATCGCTTGTGGGAACTGTCACTCCGTTTTGACCAAGTATACCCGTGAGGATAGATGTGAGCTGTGACAGCAGAATGTTTATCACAAAGCAGGCTGAAAACCATTTTAACCCTTTTACTGCCGTGCCTTTTTTCGGCTTTATGAAGCTTGATTCTCGTTTTCGGAAAAGAATAGCAAAAACTATCCCAAAAACAAGCACACTCATAAGAGTGATAAACAAATTTGCCGTCATGGAAAAAGTAGTTGAGCTTATAAAAGCGGTCTGCTTTTTCAGATAGCTGAGAACTGCCGAGTAGCTAAGAGTGAATTTCCCTGAGTGATAAGTGTATGCAACGTAAAAGAATAACACTGCGAATATCCTGTTTAGCAGGTTGTATAAAATGAGCAGAAGTGAAATTTTCACGCAATCTATAGTAAGAAGTTTCTTTTCCTGCTGTTTTTCAGGGGTCAGCAGAGAAACAGACTTTTTGGTAGTCAAATATTATTCCTCCCTTGTTCGGTCTTATCTATATATTATAACACACAACATGGTGCTTTTGCAAATGGTATTTTGTCAGGTATGTGATGAAATGTTATGGATTTGTAAACAAATAAGAGAAATTTTGTGATAACTATTGCATTTTATCAACCTTGTTGTATAATATAATTAGCACTCAAATAGATAGAGTGCTAATTATATATGGAACAGTATTCAAAGAAAGTAAAATATTATTAAGGAAAGGTCGAGATTTTATGCAGACAAAAGAATTTAAGGCAGAATCCAAAAGACTGCTTGATATGATGATCAATTCGATCTACACTCATAAGGAGATTTTTCTCAGAGAGATAATCTCAAATGCAAGCGATGCTATTGATAAGCTGTATTTCAAGTCCCTGACAGACACTTCTGTGGGAATGAAAAAGAGCGACTTCGCTATCAATATCGCTATCGACAAGGAAAACAGAACGCTTACAGTTTCTGATAACGGCATCGGTATGACCGAGGAGGATCTTGAAAACAACCTTGGTACTATCGCAAACTCAGGCTCGTTCGCTTTCAAGAAAGACAATGACCTTGGGGACGATGTTGATATCATCGGTCAGTTCGGTGTAGGCTTCTATTCTACTTTTATGGTAGCAAAGGAAGTTACCGTTGTAACAAAGGCTTTCGGCAGCGATCAGGCTTACAAGTGGACATCTGACGGTGTTGAGGGCTACACAATAGAAGAGTGTGACAAGCCTGACGGTGTTGGTACAACTATCACACTTAAACTCAAGGACGATACTGATGACGAGAAGTATTCAACATATCTTGATCAGTATCAGATACAGTCACTTGTAAAGAAATATTCTGACTACATCAGATTCCCTATCAGAATGGAAGTCGAGCATACTCATTATAATGAGGAGGGTAAAGAGCCAGAAGTACACAAGGCTATCGAAACTCTTAACAGCATGACACCTATCTGGAAGAAGAACAAGAGTGAGCTAAAGGACGAGGATTACAACAACTTCTATATGGAGAAGTTCGGCGACTATGAGCCGCCTGTTGCACATATCCATTCAAAGAACGAGGGCGTTGCAACATATGACGCACTGCTTTATATACCTGCCCGTGCGCCTTTTGACTATTACTCAAAGGACTATGAAAAGGGACTCCAGCTTTATTCAAGCGGTGTAATGATAATGGAAAAGTGTGCAGACCTGCTTCCTGACTGGTTCAGCTTTGTAAAGGGCGTTGTTGACTCTGAGGATCTCTCATTGAACATCTCCCGTGAGCTTTTACAGCAGGACAGACAGCTCAAGATAATCGCAAAGAACCTTGAAAAGTCCATAAAGAACGAGCTTGCAAAGCTTCTGAAAAACGACCGTGAGAAGTATGAGAAGTTCTACAGCGTATTTGGACTTCAGTTCAAGTTTGGCATTTATCAGTCATACGGCGCTGCAAACGAAACTCTGAAAGATCTCCTTATGTTCCCGTCCTCATTTGACGGCAAGAACGTTACACTCAAAGAGTATGTTTCAAGAATGAAGGAAGATCAGAAAGAGATCTACTATGCCTGCGGCGAAACAAAGGAAAGGATCGAAATGCTCCCTCAGCTTGAAAAGATCAAGGATAAGGGCTATGAAGTTCTTTACTTTACACAGGACGTTGACGAGTTTGCTATCAAGGTGATGATAAACTATGACGGCAAGCCTTTCAAGTCCATAAGCGACGCTGATCTCGACCTTGACACAGAGGAAGAAAAGGAAGAGGCTAAAAAGCTTGACGAAGAGAACAAGGATATGTTCACTTTCATGCAGGAAGCTATCGCTGACAAGGTAAAGACGGTCCGTCTTTCAAAGAAGCTTAAAACTCACCCTGTTTGTCTTTCATCAGACGGCAGCATAACTATCGAAATGGAAAAAGTCCTCAACGCTATGCCTCAAAATGACGGCAACAAGGTAAAGGCTGAAAAGGCACTGGAGATAAATCCAAATCACCCTATCTTTGAGAAGCTGAAAGATCTCTATGCTAACGATAAGGACAAGCTGAAGGATTATGCAAAGCTTCTTTACGATCAGGCTTTGCTTATCGAGGGTATGTCTATCGACAACCCTGTTGAGTTTGCAAACCTTGTTTGCGAGCTTATGACAAAGTAATAAAGCTATATAGATACTCTCTTAACATACCGAAAGCCGTGGGAACAGCAGTGTTTCCACGGCTTTTTTGTGCTTTTCAGGCTGATAATTGTAGGTTTTATACAAAACAAAATGAGTTTATTTGTAAAAAAAACAGATTTGGAAAACAAATTTTATGTATGCTGTTGACAAATAAATATAGGTGTGTTAATATAATTATAGTGAAATTGATACATAACATCTTTTATTGGAGTGTTACCTTTCATTTATAGACTGGGCATGACCAACTTTGTACGGACATATTGTGTGGGTTCGTATTAAGGTTGGCTTTTTTTATTTTATAGGGGGATTTTTAATGAAAATAATCAAGGTGATAAATAATAACACCGTAAGCGTTATAGACGATAAAGGAAAAGAGCAGATAATCTCAGGCAAGGGAATAGGCTTCGGAAAGAAATACGGCGACGAGCCTGATAAGGATAAGATTCAGAAAATGTATCTTGTCACAGACTCAGAGCTTAGAAAAAGGCTTATCGAGTGTCTGACCGAGATACCATATGAGCATATAAAGCTTACGGCAGATCTTGTGGACTATATTTCTTCACATATCGACGGACGGCTAAACGAGTCGCTCATAATAACACTTTCAGACCACATCTCATTTGCCATTGAAAGAAAAAAGCAGGGACTTGAATTTGAAAACCCGCTTATGGACGCCATAAGCGACTGCTTTCCGAAGGAGCTTGCTCTTGGAAGATATTGCGTGGCAGAGATATATCAGCGTTTGGGCATTGAGCTGAGGGGTGATGAAGCGGGCTTTATCGCAATGCACATCATAAACGCAAGGCTCGGCACAAAAATGGGACAGATACAGGATATCACCAAAATGGTGAACGGCTGTGCTGAGATAGCGGACGCTTGTCTGTCAGGAAAGATAAATAAAACGTCAGTGGCATATGAAAGATTTCTTGTGCATTTAAAATATCTTGCGAAAAGACTCTTCAAATCTCAGGAGCTTCCTAATGTTCTCAGCAGGGACGAGGAGTTCGCTGATATAATAAAAAAGAAATTCAAAAAGCAGTATAAATGTGCAAAGCATATGCAGGATCATATTTTGAAGAATTATGCTAAAACTATATCGGAAGATGAAATGATAACTCTTTCGATTCATCTGAAGAAAATAAGCGGATAGGCATTATTGCCACAGCTTATATATAATGTATTCGCTGCGGTATTATCATTAACGGTACCATAATGATAATTCGGCTGAGATATAATTTTTTGGAGGATATTATTATTATGAAGGATAAAATTTTCGGCGTATTGCAGCGTGTGGGACGCTCGTTCATGCTCCCTATCGCACTGCTGCCGGTGGCGGGTCTGCTTCTTGGAATAGGCAGCTCTTTCACCAACGCCACAACTATCGAAACCTATCATCTTGGCAAATTCATCTATGAGGGCGGTGTGCTTTACACTATACTCGACATAATGAGCAAAACGGGAAGCGCTGTTTTCGATAACCTTGCGCTTCTGTTTGCAATGGGCGTTGCTATCGGAATGGCAAAGAAGGAAAAAGAAGTCGCAGCTCTTTCGGGTGCTATCGCCTATATCGTAATGAACACCACTATCAGCGCACTTATCACCGCAAAGGGCGGCGTTGAGGCAATGGCAGAAAACTCCACAACGTCAGTGCTTGGTATCACCACGCTGCAAATGGGCGTTTTCGGCGGTATCCTTGTAGGACTTGGCGTTGCGGCACTGCACAACAAGTTCTATAAAACAGAGCTTCCGCAGGTGCTTTCATTCTTTGGCGGAACAAGATTTGTTCCTATCGTTTCAACTGTCACATACCTTATTGTTGGTATCATAATGTTCTATCTGTGGCCTATAGTACAGCTTGGTATCTCAAAGCTTGGCGTGCTCGTTCTCAACTCAGGCTATGCAGGCACATGGATATACGGAATACTTGAACGTGCTCTTATCCCATTCGGACTTCATCACGTTTTCTATATGCCTTTCTGGCAGACAGAGCTTGGCGGCTCGATGATGATAGACGGCAACATGGTAGCAGGCGCACAGAACATCTTCTTTGCAGAGCTTGCTTCAAAGTCAACAGAAGTTTTCTCAGTATCGGCAACAAGATTTATGGCAGGAAAATTCCCGTTTATGATATTTGGTCTTCCTGCTGCAGCATTTGCAATGTATAAAACTGCTCGTCCTGAAAAGAAAAAGGTAGTAGGAAGCTTGCTTCTGTCAGCGGCTCTTACTTCAATGATAACAGGTATAACAGAGCCTTTGGAGTTCACATTCCTGTTCGTTGCACCTCTTATGTACGCTGTTCATTGCGTGTTGGCAGGACTTTCCTATATGCTTATGCACATTCTTAACGTTGGCGTTGGAATGACGTTCTCAGGCGGTCTTATAGACATGACCCTCTTCGGAATTTTGCAGGGCAACGCAAAGACCCACTGGATATGGATAGTTGTTGTGGGGCTTATCTATGCAGTTGTTTACTATTTTGTGTTCTACTTTATGATAACAAAGATGAATCTTAAAACACCTGGCAGAGAGCCTGATGACGTTGAACCTAAGCTTTATCGCAGAAGCGACGTAAACGAGGCTAAGGCGGCAAAGGCAAAGGGCACAGACAAGAGGGCTTCAGACGTTGTAAGCGCAATGATACTCAAAGGTCTTGGGGGCAAAGATAACCTTTCAGACGTTGACTGCTGTGCAACAAGACTTAGAGTTACAGTAAATGACGCCTCAAAGGTCATGGACGATATGCTCAAAGCCAGCGGTGCTTCAGGCGTTATCCACAAGGGCAACGGCGTTCAGGTCATTTACGGACCAAAGGTCTCAGTTATAAAATCAGATCTTGAGGATTTTATCGACTCGCCATACAGCGATGACCCTGACAGCATTATCGGCACTGAGGAAGCTTCTGATAAAATAGAAGAAAAACCGCAGACCGAGGGTACAGAAAACACAGAAACTAACGTCAAGACAATAACGCTTTACTCCCACATGAACGGCACTGCCGTTAAGCTTGAGGACGTTGAGGACGAGGTGTTCTCACAAAAGATACTCGGTGAGGGCGCAGCCGTTGAGCCGTCAGAGGGCAAGCTTTACGCTCCATGCGACGGAAAGATAGACAGCGTTTTTGACACAAAGCATGCCGTAAATATGGTATCGGACGATGGAGTGGAGATACTTCTCCATATCGGTATCGACACTGTAAAGCTTGGCGGACAGTATTTTGAAGCCCATGTCAGCGACGGTCAGGAAGTTAAAAAAGGCGACCTGCTCATAAGCTTTGATATGGATAAGATAAAAGCCGCAGGCTATAAGGTGACAACACCTATCATAATTGGCAACACGGACGATTATGCGTCTGTTGAACCTGCTGCCGAAAACAGCATATCGGCAGGGGATATAATTTTGAAGATCAAATAATTATTTGGAGGTATTCATCATGAAAACATTTAGCTACACTATCACAGACGAAGTTGGTATCCACGCAAGACCGGCAGGACTTCTTGCAAAGAAAGCAAAGGAGTTCGAGAGCGTTTGCACTATCGAAAAGGGCGGAAAGAGCGTGAACATCACAAAGCTTATGGCTCTTATGGGTCTTGGCGTTAAGCAGGGCGATACTGTTACTGTTACCTGCGAGGGTGCAGACGAGGACAAGGCTTCCGAAGCACTCAAGGCATTTTTTGAGGAAACACTTTAATTATTATCTGTCAGCTGGGCGGTTAAAGCCGTCCAGCCGGCGGGACGTTTCTGCGGCGTGTTCGCAGGAGCGTCCCATCGGCTGGAAACAGCATGAAGAATAATAAGATCTATGAGAAAAGGGGCGGATATTTATGTCTAAGTATACAGGAAAAGGCGTTTACGGTGCGGTAGCAATGGGTAAGATCTCAGTATTCAAAAAGCAGGATACCGCTATAAAACGTATTCACACAGAAGACAGCGAGGGAGAAAAGAAGCGAGTTGCCGAAGCTAAGCAGGCAGCCACAGAACAGCTCCAGAGCATTTATGACAAGGCACTCAGGGAGGTGGGCGAAACAAACGCTCAGATCTTTGAGATACACATGATGATGCTTGAAGATGATGATTACAACGAGTCCATAGAGAATATAATCGACAGCCAGAAGGTCAACGCAGAATATGCAGTGGCAGTAACGGCAGACAACTTTGCGGAGATGTTTGCTTCTATGGACGATCCTTATATGCAGGCAAGAGCCGCAGATGTAAAGGATATTTCCAACAGGATCATCGCAAACCTCACGGGCAATGTCATCGACGGCTCAGCAGGTGACGACAAGATGATAGTTTGTGCCGATGACCTTGCGCCAAGCGAAACTATATCTCTTGATAAAGACAAGGTGCTTGCCTTCGTTACTGCACATGGCTCATCAAATTCACATACAGCTATCCTTGCAAGAAATATGAACATACCTGCGGTAATAGGCGTAGGAAGCAAATTCCTGTCTGAGATAAAGGACGGCGACTTTGCTATCGTTGACGGTTTCACAGGGGAGATATTCGTTGATCCTGATGAAAAGACCACCGCTGAGCTTACCGCAAAGCAGAAAGCAGACGAGGAGAAAAAGCGTCTTTTGCAGACCCTCAAAGGCAAGGAGAATGTCACAAAGGACGGTAAAAAGATAAACATTTATGCAAATATCGGAAGCGTTGACAATATCGGTGCTGTGCTTCTCAATGACGCAGGAGGAATAGGTCTTTTCAGAAGCGAGTTTCTCTATCTTGAAAATTCAGATTTCCCTACAGAGGAACAGCAGTTTCAGGCTTATAAGCGTGTTCTTGAGAGCATGGCAGGGAAAAAGGTCATCATAAGAACGCTCGATATCGGTGCTGACAAGCAGGTGGATTATTTCGGTCTGAAAAAAGAGGAAAACCCAGCTTTGGGATACAGAGCAATAAGAATTTGTCTTACAAGACCTGAGATATTCAAAACTCAGCTCAGAGCGCTTTTCAGAGCTTCCGTATACGGCAGTCTGGGCATAATGTTCCCTATGATAACAAGCGTTTCAGAGGTAGAAAAAGCCCTTGCTATGTGTGGTGAAGTCAAGGCTGAGCTTAAAGAACAGGGTATAACAGTTTCTGACAGCGTTGAGCTTGGCATCATGATAGAGACCCCTGCAGCGGCTATCATAAGCGATAAGCTTGCAAAGCTTGTGGACTTTTTCAGCGTTGGCACTAATGACCTCACTCAGTATACCCTTGCTTGCGACAGACAGAACCCTGATATAGAGCAGTTCTGCGACACTCACCATGAGGCTATACTCAGACTTATTGAAATGTCTGCAGAGAATGCTCACAAGAACGGCGCATGGATAGGTATATGCGGTGAGCTTGCGGCTGACACTACTCTCACAGAAACCTTCCTGAGAATGGGCATTGACGAGCTTTCAGTTTCTCCGACCTTTGTTCTTAAGGTAAGGGACGCTGTAAGAAATATTGACCTCTCCAAATAATTTCTCATAGATCTTCACGCAAAGAACACACCCTCGTTCATATGGACGGGGGTGTGTTCTTTTATTTGACAGATATGCTTTAATGTGCTAAAATATCTTATCGGCACAATCGTGTTTGTACATAAGTTTGTTATCAATGCACAAAAAATAAAAGTAAAATTTGTATACTATTTTGCCATAAAATCTCCCGTGCAGAATCGTATATAAGTTATCGAGGGGTGTGAAAGACTTGACCGACACTGAGTTCGATTTCAGGGTGGAGCTGATCCTGAAAAATGACAAAAACGGGCTTAGGGAGATCTATCAATGCTACGGCAAGGTGATATATAACATCATGCTTGACATTGTGAAAAGTCCTCAGGACGCTGAGGATCTCACATCAGATTTTTTCCTAAAGCTATGGGACACCGCAGGTCAGTACCGAAAGGGAACGGGGCATAAGCGATATCTGACTGTAATGGCGAAAAATCTCGCTCTTGACTTTATCAAAAAAAGGCGGCACGAAACGCCGACCCTTGATGATGAAGAAGCAGGGCATAAAGAACAGCAGGACAGTATGCGGGTAGACGACGATGTGATCGGAAAGCTCACCTTCGAGGAGGCTTTGAAGCTGCTTTCAGAGGGCGAAAGGGATATCCTGAACATGAGGCTTGGAATGGATATGACATTTCGTGAAATAAGTCGGGCAGTGGGGAAGCCGCTGGGTACTGTCACATGGAAATACCGTCAGGCTGTTTCCAAACTAAAAAAGACCATAAAGGAGGACAGTATCTATGGCTAAGAACATAAAATTTCTTTACAAAAAGCATATTTCTGATACTGCCCCTGACATGGAAAAGCTCTGGGACAGGATAGAGGGACAGCTTGAAAACAAAACGGACAAAGATCAGACACAGATAAAAGTAAGCCGCAGAAATTACAGAAAATTTGCAGCGGCAGCAGCCTCGCTCGTGCTTATTATCGGCGGCGTAAGCCTTTACGCCGATATCCGCTCAGAGTCGGACAGTGTTTCAAAGCATAGCGTAGAAACGGCTGACAAGGCTAGGCTTGAAAACAGAGAAGAAAAGACATACGAACAGCTCAGTTTCAGCCACACAGACACAAAGGCTTATGAGGACAGCTACATTCCAAAGGGCGATGATTATTTCACAGAGGACAGCGTTCTGGAAGATACAGACTTCTTTGCAGATGTGACAGTGCTTTCAGCAAGGCTCGACAGCGACAGCGCACATTACACCCTGAGAATAAACAGCCTTGTATCAAAAAAGGGCGAAGAAAGCGAAACAAATATCACCATTGAAAGCTCCACCCCTTATATCATGCAGGAAAACAGAGAATATTTCATACCGCTGAGGAAAGAAAACGGCACTTATTCTATGGCCTTTGAAAATGCACCTCAGATAGAAATTTCTCTTGACGGGGATATCGTTTTTCAAAACGGCTGGAAAAGTCTTGACGATGATTCGGGTATTCTTAAAGACTCGCAGAAAAGCAAGAACGATTATTTCTATGACCGAATGAGATATTCCTCGAAAAACGATCTGCAAGACCTGCTTGCTAAGTGGAGGACTATGTAGCTAACAACGCAAGGGCATATCGCCCACGCTATTTTACGGGAGATGACAGCTATGAAAAAGACAACTTCAAACAGCATAAAAAGAAACTTGACCATGACTCTGTCGCTTATGATGACGGCGACAATGCTTGCTTCATGCGGAAGCGGTTATGACGGCTCGGAGAGCAGAAAGAGCGGCAGCTATAACAATGAAAGAACAACTGCGGAAAACTACAGATACAGCAATGTCACAGCCGGAGATACTGACGGCACGGCGAATATAGGAGGGGGTTACAATACCGAGGAATATAACCATCTGACCGAAAACGGCTATAAGCTTGTTTCAGACGAACCGCTTTCCACCTTTTCCACAGACGTTGACACGGCTTCCTACACAAACGTGAGAAGAATGATAAATGATGGCTGGGAGGTCGATCCTGACGCTGTGAGAACAGAGGAGTTCATAAACTATTTCAAGTATGACTATGAAAAGCCTACGGAGGGTGCGGTGTCTATAAATACCGAGCTTTCCGATTGTCCTTGGAACAATGAAGCAAAGCTTATGCTTGTGGGGCTTCAGGCAAGGGAAGCAAAGGTCAAGGACGTTCCTACAAACCTTGTTTTCCTCATAGACGTGAGCGGCTCAATGGAGGACGAGGATAAGCTTCCGCTTGTTCAGCAGGCTTTCTCGATGCTTGCTGAAAACCTTGGGGCTGATGACAGAGTTTCTATCGTCACTTATGCAGGAAGCGACAGCGTTGTTCTTGAGGGTGAAAGTGGCGACAACAGCGAGGAGATAGTTTCAGCACTTAACAGCCTGTCAGCAGGCGGCTCGACAGCAGGTGCGGCAGGAATTACCACAGCTTACAAGCTTGCAGAGGAGTATTTCATAGAGGGCGGCAACAACAGGGTCATTCTTGCAACTGATGGTGATCTGAACGTTGGTCTGTCAAGTGAAGAAGAGCTTACTGACCTTATATCACAAAAGCGTGACTCAGGGGTATATCTCTCAGTGCTTGGCTTCGGCTCAGGAAACTATAAGGATAACAGGCTTGAAGCCCTTGCTGATAACGGCAACGGAAACTATGCTTATATCGACAGCGTTGACGAAGCAAAAAGAGTGCTTGTAACAGAAATGAGCGGAACGCTTTTCACTGTCGCAAAGGACGCAAAGGTGCAGATAGAGTTTAATCCCGAAAATGTTTCAGCATACAGGCTGGTGGGCTATGAAAACAGGCTTCTCAATGACGAGGACTTTGAGGACGATACAAAGGACGCAGGCGATATTGGCTCGGGTCAGCAGGTCACGGTTTTGTATGAGATAGTGCCAAATAACGGCAATGAAAAGTCGCTGAAATATCAGGATAACGAGAGCAAGGCTGAAACCAACGAGCTCAGCGGAGAAATGCTCACAGTTTCAGTGAGGTATAAAGACCCGGAGGCGAGCGAAAGCAAGCTTATAGACAAGTCTGTTATGTGTTCTGACTATACAGAGGCTGTGTCACAGAATTTTGCAAAGGCTTGCTCTGCGGCAGAGTTTGCAATGGTGCTTAGAAACAGCGACTATGCAAGCGGTCTTACCGCTCAGGGCGTTGTGGATTATATGGAGCAAAACAATGTTGACAACAGCGAGCTTTTTGAACTCATATACAAATATATGCAAAACGGCACAGGCAGCGAGGCAAGCTACTGGTAAAAAACTAAATCAAGGGGGGTGCTGCATGGTCAGCACCCCTTTGGACCATAAAATTTACCTCTTGCATAGAAATCTGCACCTGTCAGCCAAAAGGGGTTTACATGAAAAGAAAAATAGATTATAATAAGGCTGTCAGATAAAACGGGGGTGAAAGCGTGAAGGTCAGGATAGAGATAGATGAGAATATGTCTGAAGACGAGATAGTCATAAGGTGCGCCCAGCCCGATGAACGTGTGCTTAAAATGAAAAGGGCGGCGGAGTCGGCAGAGGGCGATCCTGAGATAGCTTTTTTCAAAGACGCAGTTCAGTTCTATCCTCCCCTTGATTCCATACTGTTTTTTGAAACAGGGGAACATAATCTTAACGCTCATACCTCCGACGACGTTTTTCAAGTGAAAATGAAGCTTTTCGAGCTTGAAGAGATACTTCCACGAAAGTTCGTGCGGGTGTCAAAATCAGCAATCGTGAATGTAAAGCACATCTATTCCGTTGAGCGAAACATAACTTCTGCAAGCCTTATAAGCTTTGCAGGCACTCACAAACAGCTTTACGCCTCACGAAGCTATTACAAGCTTTTGAAGCTCAGACTTGGAGAAAGGAGATTTCTATGAAAAACAAAAATCTTATATGGGGCTTGTTCTTTATCCTTGCAGGCGTTGCGCTTATCCTTGACCGCACAGGTCTGCTTGGAAGTGTAAGCGTGTGGAGCGTTGTGATCTCACTGCTCCTCGTTCCTGTTATCGTAACGAGCGTCAGACACCTTAACTTCTGGGGAATATTCTTCCCTATGGCTATCATGGCGATACTCTTTGACGAAACTCTCGGTATCGAGAAGTTCACCCCATGGCCGGTTCTCGGTGCGGCACTGCTTCTCAGCGTGGGATTTTCATTTATTTTCCCTTACCGCTACAGGTTTACCCAAAGCAAGTGGACCACTCACACTACCGATAATCCTGCATGGGATAAATCCTCAGACAACGGGGAATATGTGCGTATCGACGCAAAATTTTCAGGCTGCACAAAGTATATAACCTCAAAGGTGCTGAAAAGAGTTGACATAAGCTGCCGTTACAGCGGTATGGAGGTGTACTTTGATTCTGCCGATATGGCAGGAAACGAAGTCGAGCTGAATGTTGATGTGCTTTGCGGCGGAGTGGAGCTTTATATCCCGAAGAACTGGGGCATAAAGGTGGAAGCTGACTGCGTTCTTGGCGGAATAGACCAGCCTAACGGAGCTTATGATGAAAAAGAAAAGATCCTTATCATAAAGGGCAGAGCAAAGATCGCAGGTATAGATATAACATATGTTTAGTCTTATGTGAAAGAACAAAAGTAAAAGCTGCGGAGGGAAAACTCCGCAGCTTTTTGTATGTCTGATTATTCTTGAAGTATCATCTTGTCTGAAAGTTCGTCCTCGGCGGTGTCGGAATAAAGCTTCATAAGCTTTTCCACCGTCATGTTTGCTCTTTGCTCGCCCTCGATAGTAAGAAGCAGTTTGCCTTGGCTCATTACGATAGTCTTGTTGCCGTATTCAATGGCATTTGAAATGTTGTGTGTTATCATAAGAGTAGTCAGTGCGTTTTCTTTTACTATCTTTTCGGTTATCCTCATGACCTTTTCTGCGGTCTTAGGGTCAAGTGCCGCAGTGTGTTCGTCAAGAAGCAGAAGCTTTGGTGTAACGATAGTCGCCATAAGCAATGTGAGCGCCTGTCGCTGTCCGCCTGAGAGCAAGCCCACAGGCATTTTCATTCTGTCCTCAAGACCTAAGTCAAGCTCCTTGAGCCTTTCTCTGAACACTGAAACGTCCTTTTTCCTGATACCGATAGTCAGCGAACGACGCTTTCCACGACTGTAGGCAAGGCCGAGATTTTCCTCTATGGTCATGTTTGGTGCAGTTCCTCTCAGCGGGTCTTGGAAAAGCCTGCCTATAGTTCTTGCACGTTGATGCTCCTTTAGGTGAGTGATGTTCTTTCCGTCAAGGAATATCTTGCCGCTGTCAGCCTCGTAGCTGCCACTGATAACGTTCATAAGTGTGGATTTTCCTGCACCGTTTGAACCTATTACAGTAACGAAATCTCCGTCAGCCACATCAAGGTCTATGTGCTGGAGCGCCTTACGCTCGTTGGCAGTGTTCTTGTTGAAGGTTATGTTTATATTTTCAAGCTTAAGCATTTTAAACCTCCTATTTGTCACTGCATACACGCTTGTATGCCTTTGTGATATACTTCTTGATAGCAGGCAGAGAGATAGCAAGGGCAACTATGCAGGCTGAGAAAAGCTTTGTGTAGTTGCTGTCCATACCGAGATTCATTGCAAAAGCAAGAACAAATCTGTATGCTATCGCACCGAATATCGCCGCAAGTATTCCGCAGAGGATCGAGTGCTTGCTGAAGAATATCTCACCGATAATTATAGAAGCAAGGCCTACCACCAGCATACCTGTACCGCTGTTTGAGTCGCCTGCCGAGGAATACTGAGCGTACATTGCGCCTGAAAGGGATACCAAAGCGTTTGCAATGGCAAAACCCATTATCTTCATTCTGTCTGAGTTTATTGAAGAAGCCCTTACCATGTATTCGTTGTCGCCTGTGGCTCTAAGTGACATTCCTGCCTGAGTTTTAAGAAACCAGAAAAGCAGAACAGCCGCAATAACAAGCACGATACCTGCTGCCGCAAGCTTGTAATAGTCGCCGAAATATTTCTGTGCTATTGTAAATATAGTATCTTTTTTATAGAGTGAAATATTAGGTCTGTCCATGATTTTCAGGTTTATGGAGTAAAGAGCCGTCATTGTGATTATTCCCGCAAGTATAGGCTGAACGTTGAGTTTTGTGATAAGTATTCCCGTCACGCTTCCTGCGATAGCTCCTGCAACTATTGACAGCAGTATGCCCTTGATAGGGTCGCCGTTGAAAGCCTGCATAACTGATACTGCAACGCCAAGGGTGAAAGTTCCGTCTACCGACAGGTCAGGGATATCAAGTATCCTGAATGAGATGAATATTCCAAGTGCAAGGATAGCAAAAACAAGACCCTTTTCAAATGTTCCCGTAACAACGCTTTCCGTGAGCTGAGTGTTTATTATCATAAGAAGTAAGATCAAAAGCACAGCTTTCGGTATAAGCGAGATAACTGTTTTCTTATTCAGTTTCATATAATTTTCCTTTCAATAAAAAATAGCAGGGAGCGAAAGTCCCGCTCCCTACTATTATACTATGTTTGCTTTGATTTTGCAATAGTTTAATCGAAGTAAACTGTCTTTTCTCCGTTTGCAATATCGTCAGGAATAGTGATACCGATCGTGTCAGCAGTTGTCTTGTTGATATAAGTGCTGAGGTCCTCGTTGAATACCTTTATTGGTATCTCGGAAGCCTTCTTTTCACCGCTGAGTATCTGAGCTGCCATGTTTGCAGTTTCCTTACCAAGGTCGGAATACTCGATACCGACAGTGCCAAGACCGCCGTCCATTACCATTGAGTCAGCGCCAACGAACATTGGAACCTTAGCCTTGTTCATAACTTCTGTAACTGTACCCATAGCGCCTGCAATAGTGTTGTCGTTAGGGGAGAATACAGCGTCGCACTTTGCGGCAAGGTTCTGAGCAGCTTCCTGAACCTCAGATGTGTTTGAAGCAGCGCCTTCGATAACAGTGATACCCTTTTCCTCACAGTAAGCCTTTACTTCTTTAAGGGTAGAAACTGAGTTGTCCTCGCCTGTGTTGTAAAGATAACCGAGAGTTTTTATTTCAGGCTTCATTTCAAGCGCAAAGTCAAGTATCTTTGTGATAGCGAGCTTGTCAGATGTGCCTGTGATGTTTGCCCCTGTGCTTTCAAGCGAGTCGCAAAGACCTGCACCGATAGGGTCTGTTACTGCGGAGAATACTACTGGTATCTCCTCAGAGTATGGAGCTGCGAGCTGTGCGCATGGTGTTGTGATAGCGATGATGATATCGTCACCGTCAGCCTTGAACTGGTCGAGTATCTGCTGAACAGTTGTTGACTCGTTGTTAGCCTGCTGAGCGTCGATAGTGCAGTTTTTGCCGTCAACATAGCCAAGCTCTGCAAGTCTGTCGATAACAGCATCTCTGATAGTGTTGAGAGATGTATGCTCCATTATCTGCACAATGCCTATCTTATAGTGCTTTTCTGATGAGCCGCCTGCCTTTGAATCGTTTGAGGAGTCCTCCTTAACGCCGCATGACGCAAGAGCAGCCACAGCCATTACCGCTGCAGCGGCAAGTGCCAGAACTTTTCTTAACTTCATATATGTACCATTCCTTTCGTATTTACGGGGATTTTACCCTACTACTCTATTAAAGCACAGCCGTAAAAGTTTGTCAAGTAAAAGTTAAAAGGATTGTAGAAATAGTAAAAGCCACAGAGAAAATTCCCATGGATTTTGTATGTTTTGCAGTCGGTTGACAGAAATGTGAAAAAAGGCTATAATGATATTTGTAATATTGCAGAGCGGGAGGTTTCATATTGGGACTGAAAAGGGTTTCCGTGATAGGGCTTTGTCTTGCGGCGGTGGCAGCGGTTGTAATGCTTGCTGCTGTGATAATAAGGCCGCCGAAAATATATATAAGCGAGATATGCCCCTCAAACAGCGGAACATCTGAGAAAACAGCTATGCAGGACAAAAACGGAGAACCAAGCGATTGGATAGAGATATATAATCCTACAAATAGAGATATTTCACTTACGGGATTTTCACTTTCAAAAAATGGCGGTGGAGATCAGCCATTGGGCGGATATGTCATTAAAGCCCATGACTATATAATAGTATACTGCTCGTCAGCTGGCTTTGAAAATGTTGATTTTCCTCACGCTGATTTCAGCATAGGCAAGGTCAGCGAAGCGGAGATAATACTGAAATATGACTCGTTTCAGTGCGAGAGCATAAAATTGCCTAAGCTTAACAAGGGCGTGAGCTATTCTAAAAATGCCAAGGGTGAAATGTACGTTTCAGAGCCTACACCTCTTGCAGCGAATGCAGAGAAAACTATTGGAGATACACCTGTGTTTTCTCAGGTGGCAGGCAGCTATGAAAAGGCTTTTGACCTTGAGATAACCGCAGGAGAGGGGCAGACGGTGTATTATACCACCGACGGCACCGACCCTGCCACGTCGGACACAAGAAAGGTCTATGAAAATGCCCTGAGAATTGACGACAGGTCAGATGATGAAAATGTCCTTTCGGCTTATGACCCTATGAAGATACAGCTTGATTATCGTGACAGCATAAAACTGCCTGACAAAAGAGCAGTTGATAAAGGCACTGTCATTAGAGCCTGCGCAGAGGGTACAAGCGGAAAGTGCGGAAAAACTGTTACTGCCACCTATTTTGTGGACGTTTCAAGTGCAGATCATAACGATCTGCCTATAGTATCCATTACCACCGATCCTGATGGGCTTTTCAACGAAAAAACGGGCATTTACTGTCTTGGGGACGTATACAAAGAATATGACGAAGAAAATCCCGACCACCCTTGGAACGGCTCTATCCCTGCAAACTATAATCAGCGTGGCAGAGAGTGGGAAAAGGAATGTTATGTTGAGTATTTCGACAGCGAGGGCAACAGCCTTATTTCTCAGGATTGCGGCATAAGGATACAAGGCGGCTGGTCTAGGGCGGATTATCAAAAGTCGTTCAGGCTTTATGCTCGAAACGATTACGGCAAAAGCTCTTTTGATACAGTTTCCTGGGATAGCTTTACAGATGTAAACGGCGAGGCTATCACCTCATGCAAGACCTTTGTGCTTAGAAACGGCGGAAATGACGCCAATTATTCAAAATTCAAGGACATGATGATACAAAATATGGTGTCAGGCAGAGGCGTTGAAACTCAGCAGGGAACAGCTTGCGTGCTGTTTATAGACGGTGAATACTGGGGGCTTTATACCTTGCAGTCGGATTACAGCGACAGATATTTTGCGGATAGATATAATGTTGCAAAAAGCAACGTTGTCATGTATAAAAATGATGAGCTGAGCGAGGGTGAGGCTGAGGACGAAAAGCTTTTCAATGATATGTATAAGTTTATCACAGAGAATGATATGTCCATTGAGGAGAATTATCGCAAAGCCTGCGCAATGATAGATATGGATAATCTTGTGGAGTATGCCGCCACTGAAATGTATATCTTCAATGACGATTGGCCGCAGAACAACTATGCTTGCTGGCGCACAAGAACCATAGAGCAGGGCAATAGCTATGCAGATGGCAGGTGGCGCTTTGTGCTTTTCGACACGGAATCGTCATGCTCGCATTATAACGAGAAGGATCTGGAAACAAATATGTTCTCGTATCTTAGAAGCCAAAGCTATACAAAGTTTGGCGGAATACTTTGCAGCCTTATAGATAACGAGGAATTTGATTTGAAGCTCACCTCGGCGATGTGTCAGCTTGGAAGCGTGAACTTTACTGCGGAGCGGTTCGGGGAGTATCTCGAATATTATAAGAATATCTATTACGGCGAGCTTGATAATTATTTCGACCGTTTTCCAACATGGGCAAACCTTGCGAAAGCTACAGACCCTATGATAATACGTTGGCAGAATTTTATTGAGGGAAGATATGATAAAGTGCTTGGCTATCTTGAAAGAGAGTTTGACTATTATGAGCGCAGAACAGTGAAGATATCAGCGGATAACCAGCAGGGAAGCGTTTTGATAGGGGGCGTTGAAATAGAAAGTGATTATAGCGGCACATATTTTGACGGCTGTGAGATAAAATTGAACGCACAAGCAAAATCAGGCTGGCATTTTGACCATTGGGAGGGCGTAAAGGGCGATAATACCCAATCGGAGATAAAGGCTAAGGTGAATGGTGATATGAACATCAAAGCCGTTTTTGAAAAAGATATTGTTTAGCATAAAAAAGGTCTGTCACCAAAATCAAGTGACAGACCTTTTACTATATAACTTAACCTGCAAAATCAATATCTACAGAGCATATCTCAGCGTCAGTTCCTACCCTCATGAAAGTGCCGTATACACCAACACCAGAGGTGACAATGGAGTACATATTATCTTTCTTTATCATGCCACATGGGTTTTCCCAGAAAAGACCTATTGTCAGATTGCCCGGGAAAAGCTGCCCGTCATGTGTGTGACCTGAGAAATCTATGTCTGCACCTGCATCAGCGGTCTTTTGAAGCTCGTCAGGCTCGTGGGAAAGCACGAATATCGGCTTGGTCTTGTCAAGATCCTTCGTAAGCTCTGATATCTCTGCACGAGTGCCGTCCTCAGTACCGGGCTTGTCAGTGTCACGCCTGCCCACAAGATAAAATTCATCGTTTATCAAAACAGACTCATCATTGATAAGCTTTATGTTACACTCTTTCATAAAGTTTGTCATTTTTTCACTATTAAGCTGCTTGCTGCCCCAATCGAATGTGAAGCCCATTAGTATCTTTTCATCAATGTCATGATTGCCGTAAACCGCATATACGCCATATTTGCTTTTTATGGACTTGAGCTGTGCCTTTATACCTTCGGGATCGTCCATGCCGTCATAGCTGTTGTCAAAAATATCTCCTGCTATTATAACAATGTCAGCGTCCTGCTGGTTTATTTTCTCAACCATGTTGGTGATGTGATCCACACCGATAGCGTAACCCATGTGCAGGTCAGCCACAAGCACAGCTTTTAAATGCTTGTCACTGCCGCAGGACTTGTTGACAGTTACGCTGTATTCATTTACCTTGATGTTTCGTGCATTGAAAATGCCGTAAAGACAGGTCGCCACCGCACAAGCCACCACCACCGAGCCTATGGAGATAACGCTTCCACGGGAAAAAAGCAGCGTGTTTTTCAGCTTCGTGTGCTTTGCGATAAGTCTTAGCAGGTCAAAAAGCACCACATACAAGAGTGAGTAGAGCATAATGCCTATCCAGTATGTAGAAATTCGCCTTATGACGATAGCAACGGCGGATTTCGGAAGCAGAAAAGCTATAACAGGCGAAAGCGCCATGAAAAGATAGACCACCGCAAAAGGCACTTTGAAACGCAGCCAGTTAAATCTGTGGTTGCAGTGCTTCATCCAGTAGAAAAATCGGAACATCATGTATGATGATACGCCCAGATAAAAGGGCAGAAGAAATAGAAATATCATTATTATGCCACCTTATAGATAAGTGAGGAATGAGGAGTGAGGAATGAGGAATTAAGGTATCGCCTGCGGCGATGATTTTTTGTAGTGGCGACCTTTGGTCGCCTGTTTCGCCGCTTGTGGCTGATGCGTTTTTATTCCTCTGTGAATCTCTCCAAAAAGCTGTGTCTGCCCTCATCGTCTTTGTATGCAATGACCTGATTGAGCATAACGTTTTCCACACTCTTGAAAATGTTGTATTCCACCTGCGGATTAACAAGCTTTAGCTTTGCGATAAGCTGTTTTATCTCCATACGCTTTGATACTGTCCTGCTGTCAGGTGCGCAGGTGGTGCAGGTGTCGGTGAATTTGCAGGCACACTGTATGAACCGCAGCCCATTATAGTCACGCCACCTTTTTATGTCGTCCTCTCTGACCATATAGAGAGGTCTTATAAGCTGCATACCCTCAAAATTTGTGCTGTTGAGCTTCGGCATCATGGTCTGTATCTGTCCGCCGTAAAGCATTGACATTAGTATGGTCTCGATAACATCATCATAGTGATGTCCAAGTGCGATCTTGTTACAGCCAAGCTCCTGTGCTTTGCTGTATAAATGACCTCTTCTCATTCGTGCGCACAGATAGCATGGATTTTTCTCCACATTGTATACAGAATCGAAAATATCAGACTCAAACACTGTTATGGGTATTCCAAGCCGCTTTGCGTTGCACTCGATTATCTCACGGTTTGCAGGGCTGTAGCCAGGATCCATAACAAGATATTTTACCTCGAAAGGGAACTTGCTGTGGCGGTGAAGCATTTGTATGAGCTTCGCCATGAGCATTGAATCCTTGCCGCCCGATATGCACACCGCTATCCTGTCATTAGGCTTTATAAGCTCATATTCGTTCACAGATTGTGTGAATCTGTTCCATATCTCCTTGCGGAATTTCTTTTGTATGCTCCGCTCAGCGTCCTGCGAGATATCCTCTACGACCTCTTTGGAAAGCTTTTCTCTCAGCCAGCCATAGTAGCCGCCCTCGAGGTTTTCAGCGTCATAGCCAAGCATTCGAAGCTTTTCGGCCTCAGTGTCGCTTATAAGTCCGCTTTTACAGCAGATAAGAAGCTTTTTGTCCTTTGGCAGGTCGCTTTTATCAAGCTTTTCGGCAGGGATGTTCACTGCTCCGTCAATGTGACCATACTCAAAAGAAAGCTCGTCCCTTATATCTATTATCAGCGTGTTGCCGCTTGCATCTATCATTTGTCAGTTGACCTCCGCAAAATTAATCACTATTCTTTATGATAGCATAAAAATCAACTTTTTTCAAGCTTTATGCACAAATACGCAAAAATAAAAGGCAAAGCCTGATACTTTGCCTTTTGTTTTATGTCTTGTGTCTGTTTCTTATATAGAATATTATGGATATTGCCGCTACGATAAATTCCGTGACAGGATAAGCAAGCCATACGCCAGTTAATCCTGCTGCCTTAGACATAATGAAAGCCATTGGCACGATAAGAGCAAAGCCCCTTAATATGGTGATGGTCTGGGCTGGTATGATTTTTTCAGAAGCCGCAAAAAATGCAGATATTATTATATTGAAGCCTGAGAAAAACAATCCGGTAAAGTATATTTTCATGCCGTCCTCTGCCATGTGCTGAAGAGAGTCGATATGCTCGCTGTTGAATATAGCGGCGATAGGCGTTGTGAAAAATGCAATAGCAAGGTAAACCATAAGCGCTATTACAAGCTGTGATATAATAGAATATCTCAGCACTGCTCTAAGACGGTCTTTGTCGCCAATGCCGTGAGCAGCACTGATAAGCGGCTGACCGCCTTGTGCGATACCGGTGAATATGGATACCGCCACAATGGAAGTATTCGCTATCACTGCATAAGCTGCAACTCCTGTGTTGCCTGCAAGACCAAGTATTATTATATTGAACGCAAGCACTACGATGCCTGATGAAAGCTCAGTTATAAGCGACTGCACACCTATGGATAATATGCCGCCAAAAGTTCTCCCTTCGTGCCTTGCCCTGACGATATGGAAGCTGTTCTTTTTGCGGAATTTGTATATGCTCAGTATGCAAAGGCTTATGACAGGCGAAAGCCCTGTTGCAAGGATAGCTCCGAAAATGCCCATATCCAGCGGGAAAATGAACACATAGTCAAGTATTATGTTTGAAAAGCTTCCCGTGAGCATTGCCGCCATTGAAAGCTTTGGGTTTCCGTCATTTCTTATAAAGCAGTTGAAAGTGTCGTTAAGCACAAAGAACGGTCCGAACATCATAAGCACTTTTAGGTAGGTATTAGTCATGCCCACAACGCTGCCCTTTGCACCAAGAAGCTTTGCAAGTGGCATTGAGAAAAACGCTCCGCCCAAAAAGTATATCGCTCCAAGCACCAGAGCCATAAGCAGTGCGCAGGTGAAAACTCTGCTTCCTGCTTCGTCACGTCCCTGACTTTTGTATATTGCAAACTTTGTCGCTCCGCCCATGCCGATCATAAGTCCGGTGCCGTGGATAAGGCTGTATATTGGAATGGCGATATTCAGTGCAGTTACGCCGTCTGCTCCCATGCCCTTTGCGACAAAGAACGTGTCCGCAAGTATATAGCACGATACACCTATCATTCCAAGAACGTTCAGAGAAGCGTATCTGGCAAAGTCCCTAAGATGTGAATTTTTCTTCATTGTTACCCTCCGTTTATCCCACAAAAAAACGCCGAACACCGCTGTCTTTTAAAGCCTAACGACAGCAGGTCCGACGCAAAACTTCTACCCGGCGGCAGAAGTAAGCCTTAAACATATAAGATTATAACAGAGTATAAAGGCATTGTCAAGAGGTGAATGCCTTCGCTTTATGTTAAATAAATGTTAAAAAACGCTCCTTGCGGTTGACAAGTTTTTAACAAAGCTTTATAATGAAAATGACAGAAAGCATATATAATATTATATGACAGCCTTAAAATTTTATATACCGATAACAAAGAAGGGGAAACTATGAATTTAACTCATCTCAGATATATGGTAGAGGTCGAAAGACTTGGGTCTATCACAAAAGCAGCTTCAGCACTTTATATGGGTCAGCCTAACCTTTCAAAAGCCATAAAGGAAATGGAAAGAGAAGTTGGCATACCGATTTTTAAAAGAAGTGCAAAGGGTGTTGTTGCCACAGAAAAGGGTAAGCAGTTCCTGCAGTATGCGAAGGCCATACTTGTGCAAATGGATAAAATGGAGAGCCTTTATAAGGATAATGGTGAAAACGCTGTGAACTTCTCTCTGCTTTTGCCAAGGGCAAGCTATATAACCCACGCTTTCACCTGCTTTGTGAACAAGTTAGGCACGAATGTGGAGCTTGACGCAAAAATAAGGGAAACAAACTCCATGGAAGCCATAAACGCAGTGGTGGAATGCGAATATAACATGGGTATAATCCGTTATCCTGTGGCATATGAGAGCTTTTTCATGTCTATGATAGAAGAGAAAAATCTGAAATATCATAACGTGTGGGAGTTCGATTATGTACTTATCACAAGCGAAAACAGCCAGCTTGCTAAAGAAAAAGAGATAAACGAAACTGTCCTTGATAAATACATAGAGGTATTGCACGGCGATAATATCGTGCCGAATATCTCAGCGACTTATCAGAAGAAAAACGCTGAGCTTAATAATCACAGCAGGCATATTTACGTCTATGAGAGAGGAAGTCAGTTCGATATCCTCTCGGCTTGTCCGGACTCATTCATGTGGGTAAGTCCTCTTCCAAATGAGATATTGAAGCGTTATGGCCTTGTGCAGAGAGTTTGTCATAGCTTCAAAAAGACCAATAAGGACGTTCTTATCTATCAGAGCAATTACCGCCTTAGCCATGCGGATCAGATGTTCCTTGATGAGCTTGAAAGGGTAAGAAAAGAGATATCAGAATAATTTTCAGCATAAAAATGCGGGCGAACATGAAAAGTGTTCGTCCGCTTTTTGTTTAAGGCAACACCGCACAAAGCCTGCCTGACGGCTTTGCACGCCATCTGCTTGCAGATTTTCCGTCATATCACACAAAAATCCCTTGACATACGACAGTATGCCTGCGGAATTTTTATGCAATCTGACAAAAAATCTGACTACGCATCTGACGCACAATCTTTGTGCGGTATTGCCTTAAAAAAGGCTTGCTTTTTTTCGCAGGATTGGTTATAATATAGGTATAACGCAAAGCGTTTGCGGTGCGTGGTCTATCATGATAGGAGGAATATAAAATGGCATTCACAGTTACAAAGGATACTATTATAGGCGATATAATGGACGCTGATGAGAATACAGCACCATACTTTATGGAAATGGGTATGCACTGTCTGTTCTGCCCTGCGTCAAGAGGCGAAACTCTTGAAGAGGCTTGTGCTGTTCATGGCGTTCCTGTTGAGGAAATGCTCGAAAAGCTCAACAAGCATTTTGCAGAATAAGCGTTTGGAACTATTTTCGCCGCCCAGCCGCCTTTTCAGGGGGCGAGCGGCGATTTTTTTCTTTGGAGGAAAGCTTTGGATAAAAGACTTGTGACCTGTGCAAAGCTTTGTACGGGAGATTTTGTATGTGATGTGGGAACAGATCATGGTTATCTGCCCTGTTTTATGATAAAGGAAAATATGTGCAAAAAGGCTCTAGCTTGTGATGTTGCACCAATGCCGCTAAAGTCGGCTGAGGTGCATATCCGCCGTGAGGGGCTTTCAGACCGCATTGGAACAGTGCTTTCAGACGGACTTGACAATGTTCCGCCTGAGGGCATAACAGACGTTGTTATGGCAGGCATGGGCGGTGAGCTTATTGCAAGACTGCTTGAAAAATGTCCGTGGGTGAAAAACAGCGTAAACCTCGTTTTACAGCCTATGACAAAGTGGGACGTGCTTAGAAAGTGGCTTTATGACAACGGCTTTGAGGTGAAAAAAGAGCTTGCCTGCACAGAGGGGCAGTTTGCATATTCTGTCATGCAGGCGGTGTATACAGGCAAAATGCCGTCTTATGAATGTGATGACAGATATTTGCAGTTCGGCTTTGTTGAGCCTGAGGGCGAGGGGAAAGAGTATGTCGCAAGGCAGGCAAAAAGAATTTTTGTTGCAGGCAGCGGAATGATGAAGTCCGAGGACAAAAAGGAGCTGGGTGAAAGGCTCGTTAAGCTTGCACAGAGCGAGCTTGAAACGTTGAAAAAAATATGATACAAAAAAACATGGGGGCAAAAATGAAATTTCTGAAAGCTTTGGGGATAGGCATAGCCATGCAGCTTTCCGTGACGATGTTTTCGGTGTTGCTTATCGTAGCGTTCTGTATGGTAAGTCCCGGCGGCGCAAGCGTGATATTAAGCGGCGTTGTTGCTTTGGGTGCGTATATAGGTTTTTATTTTAAATTTAAGAAACCAAACGTGGGCAAAGCCTTTTACTGGCTCAGCTTTACATTTATTCCGCTTGTTATACATACCATTGTTATGGTTTTGGTCTATATCCATTGCGAAAAAGATGTGGCAGAGGCTTTGTCGAGAGGCACATGGTTTCCCGGACTCAACTATCTACCCTTTGTCGCTATGATGCCTGCATTGGTGGTTATCGCAGTGACAACATTCATCACGGGCTTTTACGAACTTCTTGACGCAAAGATCAAGGACAGAAATACCCCTGACAGCACATCGGATATAAAAAAAGGAGCTGACAAAAATGACGACAGTTTATGATATTTATAGTTTTATAGAGGATATAGCCCCATACCGCCTGCAGGAGGGCTATGACAACAGCGGTCTTAACGTGGGGGAAATGACCGCAGAGGTAAGGAGCGTGCTGGTGGCGCTTGATTGCACCACTGAGGTGGCAAGAGAGGCTTGTCAGCGTGATTTTGACCTTGTTCTCACCCACCACCCTGTTATTTTCAGAGGGCTAAAGACCCTTGTGCCGAACGATCCTGCGGTCATACTTGCGGCAGGGGGAAAGAACGCTCTTTCCATGCACACAAATTTCGACTCCGCAGAGGGCGGAATGAATGACGTGCTTTGCAAAATGCTGGGTCTAAAACCCGAGAGCGCTTTGCATGAGGAGCATGGCGTTGGCTGTGGATATGTATGCGAGTGTGACGGCATGAATGTTCGTGAGCTTGCACAGAGAGCAAAGGACGTTCTCGGCTGTAGAGTAGTCCGTTTCAGCGGCGGCGAGCGTGAGATAAGGCGTGTGGGAATATGCTCAGGCTCAGGCGGTTCGTTCCTTGCTGATGCAGCAGAAAAAGGCTGTCAGGTGCTTTTGACAGGGGACGTGAAGCATGACGTTTTTATAGACGGCGAGAATATGGGCATTTCTGTTATAGACGCAGGTCATTTCTATACGGAAAATATCTTCTGCGAGTTTATCGCTGGTGAGCTGAAAAACAAGTTCAGTGATCTGAGAGTAGAGATAGCCGTAAGCAACAGGGATATAGTTGAAGTAATATAAAAAGCAGGTAAGTAAAATGGCATTGGACGGAATTTATCTGAGCTTGCTCAGAAAAGAATTTGACCCTCTTATTGACGGCAGGGTGGATAAGATACACCAGCCTTCACGAGAGGAGCTTATAATGACTATCCGCACTAAAGAGGGTGCGCAGAAGCTTATGTTCAGCACAGGCGCAGGCTCGGCAAGGGTCCATATAACAACGGCGGATATAGAAAATCCGAAAACACCGCCTATGTTCTGTATGCTCATGAGAAAGCATCTTGCAGGGGGCAGACTCACTGCCATTAGGCAGGACGGCTTTGAGCGTATACTTTTCTTTGACTTTGAAGCCACCAACGAAATGGGCGACAGGGTGAATCTCACACTTGCGGCGGAGATAATGGGCAGGCGTTCAAATCTTATCCTCTATCGTGAGGACGGCAGGATAATAGACAGCATAAAGCGTGTGGGACAGGAAATGTCATCAGTGAGAATGGTTCTTCCAGGTGCGCAGTATACTTTGCCCCCGAGAGAGCAAAGGCTGAATCTTCTTGACTGCACAAAGGAAGAGCTTTTGGCAAAGATAGCCGAAAACCCCACGGCGGAGCTTTCAAAGGCAATAATGAAAACGCTTGAGGGCATTTCACCAGTGTTCGCAAGGGAAGCTGTGTTCTTTGCGGCAAGGGGTGCTGAGATAACAGCCGAACAGCTAAGCGGAGACACTGCGGACAGACTGTGGTTTTATTTCTCGAAAGTCCGTGACAGCATAAATGACGGCACTAACGTCTACACTGTGCTGAAAACAAAAGAGGGTAATCTCAAAGATTTCTGCTTCTGCGATATCACGCAGTATGGTGCGCTCATGGTGACAAAAAGCTTTGAGTCGCCAAGCGTTCTGCTGGACTATTTCTATGCGGAGAGGGACTCCCTTTCAAGAATAAAGCAGAAAGCCAACGACCTTTTCAAGCTTCTTATAAACACCTCCGAGAGAACTCAAAGGCGTGTGCAAAATCAGCGTGAAGAGCTTAAAGAGTGCAAGGACAGGGAAAAATACCGCATTTACGGTGACCTTATCACTTCAAATCTCTATGCGCTCCAAAAGGGCATGGCGTATGCCGAGGTGCAGGACTTTTATGACGAGAACTGCCCTACAGTGAAGATACCGCTTGACAAAAGGCTTACGCCAACACAGAACGCTCAGAAGTATTATAAGGAGTACAGAAAGCTCGACACCGCAGAGAAAAAGCTCACTGTGCTTATTGCAGAGGGCGAGCAGGAGATCAAGTATCTCGATTCTGTTTTCGATTCTCTAACGAGGGCGCAGACAGAGGGAGATATAGCCGAGCTTCGTGAGGAGCTTTTTCAGGAGGGCTATGTAAAGCGCTCAAAGTTCAAGGGTAAGCCTCCAAAGGCTCTGCCGCCTATAAGATACCGTTCTTCTGACGGATATGAAATAAGGGTAGGCAGGAACAATAAACAGAACGACCGCCTCACCTGCAAGGAAGCAGAGAAAACTGACCTTTGGCTCCACGTCAAGGATATCACAGGAAGCCACGTTATCGTCACCTGCGACGGAGAAATGCCACCTGACAGGACAATAGAGGAAGCGGCAATAATCGCCGCCTGCAACTCAAAGGGAAGAAATTCCTCCAGGGTGGACGTTGACTACACTTTCATAAGAAACGTGAAAAAGCCAAACGGCTCAAAGCCGGGCATGGTTATTTTTACAAACAATTACACTATCACTGTCAAGCCTGACACGGAGCTGGAGGAGAAACTGAGGGTATAGTCTAAAACTATATCCAACAAAGTTTCAGTCTATGAGTTTATGAAAATGCCACAAAAACGGCGTTGTATCGGACTTATTAGTGGTGTAAAAAGGTTATTGAATAATCCATAGCGATATGGTATAATTATCATGATGTGAATATTAAGAAAGCACAGTTTGAAAAGTTGTTAGCTGAGTAGAGCGTGTCAGGGCAAAAGCCTTGCCGTCAGAGAAGCAGGTCCAAATCCTGCACAACCGCCATTACTGTGTTTGACAGGCTTTTTGTGCGCTGTCATAAGTCAGGTATCTGCTGTGTTTTCGTTGACTATTTCTGTCTTGGGCGATGAAGATGACGGTCTGCTTTATCGCTGTGCAGGCAGTAAAGCGGATAGAATGCTTTTTCGTTTCGGCGGAAAGGCATTTTTTTGCTGTGGTCGGGGTGTTCATAAAAAGTGCATTGACGGCGGAACAGTGTGTATCAACGAAAGGACAGAAAAGAATGAAGAAGAAAATTTTGAGAACAGCCAGCTTTGCTCTTGCGACTGCTCTTAGTCTGAGCGTGTGTGTAAGCGCATTTGTTTCAGACGGAACAAACAACAACGTAACAACATCAGTCCTCCCTGACAGTGCGGATAACGCAGTGCTTAACTGGGCAACTAAGGTAGGAAAAAGCTGGAACGATGGTCCGTCGCCTGTGGCTATCGTTGGAGATTATATCGTTTATACATCCGGCGACAAGCTCATGAGAATGAACAAGGAAACGGGCGTTGTGGATTCAGTAGTTGGACAGCGAGCAGGCACAAACAGCTACGCTATCCAGCCTGTTACTTATGCAGACGGCATGATATTCTCAGCCTTTAACGGCGGAATTCAGGCATTTGACGCTGACACCCTCAAGTCGCTGTGGGTATACAAGGACAGCGTGGGTGGTCAGTCTGTAAGCCCTATCTACTATAATGACGGCTGTATCTACACAGGCTTCTGCAACTATGGTTCAGGAAAAGACGATCAGTATGTCTGCATAGACGTTAAGGACGAAGATCCTGACACAACAGATGAAGAGAAGTCACCAAAGTGGACATTCACAAACAAAAGCGGTTTCTATTGGGCAGGCGCATATGCAACTGACGATTTTGTCGTTCTCGGCATGGAAAATGCAAAGGCAAACACTACCGACCCTGCAAGAATAGTTACTCTTGACAAAAACTCAGGAAGCGTTATAGATACTGAGTATACAGTAGGCGGAGGAGTAAGAAGCACTGTTTCTTATGATAAGGACACAGACGCTTATTATTTCACATCTAACGGCGGATATTTCTATAAGGCAACAATAGACGATGAGGGCAATTTCACAAAGCTTGACAGCATTGCACTTGGTGGCGCAAGCACATCAACTCCTACAGTTCTTAACGGAAGAGCTTATGTTGGCGTAAACGGCTCAGGCTGGGGCAACTATAAGGGCAGTGCTATCGCAGTTATCGACCTTGACAGTTTTGAGATAGCATACAAGGCAGAAACAAAGGGCTATCCACAGACATCAGGTCTTGGCGTTGTGAATGAGAACGGCTATAACTATGTTTACTTCTCAGAGAACGCATCAGCAGGCGCTATCCGCTATGTAAAGGATAAAAAGGGCGTAACAGAAGTTCTTGACGCTCAGATAGTAAACGGAAAGAAAACAGCACCGTCACTTTTCACGCCAACGGGCGCTCAGGCACAGTACGCTATAGCTGACCTTGTTGCAGACGAAAACGGCACTATCTACTTCAAGAACGATTCAGGCTACATAATGGCTGTCGGCTCAGAGGTGGAAAAGCTTGTGACCGAGAATGCTAAGACAGTATGCAAAGAGGGCGAAGCTTATGACGCTTCCGACTTGAAGGTTTACGCAGTTCTCAAAAACGGTGTGAAGAAAGACGTTACAGATTATGTGACTATCGACGATACTGCTCTTACAGCAGACGATGATTTCGTTACTGTTACATACAAGTATGGTATGTACAGAGATAAGACAAACGAGGGTGCTGCAAACACAACAGGCGTTGCCGTTTCACCTGTTGAAGCAACTATCGACGTAACAGTTCTTGCAGCAGAGGATTATGACAGCGTAAAGGCTGTTGAGAAGCTTATCAGTGACCTTGGCGAGATAACACTTGACAGTGAGAATGACATCAAGGCAGCAAGAGTCGCTTATGACGCTCTTGGCGACCTTAAGGAATATGTAGGCAATGTTGACGCTCTTACGGCCGCAGAGGAAAAGCTTGAAGAACTCAAGACACCAAGCTCTTCATCAGAAGCAGAAAGCTCTGTAAGCTCATCTGACGTATCTTCCGAAAGCACAGTATCTTCTGCAAACTCTGAGGATACATCTTCTGCCACTTCATCAGCCGCAGAGTCAGTAAGCAGTGCTGACACATCAAAGGCGGCTGACAGCTCATCAAAGACAGCAAATAACGCAGGTGCGGCTAACCCTAACACAGGTGCGACAGCAGGCGTTTGCGTAGCAGGTCTTGCACTTCTTATCAGCGGAGCTCTTACAGTTTCAAGAAAGAGAAAGTAAAAAATTAAGACAATTAAGATATAAGTTTTTTTGCAGGATACTCGCCCTCTATTTTCAGGGGGCGGGCATTTTCTGTGATATGAAAAGTGAGAATATTATGAAAAAGCATACACAAAAAAACAGGCAAATAATAATGCTGTCAGCAGCGGCGTTTTTTATCGCAGCGGCTTTTTTGTGTATGCGTTTTTATAATATGAGCAGTTATAAGACACCTGAAAATCCGTTTTCAGCACTGTCTGAAAGCCTTGCGGAGGAGGACGGACAGGGCGGAGAGGGCTATGAAACAAGCTCTCAGCCAAAGGACGAAAGCTCAGATATGGACAGCTCACAGGCAGATGACAGTGATAACACTGATAGTAGCGACAGCAATACAGATAAAACAGAAAGCTCTCCGCAGGCTGACAAAAGCGACGGAAATTCCCCGACAGTAAATGGCGGAAACACGAATGTTACCATAAATGCCCAAGGTGAAAATAAGTCTGACGAGGTAAAGAAAAAGCCTGACAGCAAGACCGAAACTGTCAAAAAGAACACCGACACAGAATATTTCACCACCTCTATAAAAGAGGGCGAGCGTGTAAAAAAGCCACTTTATGAGTTCACAATAACACATAAAAACAAAGCTCTCACAGTGCAAAAAGTTCAGGTCACTGTGAACGGCAGCGTTGTAAATCAGTTTTCGGGCAGCGTTACCCTTCACGCAGGAAAAAACACTATCCGTGTTGCCTGCACTTATACCGACAAAAGCGGTCAGGTGAAAAGGGCTTATAAGGACTATACAGTTTATTTTGACAAAAAGGAGATAACCTTTGACACCGACCTTGCGGATAAGGATACTGACACAGAAAGCATAACATTTTCAGCCATAGCTTTTTACGGCAGTGATAAAATACCTTTGATAGTAAAAGTCAACGGTGAAAAGCTTTCAGGCGGTGAAGCTTATACCGCACAGCTTTCTGAGGGCGAGAATACTATAACTCTCTCTGCGGAAAAGGACGGCTCAAAGACTGAAAAAAGCTTTAAGATAAAATACACTCCTGCGGAGTTTTCCATCGATACCGACCTTTATGACCGCACTGTAAATGACGCCGATTTTAGCTTCTATGCGAGAATGAAAGGTCAAAGTGGCAGTGCAAAGCTAAGCGTTATTCTAAACGGCAAAAAGCTTTCGGGCAGAGATAATTATGCCTGCACCCTCCAAAGCGGTGATAACCGTATAAGGCTTTATGCAAAAGACGGTGACAAAAAGATAGACAGATATTTCACTGTCACTTATGTTCCCCTTGCGGACGATACCACAAGACCTGAGATAACGTATATAAACGTCACCAACGGACAGACAGTGAAAGGCTCGGGCTTCACCCTCAGATTTAACGCACAGGACTATCAGGGCGGAAGGATATATGCAGACAAGACCGAGGTCTGGCTCAATGGGCTTTCTGTTGAGTGTATCGCACAGGACAGGAACTCAGCCTATTATCTCAGGCTTTCGGGTGGGGCAAATCTTCTTGAAATAAGGGTGTATGACCCCGAGGGCAGATATGCGGATCATGCCTATACCATAAATTCTGTCAGTGCACAAAAGGGCGAGCAGACAGGCGTTATAACAATGAGCTTTGACGCCGATACTATAGGGCTTGGACAGCTTGCCGCAGGCTCAGAGGTGGCAATATACGAGGGGGACACAGGCGTTGACGTTATAGAGCGTTTTCTTCAGCAAAACGGCTTCACAGGTGACTTTACAGGCAAGGACGACCAAAGATATCTAAGCCGAATACACAAAAGCGGTGCGTTTGCAGGCGGAGCAGTAAACAGTGAGCTTGCACAGCTTATAAAAAATGATGGCATTGCAGACAGCAACACACAGTATGCCGACAGCCTTGGAGAATTTGACTACACCTACGGCTCAGGCTGGGTGTATACTGTAAACGGCAATATGCCTGCATACGGCATGGGCAAGGTGAACTTCACCGACGGCGACACTGTAAGGCTTGCGTTCACAGTTGCCTACGGAAGAGATATAACAGGTTCACAGGATAGCTATGACAAAACATGGTAGGAGGATATTGTTGAAAACGAGAGGTTTTCTTGGCAGATTAGTGGCGGTGTTTGCAGGGGCAGTAATGCTTCTGACAAATGTTCCTGCGGTGAATGCAGATAATGCAGATAAAAGGGACAGGATAACTGAAAGCGCAGAAAAGGTCTGTCAGTGGCAGCGTGACAAAATGGGCATTTCTCAGGACGAGAGCATTTTTTCGGGGGATTTTCTGCAAAACGCAGGCATAGGAAGCTCCGATTGGCTTGCCATAGGCATTTCACGCTTTGGTTTTGAGGAGGACTATGAGGCTTATCTCACTGTGCTTTCTCAGCGTGTGAAAGCTCTTTCAGATACCGACAACGCTACCGAGTGGCAGAGGTGCGCTATAACAGCCTCCGCAATGGGAGGCGACCCTGCCGACCTTGGGGGCATAGACCTTGTAAAAGGCGGTGTTTACGGCAGAGATGAAAATAATTCCGTAGGCAAACAGGGCCTTAACAGCTGGATATTTGCACTTTTGACCCTTGATATAATGGGCTACAAGACCCCGGAGGATGCAGAATTTGACAGAGAGCGTATACTTGATGAGATAGTTTCTTCGCAGAATACCGATGGTGGCTTTTCGCTGTCAAAAGGTGAAAGCGATATCGACATCACCGCAATGGCTTTGCAGGCGATCGCCCCATATTTCAATGATTTTTCCCGTGACGATGTTAGAAAAAGCGTTGGCAAAGCGGTGGAGTATCTAAGCGGCAAGCAGGACAGCTCAGGAACGTTCGGAAGCGCAGAAGCTGATTCGCAGGTAGTAATAGCACTTTGCTCGCTTGGTATAGACCCCGAAGCTGACAGCCGTTTTGTGAAAAGTTCCGACCTTTTGACCTCCCTGCTTTCCTATCAGAACAGCGACGGTGGATTTTCACATGAAAAGGGCGGCGATTCTGACGAGCTTGCTACAGGGCAGGCACTTTGCGCACTTGCGGCACAAAAGCGTTTTGAACTTACGATGCGACGTATTTACGATATGAAAGAGGAGCTTTCAGTTCTGCAGCGTGAAAAGCTTGACGGCATAAACGGCAGGCTTTCGGATATCTCAGACGAGGAGAGCGCAGAAAAAGCCTTGAAGCTTTTCAATGACCTTGATTGTGACGAACGCACATATGTGAGATACGGTGCAGAGCTTGAAAATGCGGCAGAAAAATACAGCCTGACCTTGAGCGACAGGGCTTTCACAGTGGAGCTTGCACAGACAGACCATGGAAACGGTTGTGTATACAGTATTGAGAAAACGGAAATATATAAGGGCAAGAAAGGCTTTACAAAAAGCGACAGGAACAAGCTTGAAGCCTTGAGAAAAAACGGTGTTACTTCGGGGGACTGCACTGCTACGGCTGTGCTTTTAGCCCATGCAAAGGCTGACGAGAGCCTTTCCGACAGGGATAAGATAATATCAGAGCTTGAAGAAATGAACGCCAAGGCAAACGAGCTTTACAGTGAGATATCAGACCTTAACAGTATCATAAGCCGTGAGCTTTATCCTGTTGACAGCGTTGGAAAAGACAAAAAGGAGCTTTTGGAAAAGACCGCAGAGAGGATAAAAAAGCTTCCTGAAAGCGAGCGGAAAAAGGTCACTTCTGCTGACGAGATAATAAAAGAGGCGGAGGATAAAAACGTGACAGTGTATGTGATATCTGCTGCAGCGGTGCTGTGCGCAGTGGGAGTTTTCACAGTGGTAAGAAAGAAGGGTAAAAAATGCGTGAGATAACAGATGAAGTGAAAAAGGTCATAATCGGCAAGGACGAAGTGGTGGATATGGTGTTCGCCGCAATTTTGGCGCAGGGTCATGTGCTTATGGAGGACGTTCCGGGCGTGGGAAAAACTACTCTTGCGGTGGCGTTTTCAAAGGCTTTGGGGCTTGAAACAAAGAGGATACAGTTCACCCCTGATACTGTGTCTTCCGACATCACAGGCTATACGGCTTTTGACAGACAAGCACAGGGCTTTACTTTTCACAGCGGTGCGGCAATGACGAATATACTTCTTGCAGACGAAATAAACAGAACCTCAGGCAAGACGCAATCTGCCCTTTTGGAGGTCATGGAGGAGCGGGCCTGCACAGTTGACGGCAGAACCTATCCCCTGCCTGAGCCTTTTGCAGTGATAGCAACGCAAAACCCTACAGGCACAGTTGGCACGGCGGCACTGCCTGTTTCACAGCTTGACAGATTTATGATAAAGCTTTCCATGGGCTATCCTGACAAGGCGGCAATGCGAAGCATAATGTCAGACCGAAGCAGTTCAGACCCACTGGCAGATGTGAAAGCCGTCTGCACCGCTGAAAAGCTTATAGAAATGCAGAAAAAGGCAAAGGAGGTCTTTGTTGACGACAGCGTTTATGACTACATCTCAGACCTTTGCGACGCCACAAGGCATAATGAAAATATTTCTCTGGGCGTATCCCCAAGAGGTGCTTTGGCGCTTTGCAGGATAGCAAAGGCGTGGGCGTGCTATAAGGGCAGAGAATATGTCGTTCCTCAGGACGTAAGAGATTTTTTTGCCCATGTTTGCAGCCACAGGATATCACTTTCTGCAAAGGGCAGGCTCTCAGGACTTGCGGCAGAAAGTGTGCTTGACGAGATACTTAAAAGCGTAAAATGCCCTGAGAATGAGGAAAAACGCAGATGAAGAGGCTATGCTTCTGCCTTTGCACAGCTTTGGGCATACTGCTTTTTGTGCTGAAAAAGCCCATTGGCATATCGGTGCTTGGTTTGTGCGCAGTGCTTTTTGTATTGTCAGTATGTGTAAATATATTCTCAAAGAAAAAGCTCTCGGCAACACTGGTAAGCCACGGCACAGGCTTGAAAAATAAGGACATGAGCCTAAAATTTATCTTCACAGGAACTTGCGGTGAATACAGCAGTAAACTGCGGCTTAGAAATATGCTCACAGGACAGTGTGAGGACATAAAGGTGCATTTTATCATCAGCAGAGAGCCTGCTCAGGTGGATATCACTGTAAAAAGCGACACCTGCGGAAAGATAAAAGCAGAGTTTTTGACACTCCGAGCCTTTGATCTTATAGGGCTAACATGGAAAAAAGCGCAGTGCGAAATAAAGGGCAGTGTGAATATAATGCCTGATGCTGCAGAGATAGATGAGAGCGAGGAAGCAAAGCTCAAGGAAGCCCTTGAAAGCGACTTTTTCAGCAATGAAAACGAGGGCTTTGACCACAGCGAGCCTATCGGAATAAGAGAATATCGTCAGGGGGACAGCTATAAATCGGTGCATTGGAAGCTGTCTTTCAGACTTGGTGATATCTACGTCCGTGAATATGGTGAGCCTGTTACTGACAGCCTTTGTATCTACGTTGAAACAGGCGGAAATGTCCCCGCAACGGATTATGACCGCATTGCCGCAAAGGCACTGAGCCTTTCAATGTATCTTTCAGACGGCGGTATAGGGCATTACATGGCGTTTTACAGCTTTTCTCAGCAGAGAAAAGTTTTCGAGCATATCGACAGCGCAGATAGTTTCACTGTCGCTCTGGACAGCCTTCTTTCTTCACAGCCTGAGCAGGGAAAAGAGCGACTGACGGAGTTTTCAGAGCTGTTTGAAAGAAGCGGCATAAGCCGTGTTATCGAGATAAAATAGTAAAAGAGGTGACAATTTTGACAGCAAGTGTTTGCTATGTGGAAAAGCACTTTTCAAAGGGTGTTTATATCATGCAGAGCCTTTTTGGTGCAGTGACAATGCTCCTGCTGTCATTGTCGCTTGGTATGGGCTGGCGAGCCTTTGTCCTGGTAGGTGTGTGCATATTGACAGCCCTTGCAGGGGTATCAAAAAAGACTTTGCCTATACCATTTTTCGCCGCACTATTGTCGGCGGTGATATTCCACAAGAAGTTTTTAACAAGCCTTGCAGGGCTTTTGAACTGCGTCTTGACCGCCCACGGTAAAAGCGCAGGAGTAGTGGAAATGCTTGTGGAAAAAAGCTCAGACCCTTGGTTTGCTCTTTGCGTGGGTGCAGTGATAGTTTCCACAGTGCAGAGCATTTTCAGCCGTCTTGACAGCAGAGTTTTTACAGTGGCAATGCTTGCTCTGTTTTTGTGCGCAGGTATCTTTATTGATATTCCTCTGTACTATGCCACTGCAGAAGTTACGTTAGGTATCCTTGCATTGACGTTTTCCGGCAGCATAAAAGGCGATTTGAAGCCCTTTGTGCTTATACTTACAGCATTTTGCGCAGTGCTTATAGCCTGCCTGACAGGGCTTTTTGATAAGCTTTCCAACTTTGCCTTTGCCGATCGCTTTAATACGAAAAGTGAGTATGAGATCATAATGGAGCACCCACAGCCATTGTATCTTATGGAGAGCCGTTTTGAGAAAGAAACTAACGGCGTGTGGGGGGAGCTTAGAGGGGAAGAGAAATATGCCTACTCAGACGAGTTTTATTGGCTTGATAAGCTTGATTTCTCACCGGCTTTTCAGACCGCTTTGCTTGACAATGCCATTGATATATCCGACAGCGGCAATGTTACAGTAAACATCAAAAATGGCGGAAAGCCCCTTTATACCTATGGTATGACCGCCGCAGAGAACGCTTTTTCCGACCCAAAGATAATAGGCGAAAGCTTTGAGAACACCAAAAGCTATTACAGGCTTGCGGTGTCGGAAGGCTATCTCACAAAGCCTTTTGGCACTTTTGATACCCTGCGCACTTCTGAGCCTGCGGATTATCTTGCCGCAGAAAAGGGTTATCGTGACTATGTTTATTCCACCTGCCTTGACATATCAGCCGAGGACAAACAGCTTGCCGCAAACCATTTTGATCTGCAAGGTTCTCAGGGTAAACTGCGGTCTGATATGCTAAGCTTTTTTGTGTCAGACACAGTGCTTGACAGGTCAAAGACCTATGGGGGCGAAAGCTCTTTTGCAGATATGCTTGAGGTAACTTGCCGTGGAGGCGAGGAGGATTTTGCTGCCGCTGCTGTGAAGATCTTCCGTGCAAAGGGCGTTCCTGCCAGGCTTTGCAGAGGATATTTTATCACATCAGATATGACCAAAGGCCTTACAGATAACTCAGCCCTGACCGTCACTTCAAAACAGCTCCACTATTGGGCGGAGTATTACAAAGACGGCATAGGCTGGCAGCCTTTCGAGGTCTGCCCCGATTATGTTGGCATGATAAAAACTGACGACAGCTCTGTAAAAGCAAAGCCCACCAACCAAGGCGGCGAAGCCCTTGCTCCCGAGGACGAGGACAAACCAAGGGAAGAGATCTTTGAGGAGAACAAGACTAAACCTGCGGAGAAAAGCTATGCGGTATATATCGTTATCGGTGCGGTAATACTTATACTGTGCCTTATTGTGGCAATAATAACTTTGGTAAGAAAAAGAAAGTTTGCCGCTCTGCCTGACAGCAAAAAGGTGGAGAAGCTGTTCTTTGCAGGCAGAAAAAAGCTTTGCGGCAGGTATTTCTCAGACCATACGCCAAGGGAGCTTTTCGAGAGCATAAAAAAGACCTTTGGCGCTGATATGGCGGAAAGCTTTGCAGAGTGCGAGAAAATATACGAAAAGGCGAGATTTTCAAGGCTCGAGATTTCCCCACAGGAAATGCACATAGTGAAAAACTTTGCAGTTTCGGCAAAGAAAGCCAAAAAGCTCAAAGGTCAGGGGGGAGCAGAAAAGTGAAAAAGGATATCGCTCTGCTCATAGTCATAATTTTAGCAGCGGCAGCGGTCATAAAGGGCGTTGATATTCAGTCCGTTGACGAGTATTACAGCCTGCACAGCGACGATACCGCAAATGCCGCTCACACTGTCACTCTGACAGTGGATTGCTCTGATATTTTGGATAATTACGATATGCTTGACAAAAATCTCCGTGACGAGAGCTATGTTCCCTCAGACGGCATCGTTATGCCCGCGGAAAAATATGTCCTCCGTGAGGGCGACACCGCCTTTGATCTGTTGGAAAAAGCTACAAGGTGCGGGAAGATACCCCTTGATTATCAAGGCTCAGAGGATAATATTTACAACACTGTGTATGTCCGTGGCATAAACAATATCTACGAGTTTTCCTGCGGTCCGTCCTCAGGGTGGACATATACGGTAAATGGCGAAAGCCCCGATAAGGGCTGTTCACAGTATGTCCTCCATGACGGTGACAGCGTGGAGTTTTACTACGTTTGCGACTACACAAAGGAGGCGGTGAAATGAGGTTGTCAGCTTTTCACCCTTTGACCGCCCTTGTGTATTTTGCGGCTGTGCTTGCGGTGACAATGTTCTGCTTTTCACCAGCCGTTGGTATATGCTCGGCAGTGGGAGCGTTCCTGTTCTGTGCCGTAACTCAAAGCTGTAGACAGACCGCATCAGACCTTGCTTTCTACATCTTTCTTACCGCCGTTTTGACTGTCACAAATCCACTTTTTTCACATAAGGGCGTAACGCCGCTGTTTTTCGTAAACGGCAAGGCTTACACAAAGGAAGCCCTTTTTTATGGCTTGACCGCTGGACTATCCCTCACCGCCGTGATAATGTGGTGCAAAGCTCTTGGAAAGGTGCTTACAAGGGAAAAGCTCCTATACATTTTCGGCCGAAAAACGCCAAAAGCTGCCCTTGTGATAACAATGACAATGGGCTTTATCCCAAAGCTCAAAAGGCTTCACAGACAGCTTTTGGACGCTTTGAATTGCTCTGGTGCGAACATCTCCGACAGCCGTTTTGACCGCCTGAAAAAAGACTGCACAGTGTTCACAGCCCTTTGTGCAGGCACGCTTGAAAGGGGAGCGGACACAGCCGCTTCAATGAAAGCCCGTGGTTATGGTATCCGGAAACGAAGCTTTGCACACTCGTTCAAGTTCAGAGCATGGGACGGCATTTTTGTGGCGGTTTTTGCAGTTATCTTTGCATTGGTGCTGATATTTTCCGCAAAGGGCGAGCTGTCCGCCGCTTTTTACCCTGTGATAAAGCTTGAAAACAGCGTTTTGCCTGTGGGAATGTTCGCATTACTATGCGTTTTCCCGTTTATTCTTGAAGTAAAGGAGAGCATAAAATGGAAATATTGTCTTGCGAAAATGTAGCTTTCAAATATAAAGAAAGCACGGACTATGCCATTTCTGACTGCACTTTTTCAGTGAAAAAAGGCGAAAAAATAATGCTCTGCGGTGCTTCGGGAAGCGGAAAATCTACTTTGCTCAGGCTTCTGAAAAGAGAGCTTTCCCCAAGGGGCGAGCTTTCCGGCAACATCACCCTTATGGGCAAGGACAGAATAGAACTTTCTGATAGAGAAAGTGCTGAAAAGATAGGCTTTGTAATGCAAAGCCCTGACAGCCAGACGGTATGCGACAAAGTATCGGCTGAACTTGCTTTCGGGCTTGAAAGCTTTGGTGTGAAAAGAGGTGAGATACAAAGCCGTGTTGGTGAAATGGCGGCTTTTTTCGGTATCGAGCCGCTCTATGACAGGGATATCTCCACACTTTCGGGCGGTCAGAAACAGCTCGTCGCACTGTGTTCCGTCATGGTCACAGACCCTGATATCCTGCTTCTTGATGAGCCTACCGCACAGCTCGACCCCGTTGCCGCAAGGGAGCTTCTAGGCATTTTAGACCGCCTTAACAAAGAAATGGGCGTGACTATCATCATTGCCGAGCATGACCCCGAGGAGCTTTTTGACTCCTGCGACAAAATTTTGTATCTTGCAAAGGGCAAGACCGAGTTTTTCGGTACGCCTGCCTTGACCGCAAAATATTTTGTGGAGAACGCTTTGGAGGGCTTCCTTCCCGAAACCGCCAAGGCTTTCGCAGGGCTTTGCGACGACCTGCCCCTCAATGTAAGACAAGGCAGGGCGAAGCTCGAAAAGCTTTGCGTGACGGATATTCCAAAGCAGGCTGTCACTGATACAGAACGTGCCGAGCCTTATGCCCTACAGTGCAAAAATCTGTGGCAGAGATATGAAAAAAACTCCCCCGATATCCTCAAAGGCTGTGATCTTGGTATCAGAAAAGGGGAGTGCTATGGGCTTATAGGCTCGAACGGAGGCGGAAAATCAACGCTCCTGCGTGTGATATGCGGACTTTGCAAGCCTTATATGGGTGCTGTATCCCTTTTCGGAAAAAAGCAGAAAGCCTATAAAAACGGCTCGCTCTTTCGTGAAATGCTTGCATTTTTGCCTCAAGAGCCTGTGACAATGTTTGTAAAAGAAAGCGTCCGTGAGGATCTTTTGCAAAGCGGTGACAAAGTCGCAGTGGAAAATGTTTCACAGCGCATGGGCATAGAACATCTTCTTGACCGCCACCCTTGGGATCTCAGCGGCGGCGAGATACAAAAATGTGCCTTTGGAAAAATCCTTCTTGCCGACCCGAAAATAATAGTCCTGGACGAGTGTACAAAGGGCATGGACAGTTTCGCCAAAAAGGCTCTTGGTGATATTCTTTTGGGCCTAAAAGACGAGGGCAGGACGATACTTCTTGTGACCCATGACCTTGAATTTGCCGCACAATACTGCGACAGGTGCGGACTTCTTTTTGACGGGAAGATAGCCGCCGAGGACAATGCCGTGGAGTTTTTCTCCCACAATCGCTTTTACACCACCGCCGCCGCAAGGCTCACAAGGGGCTTTTTCAGTGGTGCAGTGACGTCAACAGCCGTAAGAGAACGGCTCGCAATGGTGAAAAGAGGTCAAAATGAGCAGTAAAAAACTTGTGTCAGGGCTTATCTATCTTCTTGTCATACCCCTTGTGTGCTTTGGCGGCATAATGTTTTTCAGAGAACGCTTCTATTCTTTCGTCACCGCCGCACTTGCCATTCTTACCGTGGCAGGCTATTTTCTCCACTTTGAGAAAAAGCATTCCGACAGTACACAGCTTGTGATAATAGCTGCCATGACCGCATTGTCCGTTTTCGGCAGGATAGTTTTCAGCTTTCTGCCGGGCTTTAAACCCTGCACCGCAATCGTTATCATAACATCCCTTTATATGGGAAGAGAATCGGGCTTTATGACAGGCGCAATGACAGCCCTTATCTCAAACTTCTATTTCGGACAGGGTGCGTGGACGCCTTTTCAAATGCTGGTTTGGGGTCTGACAGGATATTTTGCAGGAATGTTGGCTGATAAGCTTATAAAAAGCAAGCCACTCCTTGTGACCTTCGGCATAATCTCAGGAGCGGCATTTTCACTTATCATGGACTTGTGGAGCTGTCTGTGGGCTGATAACGCCTTTATTCTCAGCAGATACCTTGCCCTTGTTGGCTCGTCAGCTTTTTTCACCCTTATATACGCAGTTTCCAACGTGTTCTTCCTGCTGGTTTTATCAAAACCTTTTGGCAGGATATTTAAAAGGCTGGATAAAAAATATGGATTAAAAAATTAGACCGACAAAGCTTTTGCCCTGTCGGTCTTTTGCTACGGCTTGAATTTGTAGAAACCGTCGTTTGTACAGTAATAGCAGAAATATCCTGCTCTGCTTTGTGGAAATCTCACTGCAAGATCCTGCTCAGGATAGGTTTTGACAAGCGTCACCCTGTCATAAGATACAAACGCTATGAACGAAATGTAGTGACCCTTTGTCATCTCGTGAGGACAGGTGACGAACCATTCGTCCTCCACTTCTTCAAGCTTCAAGGCGTGACCCTCGTCTGCGTCTTTCATTGTAAGGGGTGTAAGCTTTTTGCCGCAGCATGAAAGCTCTCCGCCCCCAAGTGATGTGAAAACGCTGCCGCATTTTTCGCATACATAGAATTTTATTTTGTTCATTGTAACAGCCTCCGAATTTTCTCCAAGCTCCCCTTGAAGAAGCTTGTCGATATTGACTTCCAGCACCTCTGAAAGTGTGCCAAGCAGCGAAACGTCCGGGCAGCCCAGACCCCTTTCCCATTTTGATACCGCCTTGTCGCTGACGTGTATAAGCTGTGCAAGCTGAGCCTGCGTCAGACCTTTTTCAGTGCGCAGTTCACGGATAAGTCTGCCTGTTTTTTCATTGTCCATTGTATCGCCTCCATGGTAATATCATATAATACCTAAAGCGATTTGTCAATCTACTCTCCGTAGACTTAATTCTGCGGAATGTTCACTGTTACGTCAGGAGATTTTTTGCCAATAAAAAGCTTTGGTATTATGCCTGCACCAACAGGCACGATAGCCGCCGCTGATGCCGCCACAAGAAACTCTCCAAGGCTCGGAACGGCTGTGAAAAATACCTTTTGCAGAACAGGGAGCCATATGCCTGCAAACAGTGCTGACGCTGATATGAATACAGAGAAAAGCAGGAATGGGTTTGAAAGATAAGGCACAGTGAAAAGGGTCTTCTCTTCCGATTTACATTCAAACACATGAATAAGCTGACTAAGCACGAGGGTTATAAGCGCACCTGTCCTTGCAGTGCCGAGAGAATGGGTGTTAGTGAGCAGAACAGTGAAGCTTGCAAGGGTGCAGATACCGATAAGAAGCCCTCTTATGACGATATGCCACATAAGTCCGCCGCTGAAAAAGCTGTCGTCCTCTTTTCTAGGGGGCTTTTTCATTACCGAGCTTTCCGCAGGCTCAAGCCCCAGCGCAATTGCAGGCAGGCTGTCTGTAACAAGGTTTACAAGAAGTATCTGCGCTGGAAGCAGTACCATTGGAAGCCCCATTAAAATTCCACCGAGCATTGTAATGACCTCTCCTATGTTGCAGGAAATAAGGTAGCGCACGAATTTTCTTATGTTCTGATATATGGTCCTGCCCTCCTCAACGGAGTTCACAAGGGTGGCAAAATTATCGTCAAGAAGTATCACGTCAGCCGCCTGCTTTGTGACCTCTGTGCCTGATATTCCCATTGATGCACCTATGTCGGCTTCTTTTATAGCAGGTGCGTCGTTTACCCCGTCGCCTGTCATTGCACAAACGTGCCCACGGCTTTTGAATGCCTTTACTATCCTGAGCTTGTGTTCAGGTGTCACCCTTGCGAACACACGGCAGTTTTCTATTACCTCGTCAAGCTGTTTGTCGTCCATTCTGTCAAGCTCGTCGCCTGTCAAAGCGATAGAGCCTGCTTTCATAATGCCGGCTTCTTTTGCAATAGCCTGGGCAGTGAGCTTGTGGTCTCCTGTTATCATAACTGTCTTTATGCCTGCACGCTGACATTCCGCCACCGCCTTTGCGGCTTCAGTCCTGAGAGGGTCTTTCATTGCCATTAGTCCAAGAAAAGCCCATTCCCCGTCCATCTGCTGTGAAAATGCTATCACACGCAGACCTTTTGAAGCGTATTCATCGCACTTGTAAAAAGCCTGTTTTCTCATTGCTCCGCCAAATGTCAAAAGCTCGCCGCTGTCAGAAAAAACGTGGCTGCATTCTTTTATGATAACGTCAAAAGCGCCTTTCCTGAATGCCGTTGTAACCCCCTTTTCGTCAGCGCATATTACCGTCATGGAGCGTGTTTCACTTTCAAATGGAAGCTCGTCAGTTCGTCTGTAACCAAGGGAGCTGACGTTTATACCTGAGTTTGCGCAGGCTATGAGTATAGCTGTTTCTGTAGGGTCGCCCTCTGCGCAAAGCTCGCCTTGCCTGCCTCCTCTGTCACGCTTTTTTATCTTTTCAGGCGGGCAGAGCCTTGCGTTGTTGCAGGCAGCACCGCACAAAAGTATCCTGCTAAGGTCAGGGCTTTCCCATGCTTTGAGGGCTTTGTCATCAAAGCTTGCTCCCTCTTTTGTTACACCGTAAGCACGGCTTTTCTCGGTGCAGGTGAAAATATCAGTAACTGTCATTTTATTCATTGTCACAGTGCCTGTCTTGTCAGTGCAGATAACAGTGGCACAGCCGAGTGTTTCCACTGAATGAAGCCTGTGAACAAGTGCTTGACGCTTTAGCATTTTTCTGACTGCAAGAGCAAGCGCTATTGTCACAGTGGCAGGCAAGCCCTCAGGTATTGCGGCAATGGCTATGGTTATTCCTGTCATTGCCATATTGAGAACAGGCTCGCCCCTTAGTACGCCTGCAAGAAAGACTACCACACACACTGCAAGGCAGATGATAGCAAGAGTTCTGCCAAGCTCCCCGAGCTTCTTTTGCAGGGGAGTTTCAGGCTCTTTTATCTCCTCAAGCATGGTTGAGACCCTGCCCATTTGGCTTCGCTCACCTGTTGCCACCGCCGTGACCTCGCCAACGCCCTTTGTTACCACCGTTCCCATGTAGACCATGTAATCCTTGTTCAAAGCGGTAAAATCTATCTCAGATGTACGGCATTTCTTTACCGCAGGCACAGCTTCACCGGTGAGTGCGGATTCGTCGCATGATAACGCCCTTGATGAGTTTATGTAGCCGTCGCAAGGCACTCTGTCACCTGCTTCGAGAGTAAAAACATCTCCTGCCACGACCTCCGATGCAGGAATTTTCACAAGCCTGCCGTCACGATATACCATGGCGGTGGGAGCGGTCATGTTTTCAAGCTTTTCCAGAGTTTTTTCACAGCGGTATTCCTGAATAAATCCCAGCGCAGCGTTAATGATAACTATAAGCACGATAGGCACAGCGTCAGCATATTGCCCAAGTGCCACGGATATCACCACCGACACAAGAAGTATCATCACCATAACGTCATGAAACTGTCCTGCAAAAATTTTCGCCGCAGAGGTCTTTTTCTTTTTTGCTAGGCGGTTTTCCCCGTCCGTACTGAGCCGCTTTTCAGCTTCCGCAGTTGTTAGCCCCTTTCTTGTGGTCTGGTTTTCCGTAAGCTTCTTTTCAAGTATATCCAGCACAATGTATCTTCCTTTCCGATTTTTGGCTTTTGCCTTTGCTTATATCATATGCGGACAAGTCCGAAAAAAGAACTTTGCACTGTTGCCTGAAAAATCATATTGACTTTTTTAAGAAAATATGTATAATAGTATATAAGCCATGAAAATAAATATTGGCGAAAAAAATAAAGGAGGCAAATTCATGAACGATTATAATAATTTTTCTGAAAGCTATTCAAATCCACGAGTTAAAAAGCTGCGCTCTTTTGCACAGTCCACTTACGGCATGGAGGCGGCAAGCTATAAGGGCATCGCAATGAAGACCTTGTATTTTGTTGCAGTTTTCGCCGCAGGCATGGGAGCATATTTTTACATTCACAACTTCTTCGGCGGCGGTGCGCAGGCTTTTTCCACTGAGTATACTATCTTTGTTGGCGCTCTTATCGCAACAGCAATAGCAGGACTTGTGGCTTCATTCGCTCCGAAAACAACGGCGGTAACAGGCTCTATCTATTCCGCAGGCATGGGATATGCCCTCACCTTTATGTCAATGATCTACGCAATGCAGTGGAAAGGCATAATAGTTGAAGCCGTTACACTGACGCTTCTAACAGTTGCAGTGCTTGCAGTTATCTATTCAAAGGGCGTTCGTGTGGGCAGCAGAATGAAAACTGCTCTTATCACCTGCCTTTGGGTGTCTATCATAGGCGGATTGCTCTTCATGCTTCTTGCATGGCTCGCACCTCATTCAGCTATCTACACTTCAATCGTTGCAATAAATAACGGCCCTATCGGCATACTTTTCGCTGTTATCGGCGTTCTTATCGCCGCAGCGCTTCTTATGTGCGATTTTGAAACTATCCAGATGACAGTTGAACAGGGGCTTCCTGCTCAGTATGAATGGTATGCAAGCTATGGTCTTATCGTAGGCGTTATTTATCTTTATCTTAAAATACTGAATCTTCTTGCAAAGATAGCAAACAACAGAAAGTAATTTATAGACTTAGCGCTTTTTATCCCTCGTCGCAAGGCGGGGGATATTTTTATGCACAAAAAAGGAACTCCCGAATAAACGGAAGTCCCTTTTTGTGTGGGTATATTTAATTAACAGAAAGGCTTTTTTATCAGATATCCCATTTCCAATCTCTGATCTCAGGCATATCAAGACCATACTCAGCAATATACTGCTTGTGTTCAACAAGCTTGTCCTGCATGAGCTGGTGGAGATAAGCGCCTGTGTTTCCGAGCTGTGGAAGTCTCTTGATAACTTCCATAACAAGGTGGAAACGGTCTATCTCATTCTGAACTCTCATGTCGAATGGAGTTGTGATCGTACCCTCCTCGTTGTAGCCGCATACATAAAGGTTGCGGTTGTGACGGTGATAGAGAAGCTCGTGGATAAGTGTAGGATAGCCGTGAAATGCAAATACGATAGGCTTGTCCTTTGTGAACAGTGCGTCAAAGTCAGCGTCGGAAAGTCCGTGTGGGTGCTTTGACTGTGGCTGAAGCTTGAACAGGTCAACAACGTTGATAAATCTTATCTTTACCTGTGGAAGATTCTTTCTCAGGATAGTTACTGCCGCAAGTGCTTCAAGTGTAGGTGTGTCGCCGCAGCAAGCCAGAACAACGTCAGGCTCCTGACCCTGATCGTTTGAAGCCCATTCCCAGATACCGATACCCTGTGTGCAGTGCTTAACAGCCTGCTCCATTGTGAGCCACTGCTGTCTTGGGTGCTTTGATGTTACCATTACGTTTACATAGTTCTTTGAACGTATGCAGTGGTCAAAGCATGACAGCAGACAGTTTGTGTCCGGTGGGAGATACATTCTTACAACGTCTGCTTTCTTGTTTGCAACGTGATCGAGGAAGCCCGGATCCTGATGTGTAAATCCGTTGTGATCCTGCTGCCATACGTTGGAAGAAAGTATGTAGTTAAGTGAAGCTATCTTCTGTCTCCATGGGAGCTGTGAAGTAACTTTGAGCCACTTAGCGTGCTGTGAGAACATTGAGTCAACTATTCTGATGAAAGCCTCATAGCTTGCGAAGAAACCGTGACGTCCAGTGAGCAGATAGCCCTCCAGCCAACCCTCACACATATGCTCAGAAAGCATAGAGTCCATAACACGACCGTCAGCGGCAAGGAACTCGTCGTTGTCGAGCTTGTCAGCGTTCCAATCTCTGTTTGTTGCCTCAAAGACCTTGCCAAGTCTGTTTGACATTGTCTCGTCAGGTCCGAAGATACGGAAGTTTCTGCTTTCTTCATTAAGCTTGAATATATCTCTTACAAATCCGCCAAGCTCTATCATATCCTGTGCTTCAACTGCACCGGGAGCAGGCACATCAATGCCGTATTTCCTAAAATCAGGAAGTCTGAGATCTCTCAGAAGAAGTCCGCCGTTGGCGTGTGGGTTTGCACCCATTCTTCTGTCGCCTGTAGGAGCAAGCTCTTCAAGCTCAGGGATAAGTCTGCCCTCTTCTGTGAAAAGTTTCTCAGGGTGATAGCTCTTGAGCCAATCCTCAAGCATTTTCAGATGCTCAGGAGCTTCCATTGTCATTGGTACCTGATGCGCTCTGAATGTACCCTCTATCTGCTTGCCGTCTACAACCTTCGGACCTGTCCAGCCCTTTGGTGAACGGAATATTATCATAGGCCACTTTGGTCTTTCAGTAACGCCGTTTTCTCTTGCGTTCTTCTGGATAGCCTTTATTTCCTCGATAACAGTGTCAAGAGTTTCAGCCATGAGCTTGTGCATTGTCATAGGATCGTCGCCCTCGACAAAGTATGGCTTCCAGCCGCAGCCCTCAAAGAAGCTCTTTATCTCTTCATGAGAAATTCTTGAGAATACAGTTGGATTTGATATCTTGTAGCCGTTAAGGTGAAGTATAGGGAGTACGGCACCGTCAGTCTTAGGATTCAGGAACTTGTTTGAGTGCCATGCTGTTGCAAGAGGACCGGTTTCAGCCTCACCGTCGCCGACAACGCAAGTTGTGATAAGGTCAGGGTTGTCGAATACAGCACCGAATGAGTGTGCAAGTGAATAACCAAGCTCACCGCCCTCGTTTATAGAACCTGGGGTTTCAGGCGCAACGTGTGATGAGATTCCTCCCGGGAAAGAGAACTGCTTGAACAGCTTCTGCATACCCTCAATATCTCTTGAAATGTTAGGATATACCTCAGAATAAGAGCCTTCAAGATAGGTGTTGGCTACCATGAAGTTTCCTCCGTGACCAGGGCCTGAAATATAGATCATGTCAAGGTCATATTTCTTGATGACTCTGTTAAGGTGAACATAGATAAAGTTCTGACCAGGTACAGTACCCCAGTGACCAACTATCTTTTTCTTGACGTGATCCATTGTGAGCGGCTCACGGAGAAGCGGATTGTCAAGCAGATAGAGCTGACCTGCCGAAAGATAATTGGCAGCTTCCCAATACCTGTTCATTTTCTCCAAGAGCTCAGGAGAAATGTTCATTGTGTCTGACATTGCAATACCTCCATATATTTTGTCATAGATCAAAAACAGTAAACGTTTTCACACAATAAGATTATATCACAGCCCAGAATTTTTTGCAAGAAAAGAATATGAAACTAGCCGAAAATTTTATACTCCATTTACGATATTTCATGTGCTATATAAAAATAGTAATAATAAAGACCTCTCCGCATATAGCAGAAAGGTCAAAGTATGTCTAAATAATAGTAAAGAACATATGCAACGTCCTTAGCCGGTGTGCTGTCGAGGACGCCAGCCCTACATTTAGATAAGCTGACAAATAAGTATCACGCAGAAGCTTGCAAGGCAGGCAAATGCCGCAACTATGATAAGGCTTTTTTCCTTGAATGCAAGCACGCAGGCTGTTATAAGTCCTGCTATAGAAGCCACAAGGTTTCCCGTTGAGAATAGTATGGACGGGAACGTCATTGCCCCAAGCACAGCATATGGCACATAGTAAAGAAAGCTTTGCACAAATCTGTTTGTTATCTTGCCCTTGAATATAACCAACGGCAGGGCACGAATAAGATAGGTCACCCCTGCCATAATGAAAAGATAAATGAAGAAATCTCTTATACTCAGCATTGACCGTCCTCCTCATTTTTCACAGGCATGAGAGCCGCCATTATCCCTGCGGAAAGAACGGTGCAGATTATTATGGAAAATCCTCCAGATACCTTATTAAGAATAGGCAGCCACTTGAAACAACAGCTAAGAAGAGCCGCAAATATCGCCGCCATTGCAATGCCCTTGTTTTTCTTTGCAGGCGGTATTATTATTGCAAGGAACATTCCGTATATTGCAATACTAAGTGCGCTTATGACTATCTCAGGAAGTATTTTTCCTGCCGCCGCACCTATAAGAGTCCCCAGCGACCAGCCTGCTACAGGTAAAGCGATAAGCCCATACATATACTGCCTTGAAACTTCCCTTATATTTCCCATTGCCATGACAAATATCTCGTCTGTCACTCCGAAGCCTACCAGCCAGCGGTGTATTCCCGACAGTGACTTGTCGGCTTTCTGTGAAAGAGATATGGACATAAGGGCATACCTCAGATTGATGATAAACTGGGCACAAGCCATTTCTATCCAGAAACCGCCCCCTGACAGCATAATGTCAAGTCCTGCGAACTGACCTGCTGAGGTCACGTTGCAAATAGAGATAAGCACAGTTTCCCACCAGCTCAGACCACCTTTTACGCCTTGAAGTCCGAATGTAAAAGATACCGAAAGATACCCCAAAGCAATAGGTATGCCGTCTTTAAGACCTTTTTTGAAACCACTCATAAATCATTCCGCCGAAGCGGAGTTCCCCCTCAAATCAAAAATTATCTATCCTGCACTGACATGACGCCATTGTAACAAGTGCCGCACGGTGGCTTTCTTCCGTTACTCCTGCGCAGGCGTTTGCGTCAACTATGACCTCGCATTCAGGACAAAAAGCTTTTATGAGCAAAGCGTTTGATACCACGCAAATGTCTGTGCAAAGTCCGCAAAGCTCTATCTCGTCCCCTGCCTTTGTTATTTCAGCAAGGTGCTGTGCAAGCTCAGCCGAGCCGAATGTGCTTTTTTCATAGACCTCTGCGCTTCCACCGATAGCCTCAGCTACCTGAGTCTCAGGCTGCCAGCCCTCGGTGCCTTTTATGCAATGCTCCACAGGGAGCTTTTTTCCCTCAGGCGTTTCAAGATAATCCTTGAAATGCGTGTCAAGGGTCATGAATACAGTGCTGCCCTGAGCCTTGTAACTGCGTATTTTTTCACAGACAGCAGGAACGATCATTTCTGCCATTTTTGAACCAAGACTGCCCGTGACAAAATCATTCTGCATATCAACAACTATAAGATATCTCATATTCTATTTACTCCTTTCTTTCACGACGAAAACGTTTTGACAGGTAAGAACTGACATATTGTTTTATTAGTCCATAAAGTAACATTATAACCCTAAAATATGAATTTTTCAACGTGTGCATAAAATGGGCAAAAAAAATGCTGAGCAACGGTGCTCAGCAGAAAATAAAATAAAAAAAACTATGTGTAGAACAAAAGAAAGGAGACAACAAAACGGATGTTAAATCAAACAAATTATGTTCAATATCCTTAACATCAATTAAATTATAACCTCTTTTGTAGCGATAGTCAAGAAAAAGTTGCAAAGAACTTGTTAATTTTCTGAAAATTCGGGATTTTGCACAAATATTTCGTTGACATTATGCTAACAATGACATCTGCGTGAGGTCTGAACTTAATTCGACTTAAAAAAGTAAAATATCTTATCCATTTTTAGTGTCTGTGATGTTCAAATTTTAACATTTAAAACAAAAAAATAAGGTCATGACAGCAGGAAAGAGAGCCGATTTTAGAATATGCAGCAGGCAAACCCGTGATAAAATGCTGCCCTCTGAAACAAGCTCCCTCTCCTGCTGCCATGACCTGCAGGGGACTACTGCTCGGTGACAAGTCTGTTGTCTTTGAAAAACAGTGAAATGCACCAGATAGCCGAAATAGCTACCAAAACGTAGATGATCCTGCTTAGTATCGCTGCAGCGCCTCCGAAAAGAAATGCCACAAGGTCGAACTGGAAAATGCCCACAAGCCCCCAGTTTATGCCGCCTATTATGAGAAGCAGCAGTGCGATCCTATCTATCATGAGAAACTCCTCCTTTGATTGTTTAAAATATAGATCAGTCCGTCTGTCAGCGGGCTGTTAATTGTAGTATTGTCATATTTTTTTGGATTATTCATTACACGTTTGGTAAAAAACTACTAAAAAACACAGCCAAAATTCTATATAAAAATCTGCTTTTTGTACTAGACAAAAGCGACGGGCTATGTTATAATAATTGTGTATTAATCGTTTAAGTGAAAATATATGGTAAGGCGGGGCGGATCTTCGCTTTGCATTATGGGGGCGTTACTTTTTTGAATAATATAGACCTTAAATTCATGTTTAAAGATACGGAATGTGTCAGAATGCAGTCGGGAAAGTATTCCTGCGTTATCGCACCAAAACTTGGTGCTGCTGTGCTGAGGCTTCGTGACGAGGAAAACGGCATAGAGGTGTTCAGATATCGTGATGACTGCACTCTCAAGACTATAAATAAGGCGAGAGAGATATGGGGACTGCCTACTCTTTTCTTGCCTAATCGCTTTGATAAGGGCATTATAAAGACCTCTGACGCAGTGTATCAAATGCCTGTAAATGAGAAAAAGCTTGATAATTTTATCCATGGCTGGGTGCATAAGAGAGAACACGAAATAGAGTGTTATTCAACACAGGATAAAAAAGCTGTGCTTGTTACTTCTTATACCTTTGACAAGAATGACGAGATGTATTCTTATTTTCCGGTGGATTTTAAAATATCCTATACGTTTACGCTGTCTGAAAACGGTCTTTTGCAGGAGATATACCTGACAAACAACAGCGACAAGGCTTTGCCTGTTTCCATATGTACTCATACCTGCCTTAATGCGCCAATGTGCGACGGTGGCAGGGAGGAATCAATGAGAATGTGCGTGCCGATAATCGAAAAGTGCGAGCTTGACAAGAGATGTCTGCCAACAGAAAAGCTTTTGCCTCTTAAAAAGAAAGACCTTGAATATAAAGAGGGTACAAAAATGCCTACCCTGCACAATATCTCAAACGATATGTACACCGCAGGCATGAACAAGCTTGACGGCAAGGAATTCTATGGCTCTTATGTTGTGGATACTGACAATGGTCATAAGGTTTGCAACGAGGTGTCAAAAGAATTTAAGTTCTGGAATATGTGGAACGATAAGGGCAATAAAGGATATTTTTGCCCTGAACCAATGACAGCTATGATAAACTCGCCTAACCTCAGCCTGCCTAAGGAAGTGAGCGGTTATGAGGAAATAACAAAGGGTCACACATTCAAGTGCTGGCAGAGATTCTTTACTGAATAATAGAAAATGCAGTAGGGGCGACATGAGGTCACCTGTTGATATACGCATTTGTATGGGTTATAATTAAGAAATTAATTAACAATAGATAAATTACGAAAGGTGGAAATTATTGATGAAATTTGGTCATTTTGATGACGTGAAAAAGGAATATGTCATCAGCAATCCAAGAACGCCATATCCATGGATAAACTATCTTGGCACACAGGAGTTCTTCTCACTTATCTCCAACACAGCAGGAGGCTATTCCTTCTATAAGGACGCAAGACTGAGAAGAATAACTCGTTACCGTTACAACAACGTGCCTATCGACATGGGCGGAAGATATTTCTATATCAAAGACGGCGAAACTATCTGGAATCCGGGCTGGTCACCGGTAAAGACAGAGCTTGACGCTTATGAGTGCCGTCATGGTATGGGCTATACTATCATCACAGGTAAAAAGAACGGACTTAAGGCTGAGGCTACATTCTTTGTTCCTCAGAACTATAACGGCGAAGTTCAGCAGGTAGTTCTCACAAACGAGAGCAATGAAGAAAAAACATTCTCATTCTTCTCATTTGCAGAGTGGTGTCTTTGGGACGCTCAGGACGACTGCACAAACTTCCAGAGAAACTTCAGCACAGGACGTGTTGAGGTAGTAGGTTCAACTATCTATCACAAGACAGAATACAGAGACAGAAGAGATCACTTTGCATTCTATACAGTAAATGATGAGATAGACGGCTATGATACAGACAGAGATTCATTTATCGGTCTTTATAACGGTTTCCATAACCCACAGGCTGTTGAAGCAGGCAAGGCTAACAACTCATTTGCAGACGGTTGGTCACCTATCGCTTCACACTACAAGAAGATAACACTTGCTCCGGGCGAGTCAAAGACACTTGTTTTCATTCTCGGCTATGTTGAAATGCCTGTTGACAAGAAGTTCGAGGCTGACGGCGTTACTATCAATAAGGAAAAGGCTCTCGCAATGATCGAGCAGTATAACACTCCTGAAAAGGTAGCCGCAGGTCTTGAAGAGCTCAAGGCAACTTGGGACAGACTTCTCAGCGTTATCAATGTTGACACACCTGATGACAAGGTAAACAGAATGGTAAATATCTGGAACCAGTATCAGTGCATGGTAACATTCAACCTTTCACGTTCCGCATCATATTTTGAGAGCGGTATCGGCAGAGGAATGGGCTTCAGAGATTCAAACCAGGATATCCTCGGTTTCGTTCATCAGATACCGGACCGTGCAAGACAGCGTATCATCGACATCGCTTCTACACAGCTTCCTGACGGCGGCTGCTATCATCAGTATCAGCCTCTTACAAAGAAGGGCAACTCCGATATCGGCGGCGACTTCTCAGACGACCCACTGTGGATGATCCTCTCAGTTTCCGCATACATCAAGGAAACAGGCGACTGGTCTATCCTTGACGAAATGGTACCATACGACAATGACGAGTCAAAGGCTAAGCCAATGCTCGACCACCTTAAGGTATCATTCTATCACGTTGTAAATAACCTCGGCCCTCACGGTCTGCCACTTGCAATGAGAGCTGACTGGAACGATTGTATCAACCTTTCATGCTATTCTGATACTCCGGGCGAGAGCTTCCAGACTTATACAAACCCTAAGTTCGCAGCTGAGGGCGGTTACTCAAAGGTAGCTGAGTCTGTAATGGTAGCAACACTCTTTACATACACAGGCCCTAACTATGTGTCTATCCTCAAGCACCTTGGCAAGGACGATGAAGCTGCCGCAGCACAGGCTGAGATTGACAAGATGAAGAAGAACGTTATGGAATCTGCATTTGACGGCGATTGGTTCCTGAGAGCTTACGATTCCACAGGCGCAAAAATGGGTTCTAAGGAATGTGAAGAGGGCAAGATATTCATCGAGCCACAGGGCTTCGCAGTTATGTCTGAAATAGGCAAGGACGATGGCGCTGACATCAAGACTCTTGATTCTATCGACAAGTACCTCAATACAAAGTATGGTCTTGTTCTTAACAACCCTGCATACTCAAAGTATTATATCCAGTATGGTGAGATATCCACATATCCGGGCGGATATAAGGAGAATGCCGGTATCTTCACACACAACAATGCTTGGATAATCTGCGCAGAAGCATATGCAGGCAGAGGCGACAAGGCGTTCGAGTATTACAGCAAGATAGCTCCTGCATTCAACGAGGAGATATCTGATCTTCATAAGACAGAGCCTTATGTATACGGTCAGATGATAGCCGGTAAGGACGCAAGCAGATTCGGCGAGGGCAAGAACAGCTGGCTCACAGGTACAGCCGCATGGAACATGGTAGCTATCTCACAGTACATTCTCGGTGTACAGGCTGACTTTGACGGCTTGAAGATAGATCCATCTATCCCTCACGAGTGGGACGGCATGACAGCAACACGTCAGTACAGAGGTGCAACATACAACATCACTGTTAAGAACCCTGATCACGTTTGCAAGGGCGTAAAGAGCGTAACTGTTGACGGCAAGGCAGTAGAGGGCAATGTTCTCCCTGTAGCTGAAAATGGTGCAACAGTAAATGTTGAGGTCGTAATGGGCTAAGCAATACAAATTTTAAAGGTGAGATTATGTTTTTTGGAAAGACAAAGAAAAAAAATAAACCAACTACAATTGAGCATCCTGTATTAGGAACTTTGATTAAAAAAACAGATTGGTACACAAAGAAGAGCTTTATCATTACATTATGGGATAAAACTTTTGACCTGTATCTATGTATATACTCAAATCAAAAAGATGCTGTAATTTCATTTGAACAAGAAGAAGCAATCAGATATTATCTTGATAATCAGATTCAAATCGAACGAGATATTCAAAAAATGTTGTTGAATTTTTTTCACACTTCAGATTGTTCTTTGATTGAAAAGAGTATACAAATTGAAGGATTGAATTTTACAAGGAATGGAGCTATCAGCATTGGTTTAATATCTGATTTTTCTGATGAGTTTCTTGAAAAACATATTGGAGAAGATGTTATTTTTACAGATTCTTTTGGAATGTCAGTTTATCCGATTAAGGCAGTGCTTCCAAATGAGAAAGTATATTACAACTTCAATAATAAATACGAAGGAGACCAGCTTTAATATGAATGTGTTTGACAGCATAATTACTGGACTTAACGAGGCAGTTGACTACGAAAAAGGTAAAATTTCTGCTAAAAAACAACTCTTAGAATAGAGCCTTTGCCTGATATATCTGCTGAAGATATAAAAGCGATCCGAAAAAAGCTGGGATTTACGCAGGCGGTATTTGCCGCGGTGATCGGAGTTTCGACAAAAACTGTTGAGGCGTGGGAAACAGGTACGAACCAGCCTATCGGTCCTGCACGCAGAATGATCTCACTCATTCAGTTTGACCCAGAAATTCTGCAAAGCTACCATATCGTAAATGAAAATGTTATTTAACTATGACCGCAGTTCTTTGAGGACTGCGGATCTTTTTATCCCGTCACATCAAAGACCTTTTTGATGTGTTCAACACAAAAAAGCCGCCCACCAGCGTGGACGGCTTTTGTCATATGCGAATTATTCCTGCGGCCCCATTACTTTGACCATAACGGCTTTCTGTGCATGAAGTCTGTTTTCAGCTTCCTCGAATATCTCATTTGCGTGAGCCTCGAATACCTTTTCGGTTATCTCCTCCTCACGGTGAGCAGGCAGACAGTGCTGAACCATTGCGTCAGCCTTTGCAACAGCCATTATATCGTCATTTATCTGATAGCCCTTGAATGCGATCTTTCTCTTCTCAGTTTCAGCCTCTTCGCCCATTGAAGTCCAAACGTCTGTGAACAGAACGTCTGCGTCCTTTGCTGCCTCAAGAGGAACGTCTGTCATTGAGAACTTGTCGCCGTAGCCCTTGGCAAATTCAAGAACCTCAGCAGCAGGCTGATAATCCTTAGGGCAAGCGATAGAAACTTCCATGCCTACCTTAAGTCCGCCAACGATAAGCGAGTTTGCCATGTTGTTGCCGTCGCCAATGTAGCACATTTTCAGACCCTCGAAGCGTCCCTTGAACTCTCTGATGGTCATAAGGTCGGCAAGCACCTGACAAGGGTGACAGAAGTCTGTCAGACCATTTATTATTGGGATAGAGCCATATTTAGCAAGATCCTCAACCTCTTTCTGCTCAAAAGTACGGATCATTATGCCGTCAAGGTAACGTGAAAGAACACGGGCTGTGTCCTGAACAGGCTCGCCTCTGCCTATCTGAAGATCACGGTTTGAAAGGAAAAGTGCCTGACCGCCAAGCTGGTACATACCTGTTTCAAAAGAAACTCTTGTACGGGTAGAGGACTTCTGGAATATCATTCCGAGAGTTTTGCCTTTAAGAATGTGATGCTCGATACCGTTTTTGTTTTCGTATTTGAGCTGGTCTGCAAGATTGAGAATGTCGAGAATCTCCTCCTTGGAAAGGTCGAGCATTTTAAGTAAATGTTTCATAATATTTCCTCCGTAATTGATTTTTATTTGGTATTGCGTATCAAACGAGCGAACACTGTTCGCTCCTACACACTTTGTTATTTCTCGTCAAGAACTTTTTTCAGAATAGCAAGTCCCTTGTCTATCTGCTCATATGAGATATTCAGCGGCGGCAAAAATCTCAGCTTGTCCTTTGCTGTGAGAATAAGAAGTCCGTTTTCAAAGCATTTGTTAAGCACATCAGCGGCTTTCTTTGTTTTGAGCCTTACGCCTATCATAAGACCAAGTCCGTCAACGCCCTCAACTTCGTCTATTTCTGCAAGTTTTTCTCTGAAATACTCGCCCTTTTTGCGAACTTCTTCAAGAAACTCAGGCTTTGTCACCTTGTCAAGAACTGCGTTTCCGCCTGCGCAGGAAATAGGATTTCCACCAAACGTCGAGCCGTGTGTACCCTTGCCAAGTACCTCACTGCACTTCTTGTTAGCAAGGCACACGCCTATAGGAACACCGCCTGCAAGACCCTTTGCAAGTGTTGTTATGTCAGGCTTTACGTTGTAAAGCTCAGATGTGAGGAGCTTGCCGGTTCTGCCAACGCCTGTCTGTACCTCGTCTGCGATAGTGAGGATATCTCTCTTTGCACACTCAAGCATGATAGTGTTCACAAAGCTCTGTTGAAGAGGTATAACTCCGCCCTCGCCCTGAACAAACTCGAACATTACAGCGCAAACCTTGTTGTCAAGCTTGTTGAGCTTGTCCATAAGATCGTCAATATCATTAGCGATAACATTCTCAAATCCGCCAACGAACGGGAAGAAGTAGTTGTGGAAAACCTCCTGTCCTGTTGCAGAAAGAGTGCAAAGCGTTCTGCCGTGGAAGCTGTTTACAAGGGTGATGATGATATTTCTCTCAGCGTCTTTGCCGTATTTGTCAAAGCTGTATTTTCTTGCAAGCTTGATAGCGCACTCGTTAGCCTCTGCGCCTGAGTTGCCGAAGAACATTTTCTCATAGCCTGTTGCCTCGCAAAGTCTTTTTGCAAAGTCAGCCTGTACCTTTGTGTAATAGTAATTTGAGGTGTGCTGTATCTTGTGAGCCTGCTCGCAGACAGCGTTCACCCAATCCTCGTCGCAGTAGCCAAGGCTGTTTGTGCCGATACCGGAGCCGAAGTCGATATACTCTTTTCCGTCCTCGCCCACAGCCGTCTGACCATGACCGCTTTCCATAACAAGACCTATTCTGCCATAGGTCTGCATAACGTGTTCATTGAACTGTTCTATGGTGTTCATTTTTATCACTCTTTTCAATATGTATTGATATTTTATATAAACTGTGTACCGATACCCTCGTTAGAGAGCAGCTCGATAAGTATCGAGTGCGGTACTCTGCCGTCAATGATAGTGGTCTTTTTAACGCCACGTCTTACGGCTTCAACACAGCAGTCTATCTTTGGTATCATTCCACCGCTTATGATGCCTTTCTTTTTGAGATAAGGCACATCGCTGACGTTTACCTGTGGGATAAGTGTGGAATCATCGTCCTTGTCCTCCAGCAAACCAACTATATCCGTCATAAGGATAAGCTTTTCCGCTCTCAGACAAGAAGCAATTCTCGCCGCCGCAGTGTCAGCATTGATATTGTAAGACTGTCCGTCCTCGCCAACGCCAACTGTGGAGATTATAGGAACATAACCGTTGTTAAGTGCGTCAACGATAGGCTTTGTCGTCACCTTTTTGATGTCGCCCACAAAACCAAGGTCTACTTCGCTGTCAAGCTTCTGCGCAAGTATCATCTGTCCGTCACAGCCGCAAAGACCCAAAGCCTTTCCACCATGAAGCTGCAAAGCGCAAACAAGTTCCTTGTTTACCTTGCCGCAAAGCACCATTTTAACGATATCTATAGTTTCGGCGTCAGTGTATCTCAGACCGTTTATGAACTTGCTTTCAATGCCGACTCTTTTGAGCATTGCGTTTATCTCAGGACCGCCGCCATGAACAAGAACTACCTTTATGCCTACCTCGCTGAGAAGCACAATATCGCTCATAACAGCTTCTTTAAGCTCAGCGTTTGTCATAGCGTTGCCGCCGTATTTTACAACGACTATCTTGTCGTGGTATTTCTGAATGTGCGGCAGAGCGTCAATAAGTATCTGACTTCTGATTTTATTGCTTATGTCCATTTCTCATTCTTCTTTCCTATACTGATTTTATGTCTTAGCTTCTGTAATCGCCGTTTATCTTAACATAATCATATGTAAGGTCACAGCCCCATGCAGTGGCAGTGCCGTTGCCGTCGCCGATAGAAACGTTTATTGTTATCTCGTCCTCAAGAAGAACGGTCTTAGCCACTTCCTCAGAGAACTCTATGCCTGCGCCGTTGTGGCAAACGTGTATCTCTCCTGCCTTTGATGACAGTGAAACGTCTACCTTGTTTATGTCAAAATCAGCTTCAGCGTATCCAACAGCACAGAGTATCCTGCCCCAGTTAGCGTCAGCACCGAACATTGCACACTTGAAAAGCGGCGAGCATATAACGCTCTTTGCAACGATTATAGCGGTGTCAAGGTCTTTTGCACCTGTTACAGTACATTCAAGAAGCTTAGTTGCACCCTCACCGTCCTTTGCGAGCATCTTAGTAATGTTCATCATGACGATATAAAGAGCTTTTTTGAACACCTCGTAGCTCTCACCCTCGGCTGTTATCTCAGGGTTTCCTGCAAGTCCGTTAGCCATAACAGCGCAGGTATCATTTGTTGACTGGTCACCGTCAACAGACAGGCAGTTATATGTTATCTTGACGATATCGGTAAGAGCCTTTTTGAGCATTTCGGAGGATACAGCGCAGTCTGTAGTGATAACATTTAGCGTAGTCGCCATGTTAGGGTGTATCATACCGCTGCCCTTGCCCATGCCGCCAACGTGGCAGATCTTGCCGTCAAGCTCAAACTCAACAGCCACTTCCTTTTTCACTGTATCAGTAGTCATGATAGCAATAGCGGCTTTTTCGTTTCCCTCATAGGAAAGTCCCTCATAAAGCTCGTCTATCTTAGCTTCGATAGGCTCGAGAGGGAGTATCTGACCGATAACGCCTGTCTGAGCGATAAGAATTTCCTCAGGCTTAACGCCCATTTTCTCGGCAGTCATCTCGCACATTTTGTAAGCCTTTTCCTCACCGTCAGCGTTGCAGGTATTGGCATTTTTGGAGTTAAGGATAAAGCCCTTAGCCTTGCCGCCTGTTTTAGCAAGATTTTTCTGAGAAACAGTAACAGGAGCACCCTTGACCTTATTCTGAGTAAAAACGCCGGCGGCTGAACACATAACGTCAGACTCCACAAGGCAGAGGTCAGGTTTTTTTGTAGGGTTTTCCTTTATGCCGCAATAAAGACCGTTAGCCTTAAAGCCCTTTGCAGCACACACGCCGCCGTCTACATACTTATAGCCGTCGAAATTTTTCTTTGATATCTCTTTCATATTCAAAACTCCTTACAAAATTTTCACACTAATTAGATCAGAACAGATTTTTTCTATTAATTATTTCTGTAGTGGCGAACAGCGTTCGCCCGCTTATTTTTCCGCACTTTTATATTCGCACTCATTGGTCGGGGATTGCTCTCCTTTGTGGGGAGCTTATTGTCGCCGTTGGCGAGTCATTTGAAGACGCTTCGCTGTTCAAATGACAAAAGCGGCGGAGTTTTGTTGGTTTTTTAGGCTTGGTTGAGAAATTTTACTTCGGTTTGTTTTATTTTTTTTGTCCGCCGCTTTTTTTAGACCGTACTTTTGTGGAGGGGGCTCTGCCCCCTGTTGGGTTTGATTTTGCTTTTGGCTTTATTTTGCCCCCGCTGGGGCTGCTTGCCCCCGTCCCTCGGCAGGGCTAACGCCGCCCTGCACCGGCGATTTTTTGTGCGGTGCTTTTGGTTTGTTTTTTGCTTTTTTGTTATTCCAACCCCGTTGCTTCGTTTATCCCCAACATTATATTCATATTCTGTATTGCTGCGCCGCTTGCGCCTTTTCCAAGGTTATCAAATCTCGACATAAGCAATATCTGATCCTCATTTCCGCAGACGAATATCTGCATATTATTTGTTCCTGCCAATGTATTCGCTGCGATAAATCCGTCAGGAAGAGTTTCCGTTCCGCCAAGCTCCATTACCTTAACGAAATGCTGACCAAGATAATGTTCCGCCATTATTTCATGGATATTCTCAGGTGTATACTTCTTTGTCAAACATCTTGTCACCAGCGGCACAGAAACAACCATACCATTATAATAGTCGTCCACTATCGGATTGAACATAGGCTTATATTTAAGTCCGCACACCGCCTGCATTTCAGGGATATGCTTGTGCTTCTGCCCAAGTGCATACTGACGTGGAGAATACATTTCCTTTGTTTTATTTTCGCTCTCCATAGCGGCTATCATTTTCTTTCCGCCGCCGCTGTAGCCTGAAACTGCATGGCAGGTAACAGGATAATCCTCAGGAAGCACTCCTGCCTTTACGAGAGGATAAACAAGGCTTATAAAGCCGCTTGCATAACAGCCTGGGTTTGCAACTCTTTTTGAATTGCGGATATTCTCTCTATGCTTTTCGGAAAGCTCAGGGAAACCATAGTCCCATGCAGGGTTTGTTCTATGAGCGGTAGAAGCGTCGATTATCCTGACATCAGGGTTTGTGCAAAGTGAAGCCGCCTCTATTGCCGCTGCGTCAGGCAGGCAGAGAAAAGTGATATCCGATGAGTTTATCATCTTTGCTCTCTCGTTCACGTCCTTGCGCTTTTCCTCGTCAATGAGCATTATCTCAACGTCATTTCTGTTCTGAAAACGCTCATATATCTGAAGTCCCGTTGTTCCTTCTTTTCCGTCAATAAAAACTCTTGTTTTCATTTTTCTTCATATCCTTCTAAAAAACTTTATGATTTTGTCTGCCAATAATCTGTATGCTCATGCAAAGGCAAACTTTTGTAGGGGCGAACAGTGTTCGCCCGTTTGGCTGACAGCTCTTTAGCCGTCTGCATACTTTTAATTATCGTCCAAAATGTTCTTGTATTCAGGTTCTTTTTTCAGCTTTTTACGCTTTTTGTCTTCCTTTGCGGCGTTTATTGCGTCCTTATCCGCAAAGCAGTTTCCAAGACCTGCAGCGAAGCCTGCGGTCAACACAGTGAGTACGATAAAGTTCGGCACTACCGACCTTGCTTCCTCCACAAAGATATATTCTATCACCGAAACCGCTATCATCACAGGCGCAACATACCATTTCAAGCCGTAGTTCTTAGCGTGTCGGTAGCAAGCCCACCATGTACACACAGGGTACACCACCGTAAATCCCACCGCAAACAGCGGATATATCACAAAAAGCTTAGCCGTAAAAAGCCACATTATAACTGTCGCAAGCTCCCACAGCACAAGATATAGCAGTGCCGCCTTAACAGGGGAGCGGTGTTTATCAAAGCTTATTTCTGACATATTCTATCTGAGCTTTTACAGACTCAGGCGCAGGACCGCCTGCCGCTTTTCTCTGCATTACGCAGGTTTCAAGGCTGATAGCGTCATAAACGTCCTTGTCAAAGTTGTCAGTAAGCTTCTTGTACTCCTCCAATGGGAGAGTTTCAAGTGTACAGCCTTTTTCAATGCAGGTGTGAACGAGAGTGCCCGTTATCTTGTAAGCGTCCCTGAAAGGCATACCCTTTTTAACAAGATAGTCAGCACAGTCAGTAGCATTGATAAAGCCTTTGGCTGCGGCGTTTCTCATGTTCTCAGGGATAACTCTCATTGTGGCAAGCATCGGATCGAAGGTTTTAAGACAAAGCTTAACAGTGTCGATAGCGTCAAAGATAGCTTCCTTGTCCTCCTGCATATCCTTGTTGTATGCAAGCGGCAGACCCTTCATCATAACGAGCAGTGTGTTAAGGTCGCCGTAAACTCTGCCTGTCTTTCCTCTGATAAGCTCAGTAACATCAGGGTTTTTCTTCTGTGGCATGATAGACGAACCTGTTGCATAAGCGTCGTCAAGCTCGATAAATTTGAATTCCCATGAACACCAAAGGATTATCTCCTCAGAAAATCTTGAAAGGTGCATCATAAGCAGTGAGATAGCCGAGCAAAGCTCGATGCAGAAATCTCTGTCCGAAACGCCGTCAAGTGAGTTCTGTGTTATCTCGTCAAAGCCAAGCAGGTCGCAAACTCTCTGTCTGTTTATAGGGTAGGTTGTAGATGCAAGAGCACCGCTTCCCAAAGGCATGATGTTCGTTCTCTTGTAGCTGTCCTCAAGTCTTGAAATATCTCTCAGAAGCATATTTGCATACGCCATAAGGTGGTGAGCAAATGTGATAGGCTGTGCCCTCTGAAGATGAGTATATCCCGGCATAACAGTTGTGAGATTTTTCTCTGCAATGTCAAGGATAGTGTGTTCAAGCTTTTTCACAAGCTCGATTATCTCTTTCGTTTCGGCTCTGAGTATCATTCTCACGTCAAGTGCAACCTGATCGTTTCTTGATCTTGCCGTGTGAAGTCTTTTGCCAGTGTCGCCGAGCCTTTTTGTAAGTTCAGCCTCAACAAACATATGAACGTCCTCTGCAGTAGGGTCGAACTGTAATTTTCCCTCGTCGATATCCGCAAGAATACCCTTAAGTCCCTGGACTATTTTTTCGCTTTCGTGCTTTTCGATTATACCGCACTCCCCAAGCATAGTGGCGTGCGCCATAGAACCCTCTATATCATAGCGGTACATTCTTGCGTCAAAGGAAATAGATGAATTGAAATCATTGACTCTTTCGTCAACTTCCTTTGTAAATCTTCCTGCCCACATTTTTCCTGCCATTTTAAAACCGTCCTTTATGTTTATTTCAAGTTATCAAATATAAAAAATGTATGGGCAAAATGACCCCAAAGGATCATCCTGCCCCAATACATTTCAATAAGTGCGGATCACATTTCCTTTTCGTGCTGTTCAAGCAGCTTCTGGATATCCACGCCGTTGATCTTCAGACCGTCTATCTTGCAATCGTTTATCTCAACGTTTGTAAGGTCACAGTGAATGAACTGTGAGTTCTTAAGATCAGGATTTTTAAACTCAACATTGTTCATGATAGAGCAGCCAAATCTCGAGTTGCTGAGATTTACGCCCAAGAACTTTGTGTTTACCATATACATATCTGCAAAGTCGCTTTCTTTCATGCTGACGTTGTTGAAATGTGTCTCATCCATATTAACGTCATCGAAAACGGCTTCCTTAAGATTTACGTTCGAGAACTTTGCTCCGCCGAGGTTTACGTCCTCAAAAGAGGAGTTCGGCAGGCTGTCGTAAGAGATCTCGACCTTCTTGTCTATTGCAGGCTCAAAAATGCTGTTGTTATCTGACATATCAAAACCTCCGTGAAAAATATTATACAAACTTTTTAAGGCTATACACCTTTATGCTCTGTGAAACAGAGCGTCGCTATTAGTCCTTCTTAGCGTTTCTCTTTTGCTCGAGTTTAGCTCTTACCTTGATAGGCAGACCGAAGAGGTTGATAAATCCTGCTGAATCAGCCTGATTGTAAACATTGTCCTCATCGAATGTAGCAACTTCTTCATCATAAAGTGTGTATGGAGATGTTACGCCTGCGTTTATCATGTTGCCCTTGTAAAGCTTCAGCTTAACGTCACCTGTAACAGTCTTCTGTGTTTCTGTAACAAATGCGCTCATAGCCTCACGGAGAGGAGTGAACCACTGACCATTGTAAACAATGTCAGCAAACTTGATTGAAAGATACTGCTTAACTCTTGCAGTTTCCTTGTCAAGTGTGATAGTTTCAAGAACCTCATGAGCTTTGTAAAGGATAGCTCCGCCCGGAGTTTCATAAACACCTCTTGACTTCATACCAACAAGTCTGTTCTCAACAAGGTCAGCAAGACCGATACCGTTTGCGCCGCCAAGCTCGTTAAGCTTTGTAACAAGCTCCTTGCCGTTCATCTCAACGCCGTCAACTGCTGTTGGGATACCCTTTTCAAAGTGGATAGTTACATAAGTTGGCTTGTCAGGAGCCATGATAGGTGAAACGCCCATTTCAAGGAAGCCCGGCTTCTCATACTGTGGCTCGTTTGCAGGATCTTCAAGATCCAGACCCTCGTGTGAAAGGTGCCAAAGGTTCTTGTCCTTTGAGTAGTTTGTTTCTCTGTTTATCTTCAGAGGAATGTTGTGTGCCTCAGCATACTCGATCTCCTGCTCTCTTGACTTGAGATCCCAAATTCTCCAAGGAGCGATTATCTGCATATCAGGAGCGAAAGCCTTGATAGCAAGCTCAAATCTAACCTGGTCGTTGCCCTTGCCTGTGCAGCCGTGGCAGATAGCGTCAGCACCCTCTTTGATAGCGATCTCAGCTATTCTCTTTGCAATGATCGGACGTGCAAATGAAGTGCCGAGGAGGTACTGGTTTTCATAAACAGCGCCGGCCTGAACTGTTGGATATACATAATCCTCGATGAACTCTTCTGTAAGGTCCTCGATATAGAGCTTAGAAGCGCCTGTCTTGATAGCCTTTTCCTCAAGACCGTCAAGCTCTGTGCCCTGACCAACGTTTCCTGAAACAGCGATTACTTCGCAGTTGTTGTAGTTTTCCTTGAGCCACGGAATGATGATAGATGTATCAAGTCCGCCGGAATATGCAAGGACAACCTTTTTGATCTCTTTTGCCATAACAAAATTCCTCCATTGTATGTAGTAAGTATGTTTGTATAATATTTTCACGGCTCTCATGCCGATAAAATTATTATACACCTTTATACAGCATTGTCAAGTGCTTTTGCATAAAAATTTTATATTTATACACATTTTAAGGCTTTTCAATGTATATTTTCAGATAATATACAATTTATTCTGTATAAACTTCAAAAGATATACATATTGAGTATTGTAACGGCATAAAATAAAACAGCTAAACCAAAAACACAAAAACAGCTTTACAAATACTTGATTTAATTATATCACTATTCTTCAAAAAAAGCAACACAAAAAAGCCCTGTTTTAACGATTTTTGTACAATATTTCAGGGTTTTCAAGGGGTTGCAATTTCATAAGAAATGATATATAATATACTCAGACGTTTTCTATACGATATTGGTGTACAATAAGTATGATAAGTCTGACATAATACTGAAAGGCGGTAATGAAAATGAGCAGTTTCAACGGTTTCAAAGAGGTAACAGAAAAGCTTGACGCTATTGACTTCAATCCATACAAAAAGATAGGCAAGGAGTGGTTTCTTGTAACAGCAGGCGACGAGAGTGGCTGGAACACAATGACAGCTTCTTGGGGTTTTGCAGGCGTTATGTGGGGAAAGAACACCTTCACCACAGTTATAAGACCGCAGAGATATACAAAGGAATTTATCGACAAGGCAGAATATTTCACCATAAGCTTTTTCAAAGAGGAGTATAAAAAGGCACTTTCATTCTGTGGTTCACATAGTGGACGTGACTGCGATAAGGCAAAGGAAACAGGTCTGACCCCTGTGTTCGTGTCTGAAAACGGCGTGGAGGTAACAGCTTTTGCGGAAGCTGATATGGTGCTTGTGTGCAAAAAGGCTTATGTTCAGGAGATGAAGCCTGAGTGCTTTGTTGATACTGAAAACGATGAGAAATGGTATTCTGACAAGGATTATCACTATCAGTATATCGGCGAGATAGTAAAGGCATTTGTCAAGGAATAATCTGCGAATAAATGCAAAGGATAGGTAGTAATGGTACGTCTGAATGATGATAAAGAAATGGTAAAGAGCATAAAAGAGGGGCTTAAACGCACAGGCGGATATTGTCCGTGCAGGATACAGCGCACAGAGGAAAACAAGTGTATGTGCAAAGAGTTCCGCGAGCAGATAGCCGACCCGAATTTTGAGGGCTTCTGCCATTGTATGCTCTATTACAAAAGCAAGGACTAGAAAAGGAGCTGTGAAAAATGTCTGTAAAGGTCATAACAAAGGATAATTTTGAAAACGAAGTAATGCACTCGGAAAAGCCTGTCCTGCTTGACTTCTGGGCAGCATGGTGCGGTCCGTGCAAAATGCTTTCACCGCTGGTGGATAAGTATTCTGAGGAGGACAGTTCTGTAAAGGTGGGGAAGGTCAACGTTGACGAGGAAAACGAGCTTGCAGCCGCTTTCGGTATCTCGAGCATACCTGCCCTTTTTGTTGTGAAACATGGCAAGGTAGTTGCTTCAACTGTCGGCTATATGCCTGAGGAGGAGCTTAAAGCTTTTGTGGCTTCGGCAAAGGCGAAGTAAAACAGTTTATCATAACATAACAAAGCAAAGCGTATGGGCGACCTTTGGTCGCCCATTTCTTTTTTTGTATCGTAATTGGGCTATGAATACCTAAGCTTTGTCCATAAAATCTCGGGTTTTGTCCACTTGAAAGATATGCGGTTTGCTGTTATAATCAAGTATAGAAAAAATAAAATTTCGGAGGTATCTTCTATGCTTGATAAAGTGAACAGACATAACGTGTCGCTTCTTTCAGGACTTTTTCGTGAAAGAGCCGACCTTAACAGAAATTATCTTTTTGAGCTTGACTCCACTTGCCTTTTGCAGAATTTCTACCTAGAAGCAGGCATTGTAATGCCGGGGCTTCAGGTGGCGAACGATCCTGAAGGAGCAAAGCTCCACTGGGGCTGGGAAGCTCCTACCTGCCAGTTGAGAGGTCATTTTCTCGGTCATTGGCTGTCTGCGGCGGCAGCTTATTGCGCTTCAAATGAGGATATTGAGCTTAAAGCAAAGCTTGATAAGATAATAAGCGAGCTTGCACGCTGTCAGAAGCTCAATGGCGGCGAGTGGATAGGCTCTATCCCTGAAAAGTATTTCGATATGATGTCAAGAGGTCAGTATGTGTGGTCGCCTCAGTATGTAATGCACAAGACTGTCATGGGTCTTACTGACGTGTATAAATTCACAGGCAATGAGCAGGCTCTTGGCGTTGTGGGCAAGCTTGCAGATTGGTATGTCCATTGGACAGACGAGATGCTGAAACGTTCACCCGACGCCATCTATAAGGGCGAGCAGGGCGGTATGCTCGAAGTCTGGGCTGACCTTTACGGCATAACAAAAGACGAAAAGTATATGAAGCTTGCCGAACGCTACAGCGGAAACTGCGTTTTCGATACTCTTGATAAGGGCGGCGACGCTCTCACAAACGACCACGCAAACGCAGGTATCCCGCTTTCTCATGGTGCGGCAAGAATGTATGAGATAACAGGGGACGAAAAGTGGAAAACACGCACAGAGAGATTTTTCAAGTGCGCTGTCACAGATCGTGGAACATACGCCACAAGCGGCGCAAACTCAGGTGAGTTCTGGGTGCCGCCTCATCAGCAGGGTCATTTCCTTGGTGCGTCAGATCAGGAGTTTTGCACTGTATACAACCTCGTAAGAACTGCCGACTACCTCTTCAAGTGGACAGGTGACACAAAGTATGCAGATTATATCGAGCGTTGCCTTTATAACGGCTTCCTTGCACAGCAGAACGCTTCTACCGGTATGCCAACATATTTCCTGCCTCTTAAACACGGCTCAAAGAAAAAATGGGGCAGCAAGACCCACGATTTCTGGTGCTGTCACGGAACAATGGTGCAGGCTCAGACTCTTTATCCTGACCTTGTCTATTTTACAGACAGTGAGGGCGTTATTGTCAGCCAGTATATACCTTCAAAGGCTGATATCACAGTATCAGACAAGCCTGTTCATATTGAGCAGACAACTGATATGAAAAACTACAACAGCCAGACTTTCTTTGACGAACATTCTGACTTCACAATGTCACGCTGGTCAATGAAGTTCACAGTAAGCTGTGAGAAAAAGACAGCTTTTGTTCTGAAGCTTCGCCTGCCTGAATGGGTAAGCGGTGAGCCTGAAGTGACAGTGAACGGCAACGCAGTAAAGGCTGAGATCGCAAACGGCTATATAAAGCTGGCAGGGGAGTGGCAGAACGACACAGTTGGTCTTTTCTTCCCGTCAGAAATAAGAATGGAGCGTCTTGACGATATGCCATACCTTGCAGCAGCAGTTGACGGGCCGATAGTTCTTGCAGGCATAACAGGCTGTGACTGCGGTCTACACGGCGACTACTCAAAGCCTGCCGATATTTTCGAGCCACAGATAGAACACACCTACAGCACATTCCCATGGAAGCAAAATGAGTATATCACAAAGGGACAGGAATATAACATCACATTCAAGCCACTTTACGACGTTATGGACGAGGAATACACAGTTTATTTCTCTGAGAAGAAGTAAGTTTTTATCAAACATCCTGTAGGTGCAACCAGTGTCCGCTCACTTGTTTTATCAACCTTTAGTTAATATAAAATAAAGGCGATACCGCACAAAAGTGCGTGTGGTATCGCTTCTTTTATTTACTGTTTATATTCCTTTTCCTAAACGCCTCACGATATTGCATAGGCGTCATGCCCTCAAGCTTGCGAAAGGTCCTCATAAAGTATTTTTCGTCAGAAAAACCGCTTGAATAGGCGGTTTCCTTTATACTTATGCCCTCCGTTTCAAGAAGCCTTTTGGCGATGTCTATTCTAGTGCGGCTGAGATATTTTATAAGCGTACAGCCTGTTTCCCTCTTGAAGATAAGGGAAAGATATTCAGCGTTGTAGTGAAAATGCCGTGCTATCATCTCTGCCGTGAGCTTTTTCTGACAGTTCGATCTTATCCATTGGCAGATGTTGTATATCTTCGGGGATATCTCATGTTCATTCCCGGCGGCAAGATATTGCTGTGTTATCTCCATAAGAAGCATTGAAAGTGTGCAGACAGGAAGCATTTCAGTGTAAAGCCTTTCCTGTCGCTGATAGTCAAAAAGCTGTCTGAAAATGATGCTCACACGTCCAGGGTCTGCGGCGGTGAAATGCTCAGGGATAACGTATGCAAAGCCGCTCTCAGGACAGCTTTCCCCACGGGTTTTCGGAGCAGAGAAGTGTACCCACATATATGAAAGCCTGCCTGCGCATGGCTTTGTGCCCCAATGTTCTGTGCAGGAGGGCAGGAGGACATATTCTCCCGGACACACGGCAAGATCGGTGTCGTTCATTGTGATAAAAAGCGTCCCCTCTGTCACAAAAATAAGCACATCACAGTTAAGCGTTCTCCTGATGTGCAGAAAACCACCATCATTCTCAAGACAGCCGCAGGTGAAAAACCTAGGCTGTGGGCATTTTTCGTATATATTGAGCATTTTCTCACCCCTCTTTTATCTGATTATATCACATCCTCTGCATTTTGTCACTAGGGCAAAATAAAAGCCCTGCAAAATGCAGAGCTTTTAAATATGATACTTTTTCAACATTCTCGGGGCGAACAGTTCGCCCGTTACGTCACGTTTTATCTCTCCTCACGGAAATAATTTATACCGCAGGATTGTGGCTGTGAACGCTCTCTTGATTTTTTCACTGAAGTGATGATAAGAACAAGAGCCGTTACAAGATATGGGAGCATATCAAAGAATGACTCAGGAACAGTGAAGCCGAGGTTTTTCGGGAAGTAGTATTTCAGCACCATGAATGCACCGAAAATATACGCTCCGTAAATAGCCCTTGCAGGATTCCATACAGCGAAGATAACAAGCGCTACAGCTATCCAGCCAAGACCGTTCACGCTGTTTGCCATCCAAACACCGCCGTTTATTACCATTGAGCAGAACGCTCCGCCTATTCCGCATATTCCTCCGCCGATAAGAACGTTTATGTATTTGTATTTCACAACGCTTATTCCCACAGCGTCAGCAACAGCAGGATTCTCACCGATAGTTCTAAGGTTAAGACCAACTTTAGTCTTTTTCAGATAGATAAACATTATCACAGCGATAACAATGCTCAGATATGTGAAAATGTTCTGTGAGAAAAGCACCTCTCCAAGAACAGGTATCTTGCTGAGAAGCGGTATGTCAATGTTTTTCAGACTGCTCATCACTCCGTCAGGCAGTTTGAGGTTGCCTGTAGGTGAAGCGGATATCATCTGTTCGCCTATGAAGTTTGAAAGTCCCGTGCCGAATATAGTCAGTGTAAGACCTGTTACGTTTTGGTTCGCCATCATCGTTATGGTAAGAAAAGCATAGATAAGGGAAACAAGCGCACCCATAAGAAACGCCGCAAGTATGGAAAGCCAAAGGCTTCCTGTCTTGTATGCTACCATAAAGCCTGCGCAAGCGCCCATTGCCATTGTTCCCTCAACGCCAAGGTTAAGGTGTCCCGCCTTTTCGTTCTGTATCTCTCCTACTGTGCCGAAAAGCAGAGGAGTACCCATATATACCGCATGGGCAAGGAATGAAATAAGTCTAGTCATTTTTCCTGCCTCCTCTTGTTACAAATCTGTATCTGATGAAGAACTCACAGCCAAGCACGAAGAACAGGATTATTCCCTGCAAAACGTCCGAGCAGTAAGGTGAAAGAACAAATTCAGACGATACCACAGTGCTGCCCTTCTCCAAAACTGCAAATAGGAACGACACCACGAGTATGCCGAATGGATTGAGGTTTGCAAGCCATGCAACTATGATAGCCGTGAAGCCTACTCCGCCTGCAACAGATGTTGAAAGTGTGTGTTCTGTTCCGCAAGCCTGTACCATTCCTGCGATGCCGCAGATAGCACCGCTGAGGAACATCGTTCTTATCATTATCTTGCTAGGGCTCATGCCTGCATATCTTGCTGTTGCGTGGCTGTCTGATACTACAGTTATCTCGTAGCCCTGCTTTGTGTATTTAAGATAGATGAATACCAATACCACAAGCACCAGACCTATCAACCAGCCTATCTGTACTCCGCCTAGCGAATCAAGCCAAGCGTTAAGGTCAAATCTTGCTATCTTAGGATATCCCTTTGACTCAGGGTCCTGCCATGCGCCCTTTGTGAGCCAATCTATGACGTAAAGTGCGATATAGTTGAGCATAAGGGTGAGCAAAGTTTCGTTTGTGTCGAATTTTGCCTTGAAAAATGCAGGGATAATGCCATACAGTCCTCCGCCTATCATCGCCGCAACGAACATCACAATGAAAAGCAGATAGTGAGGCATATCGTAATGATAAAGAGCGAAGTATGAAGCGAAAACTCCGCCCATTATTATCTGACCCTCTGCACCGATATTCCAAAACTTCATCTTAAACGCAAGCGTAATGCCAAGAGAAGATATAAGAAGCGGTATCATTATCTTTATGGTCTCTTTGAACGGCATAAAAGGGCTTGCGGCGTTCTTGCCGATAAAAGCACCCTTTACCATTTTCGCATAGTATGAAAACGGATCTTTGCCAAGAATAAGAATGAATATTCCGCCTGCACAAATAGCCAGAAGCACCGACAGAAGCCTTATGATAAGCTTTTGCTTGTTTGAGCGTTCAGCACGCTTGGCTATTCTTATAAGGGGCTCTTTTTTTATAATATCAGCCAATGCCCAGCACCTCCTCCATTGTCGAGCCTGTCATCATCATGCCTACCTGTTCCTTTGTGACCTTTTTGGCGTCACAAATACCTGTTATCTTGCCGTGACAAAGCACCATTATCCTGTCGCAAAGCTCCAGAAGAACGTCAAGGTCTTCGCCTATGAAAAGCACAGCCGTGTTCTTTTTCTTCTGCTCGTTAAGAAGCGAGTATATAAGATATGATGAGTTGATGTCAAGTCCACGAACAGGATATGCGGTTATGAGCAGGTCAGGCTCACTGTGTATCTCTCGTCCAAGCAGGACCTTCTGAACGTTTCCGCCCGAAAGCATTCTTACAGGAAGCTCCGTTGACGGAGTTTTTATTTCAAGCTTTTCTATAAGCTCCTTTGAAAGCGCCTTAGCAGGCTTTCTGTCCACAAAGCAAAGCTTGCCCTGCTTGTATGTTTTAAGAAGCATATTGTCCGTCATACCCACCGAAGCGATAAGGCCCATTCCAAGTCTGTCTTCAGGGATAAAGCTCATGCTTATGCCGAGATTTATTATCTCCTTAGGTGTCTTGCCTATGATGTTCTCCTTGTTGTAAAGCACTGCGCCCTTTTCGATCTTTTGAAGTCCTGCGATAGTTTCGCAAAGTTCCTTCTGACCGCTTCCTGCAATGCCTGCCACACCAAGTATCTCGCCCCTGTTTATAACAAAGCTTACGTCATCGAGAGCAATGCTTCCCTCAGAGTTCTTTACCGTCAGATCGACTACGTTAAGTATCGGCTTTACGTTCACAGGTTCAGGTCTTTCTATTGAAAGCTCCACCGCCTTGCCTACCATAAGCTCAGTGAGCTGCTTTTCACTGCTCTCTGCTGTGTTTACAGTTTCAACGCTCTTGCCCTTTCGCAGTATGGTCACTCTGTCAGATATATCCATTACCTCGCCCAGCTTGTGGGTGATGATAATGATAGCACAGCCCTGAGCTTTCATTTTTCTCAGGATATTGAAAAGCTTTTCAGTTTCCTGCGGAGTAAGAACCGCCGTAGGCTCGTCAAGAATAAGTATTTTAGCACCCCTGTAAAGCACTTTCAGTATCTCAACTGTCTGCTTTTCACTGACGGACATATTGTATACCTTTTTGTCAGGGTCAACTTCAAGACCAAGCTGTTCAGATATCTTTTTTATCTCATCTCTTACAGCGCCCTTGCTCTTAAGCTTGCCCTTTGTGCCTGCCACAATGTTGTCTGCGGCGGAGAACACCTCCACAAGCTTGAAGTGCTGATGTATCATGCCTATGCCAAGTTCGATAGAATCCATAGGTGAATTTATCGCCTCAGGCTTGCCGGCAATGTAGATATTGCCCTTGTCAGGGTGATAGATACCCGAAAGCATATTCATCAACGTGGTCTTTCCTGATCCGTTTTCGCCCAGCAGTGCAAGTATTTCACCGTATTTTACTTCAAGATCAATGCCGTCGTTTGCAACCACGCTTCCGAAAACTTTTGTTATACCGCTGCATTTTACAGCGATCTCAGCAGATATTTCTTCACTCATACTTTCAGCTCCTTTTTATGAACTTCCTTAGATTTGCTAATGTCATCAGAAACCGACAGCAGAATTACCTGCTGCCGTATGCTCATATCATTAACAAAACAGGCGGCAACCTGCACCGCCCGTATAAATGTTTTGTTAAGCTGTTAAGCCTTATTACTTGACCTCAACGTTCTTGAAGTACCAGTTGATTCCGCCTGTGATAGTAGCGTCGTCGAGAGTTTTGCCCTCTTCGCCAACTGTTTTGCCGTCGTTTGTTTCGATAACGCCGTCAAATACGTTGAATGAGCCGTCCTCAAGCTTAGCCTTAGCCTCGTCAACAGCCTTCTGCATATCCTCTGTGCAGAGATCCATGTTCAGAGGAGCGATGTCTACAAGACCGTCAGCCATGCCGCCGTAGTAGTTCTCACACTTCCAGTTGCCATCTACGATCTGCTTTACCTGATATGTGTAGTATGCAGACCAGTTCCAAAGAGTTGAAGTAAGTGTAGCCTTAGGAGCGTCCTTAGACATATCTGTGTTGTAGCCTACGCCCCACTTGCCTGCGCTTTCAGCCTCGAGCTGTGGGTTAGGTGTGTCGCAGTGCTGAGCGATAACGTCGCAGCCCTCAGAAAGAAGAGCCTTTGCAGCGTTTGTTTCCTCTGTTGGTGAATACCAGCTGTTTGTTACCTTTACATAAACCTTAGCGTCAGGATTTACAGAATAAACGCCCATTGCGAAAGCGTCGATACCGCCTGTGCACTCAGAGTTCTCGCTGCCCATAGCGGAAACGTAACCGATAAGATTTGACTCTGTCTTCATACCTGCAACGATACCGGTGAGATATCTTGCCTGATAAATTCTTCCGAAGTAGTTGTTAAGGTTCTTGCCGTTGTTCTTGTAGCCTGTGCCGTGGCAGAAATAAACGTCAGGATATTCCTCAGCGAGGGATTCCATTTTGTCCATATAGCCCCAGCTTGTGCCGAAGATTATGTTGCAGCCTTCCTCGATGCACTCACGGATAGCTGTTTCTGTAGCAGCAGGGTCGCTGTCTGATACGTTGTTTTTTCTAACGATCTGATCGTCTTTAAGTCCAAGCTCCTTCTGCATACCAACGATACCCTGATCGTGAGCATATGTGTAGCCTGAACCGTCGGCAGGGTTGCCGATGTGTATAACACCGATCTTTACAGTGTCATAGCTGAGAGTTGCCGTCTGATTGTCAGCCGACTTCTGTGATGCTTCGTCCTTAGCAGATGTACAAGCTGTAAGAGCTGTTACAGCAAGAGCCGCAGAAAGAACGAGCGCAAGAATACGTCTTACCTTCATGTTTGATCTTCCTCCATAAAATATTTATTGGTAACGCCTTGTGCGTTAGTCCCTGAAAGTGATAGTGCCGTTGTCCATAGAGTCAACGATAGCAAGAGATTCGAGCTTTACGCCCATGTCACGGATAGTCTTTCCGCCAACCTGGAAGCCCTTTTCGATAACGATACCTGCTCCCGCAAGCTCAGCCCCGGACTGCTTTACAATATCTATAAGCCCCATAAGAGCACAGCCGTTAGCAAGAAAATCGTCTATAATAAGCACCTTGTCACCCTTGCCGAGATATTTTTCAGATACCATAACGTCGTATGTAACGCCCTTTGTGTAGGACTTTACCTGAGTAACGAACATTTCGCCGTCAAGATTTTTGCTGAGAGTTTTCTTTGCGAAAATAACAGGGCAGTTGTTAAAATGCTGTGCCGCAATGCAGGCAATGCCGATACCGGATGACTCGATAGTGAGTATCTTGTTTACGCCTGTTCCTGCAAATCTCTTTGCAAACTCCTCACCGATATCGTTGAAAAGCTTGACGTCCATTTGGTGGTTAAGGAATTTATCGACTTTGAGAACGTTTCCTTCCTTTACTACTCCGTCCTTAAGAATACGCTGTTTTAAAATTTCCATGATCTTTTCCTCACGATACAAAAAAATAGTTAAATATATTATTTTACATCAAAAAACAACTATATAAAAAATTATACTACACTTTTGACGATTATTCAATTGCTATGGCACGTTAAAAGTTTAACATTCTATTAATTTTCAACGTTTTTTTCTATATTGTGCAATAAAAAAATCCGCCTGAGATCTCAGACGGATAAAAGCATTATTTTTCTTTTACTTTTCTTGAAGCTATCTTAGCCGTGTTCGGCATACAGAGCATAGCAGCGGAGCTTTCATAAATTGTGACATATATAGGAGAGTTCGTCAAATTGCAGAAAATAAGGTTTTTCGTGTCACAGTCATAAAACTCCATAAGCTCGCTGTCAATATAATATCTCCCCAGCGTATCCCATAAATCCAGCTTTTCCTCGCTTTCCGCAAGCCCCACAGAATCAATGATCAGCCCAACGGTCACATATGCAAAAACAGGCACTACCATATCTTCCTTTTTGTAGAACATCTTGTTTCCATGTGGGTCAGTGCCGTAATAGCATATAACAAGAGTATCTTCAGGTAACTCATTTGCAACGTCAGCCTGTTCATTATCACAAAGCCTCTGGCAGATCGTGAAAAATTTATCAAGCTGTGCCGTGAGCTTTTCTCTCTGCACTTTAGCTGTTTCAGCAAGCTCACTGCTTCCTGTTTTTTGTGCGGCATTTTCAGCAATATCGCAGTCAAAATAATCGCTTGGCGTTTTAAGCTCATAAACGTTGTTTATTGTTTTGGCAAAAAGCTTTCCGTCCTCGGAGTATACCGAGGTCACAGGAGAACTGCGTATGAATTTTCCGTCAGGGAACTTTTGACTGCCATATACAAGACCTTGAACGCAGTAAAACACTGTGTCGTCTGTGATAGGGTCAGGAAAACAGCTTTGAGCCGTGTTTGGATATGAAAAAAGCGAATTTTTCAAATTTCTTATTGCCACACGCCACTTGTCAAGATACATTTTTTCTCCCTCGCTTTCAGCATTCATACCTATATAATATCAGATAGTGTATATTTTGTCAATAAAGCTGACTGCTTAACAAGAGAAAAAAGTCCTCCGTTTATCTCAGAGGACTTTTCAAATCATTTAGTTCGGCTGAAATATTTTTCGTTTGCACTGCCTGAAATATTGATCTTTATAAGATTGGTCGTTCTCAGGCGTACCAGCTCATCTATATACGGCTTCATAACAAAGTCTGAAACTCTGTTCTTCAATTTTGTCATGCCTTTAAGCACGCCATGAGCTTGGGTTATAGCAATAACGGGGAGTCTTCTTTCATCAATGTCAAGAGGAAATTCATCGTCCTTGGAAATAAGCTGTATGTCAAAATAAATAAGGTCGATATCCTCGTTAAGAAGAAGCTTTTTTCCTCCTTGAATGGTTTCTGCAGTGAAAACAGTATTTTCCTGAGAAAGTATCTCTTCGAGCTGACGGCGTGCGTCGCTGTTGTTGCTGACGATAAGGATCTTGTGCTTTCGGTCTATTTCATCTTGGATATAGTTCTTATAGTCGTTTATGCGTTTATCCATCAACACCATGTCGGTCACGTCCGTGAAATACGCTATAAGCACAGAGCTTACACCCATTTCGCTGACAAATCGTAAATGCGTCTTGAACCAGTGCTTCCTGCCGTTTATCTCGTGCATACTGAGAACACATTCTGCTCTGTCCTTGCTTTCTATTGCCTTGTTTACAGAGCTTTTGAATTTCTCTTTGCATTCGCTGTCAATGCAGTTCATAACATTGAGTTTGCCGTACACACTGCTGTCATAGCCGTATTTTTGTAAAAACGCCTTGTTTGAACATACCATTACCACTGTGCCGTCCGGAAAACATTCATATATCGTAGCAGGCTGGTCGATGCTGTCGATATATGCCAGCAATCCTCCGCCCTTGCCCCACAGCAGGTCGTTTACTGACGTCCCGTTCTCAGGCACAGGCTGTTCCTCCTGATCTGAGATAAGCTTTTCATACTCTGCCGCAGGCAAAGGCTTTGAAAAATAGAAGCCCTGAATGTAGTCACAGCCCACGCTTTTAAGAAAGTCTACCTGCTCCGCTCTGTCAACGCCTTCTGCTATAACAGGGATATTGAGCCATTTGGCCATTCTGATAACAGAAGAAATTATAGTTTCTGCACGGCCGTCATACTTTGCCTTGAACATGAACATCATGTCCATTTTTAGCACGTCCACCTGAACGTCTTTGAGTACGTTCAGGGAAGAATATCCGCTGCCAAAATCGTCCATGAGGACAGTAAAGCCATTATTTCTGAGCTGGCTAGTGATATCATCTATCATTATATTGTCGTCAGTATAAACGCTTTCCGTTATCTCTATATTGAAATATTTCGGTTCAATGCCATACTTTCTGGTAAGCTCTATGATGATCTTCGATAGATTAGGGTTATAAAGATTGACCCGTGAAACGTTTACAGATACGGGAAAAAGCGGCACTCCCTTGTCTTTCCATTCCTTGAGCTGTTTGCATACGCATTCCCATATGTAGAAATCAAGCTTTGAGATAAAGCCGTTCTTCTCAAATATCGGGATAAACACACCAGGTGAGATAAATCCCTTGGTAGGGTGTATCCACCTTGCAAGAGCCTCCGCACCCACAGGCTTGTTTGTCTTTACATCGTATTTAGGCTGATAGTAAGGCACAAACTCGTGGTTTTCAAGAGCGTCGCTCATTTCATTTATTATATTCTGCTCATTTTCGATAGAAAGCCGCATTTTGTCATCATAAAAAGCATAGCTTTTCATATAATGCCCTTTTACAGTTTTAGCGGCAAGAGCGGCACGGTCGCACATGAAGGATATTGGCAGGCTTCTGTCAGTCACCACATAAACACCGTAAACGATCATGATGTTATAGCTTGCGGACAGTTTTTTCATGTTTTCAACAGCCTGCTCTATCTGCTTTACTGTTTCTTCCTTGCCCTGATAAGGGGTGAAGATACCGAAAACGTCAGCGTCTATCCTACCGAAGGTACAGCATTCCGTTGTTTTTGCAAAATCTCTTATACGTTTTGCAACATGCTTTAGCAGTCTGTCTCCATACGCAGTGCCGAAAAATGAATTTATAAGCTTGAAACGGTCGATATCTAGTCTTAGAAAAGCGAACTGCTTGTCAGGATTATCCTTAAGAAGTGCCTTTGATGCACTGAAAAATTTATTCTTTGAATATATCTCCGTAAGAGGGTCGTAGTTCATAACGTTATTAAGCTCTTTGAGAAGCGATACCTGACTTCTTGCGATAACGTTTTTGAGCCTTAGCTTTATAATATCAGCGTCATAAGGCTTTGGAACAAAGTCCCACGCACCGCTTTCAAGCACCTTCTTTTCAGTGTCTCTGTCTGATTTTTCTGTTAGAATAATAACAGGTATCTGAGATAAGGTTTTATCCTGCTTTATTTTATTCATGAACTCATATCCGTCCATTTCGGGCATTATGATATCCAGTATTATAGCGTCAACTTTTTTATCCTGTTTTTTTAGCATTGTAAGAGCCTGTATGCCATTTTCTGCTTGGATCACAGTATAGTCAGAATGTAGTATGTCGCAAAGTATAGATCGGTTCGTTGTGCTGTCGTCAACGACAAGCACGGTTTTCTGTATGTCCATTTGCAACTCCCTTCTGTCATATTGCAGTTTAATATAACGTTTTCATACCATAAGTATACAACATGTCGGGAGGATTTTCAATATTTTTTATCAGTGCTTGCAGGCTTTTGGGATTATTCGTTATAAATAGCTATTTTTGATTATCCAAGATACAAATAATTTGGTACTGTTTGCACAAGCCGTACTATTTATTATGACAAAGCTTTTCCATTTTTGACATCATCACAAGCAGAAGTATGAAGAAAAATGCAAGATAAACGGGCATGAGCTTAAGGCTCGCATGGTTTGCGATAAGCCAGAAAACAGTGGGCATGAAGGTCGCCCCTGCAGGGAAGAGCTAAATCAGCCCTGCCCGAAATCAAATCTCTTGTAAAGCTTCTGTATCTTAGAAGCGATGACGATAGGCGGATAACCACCGCTTATGACATAGTGTGAGTGAGCAAGATATAAAGGTCTGCGATAGTCAAACCGCTCTGAAAGCTGTTCTCTGGTGGAGTTGTAAGCGATAGGTCTGTTAGGGTCGTTTTTTATGCGTCCGTAGCAGGTGTTGAAATATGTGTCGATAAAGACCACCATGCCCGATCTTTTAGCCACCTTGCCGTTCTCCTCCGAAAGCAATGCTCCGCCGCCTGTTGCAACAACGCCGCCAATGTCAGCAAATGCTGCAAGAGCCTCGGTTTCAAGCTTCCTGAAATGCTCCTCACCGTATTTGTCGAATATTTCAGGTATGCTCATTCCTGCCGTATCTTCGATATACTTGTCAAGGTCAACGCACTGACAACCCATTTTTTTCGCCAAGATCTTTCCCACAGTAGATTTTCCGCAGCCCATAAAGCCACACAAAAATATTGGTTTCATAGTTACTGTCCTTACTATAATATTATGGTGTATTTTACTTAAAATCCTTCTCCACAGCGATCTCCATTTCGTCTATGATAGACTGAACTTCCTCGTCTGTGTATTCGTCGCCGTCCCATATCTCGTGAGCGGAAACCGCCTGCCAAACTAGCATTGCCATGCCTCCGACAGCATTCTTGCCCATAGCCTTGGCTTTCTGCATGAGCAAAGTCTCACGAGGGTTGTATATAACGTCAAATACCGCACCGCTCGCCTTTATAACTTCATCAGGAACAGGGCAGGCGTTTGTCTTAGGATACATTCCCACAGGGCAAGCGTTCATAAGCAGCTCGTAGTGGACGTCGGTCGGTATCTCAGTGTTTAGAACAATAGTTATCCTAGCGTCAGACTTCATAGCCTTTATCTCTTTCTCTACCTGCTTAGCCAAAGGCATATCGCTTTCCAGTACCGCAATGTAAAGGTCAGCCCCGGCAAGAGCCGCCTCAATCGCCATCATTCTGCCTACTCCGCCGCAGCCTATAAGCAGTATCTTTCCTGTGAAGTCGATATTCATTGCACGAACAGTTCTGAGAAAGCCGTCGCAGTCAGTGTTGTAACCAACGTGTCTGCCGTTCTTGTTGTTAACGCAGTTTACAGAGTGATAACGCTTTGCCGACTGGTCAAGCTCGTCAGTGTAGTCGATAATGCCTATCTTGTGTGGAATAGTGATGTTGTAGCCGTTAAGAGAATTAAGATACTCCGCCTTGTCCTTAAGCTCCTCGGGCTTTACTTCAAGTATCTCATACTCAAACTCACGTCCTTTCAGCTCAAAAAGCCTAGCGTGAATAGGCGGCGACATAGTGTGTTTAAGCGTTTCTCCAAGTATAGCGTATTTTCTTGACATTTTACATTCCTTCTTTATAAAAAATTTCCGCATATTAATCATATTAATAATGTATATCTGTAGGGGCAACTTGCAATTTATTGCACAAACCTTAATAACCGCACAATGTACAGTAGGGGCGAACAGTGTTCGCCCGCATTGTCGCCTGAAACTGTTTCGGCAGGATAATTGCCTTTTACAGCCTAATAGTTATCTCCCTGTTAGTAGGCACATACCTGCGTATCTTTACCCCTGTCAGCTCAAACATTTTCTTAGAAGCCTTAACTCCGTCAGTGTCGGCGTATTTGTCCTCCCAGTAAACGACTTCCTTTATGCCGCTTTGAATGATAGCCTTTGCACATTCGTTGCATGGAAAAAGTGAAACATATATCTTGGCATTCTGTAAGCTTCCTGCCGCATGGTTGAGAATGGCGTTAAGCTCGGCATGACACACAAATGGATATTTCGTGTCAAGAAACTCTCCGTTCCTGTCCCACGGCATCTCATCATCAGAACAGCCAGTGGGCATACCGTTGTAGCCTACTGACAATATCTTGTTGTCCTGAGAAACTATGCACGCCCCTACCTGCGTGTGAGAATCCTTGCTCCTCTGTGCAGATAGCAGTGAAATGCCCATAAAATATTCGTCCCATGATATGTAGTCATTGCGTTTCATTTTATACACCGCCTTTTATCAGGTATCTTCATCATCAATGTCTGATATGCTCAGCATTGTCACCTTGCCGTCATCATCAAAAAAGAAAGTCGCCAAAAAGCCCCTTTTCTTGTATTTCCATGCGTCTGCGTCGGGACTGTCAGGCTCGCCGAAAACTTTTTTGACTTCCGTCTTGTCATCACCGCATTTTACCCCTGCAATGCTCATTCCCTTTTTATCGGAACTGCTTTGCGCCGCACTTATCTGACGTATCTTCGACTTCCTGTCAATATTGTCAACACTGTCCGCTTCTACCTTAACAGTGCCTATTATACTGCCGTCCTGCATAAGCGCCACCGAGAATATCCCCTTGCCGTTTGAGTTTCCCGAAAAAGGATAATCCAGCGTGTATTCATATTCCTCGCCAATATCGTCCAGAGTGCATGGTATCTGTATATTCTTGCCGTTTATCTTTATCTCCCACGCACATTTTCCACAGGCACTCAGACAAACAAGCATTGCCACCGCCAATGCCAACAGCAAAGCCCTTTTCATAGCCTTTTTCATTTTTCTCCCCTCGATATTTTAGTTCAGAGAAGCAAGAGCCTTTTCCATTGTGGCATTGTTCTCAATGTTCACAGCGTTCTTGCCCTTGAGAGTTTTCTTTACAAGACCCGTAAGCACCTTGTTAGGACCAAGCTCGATAAAGTTCTCATAGCCTGCCTTTTCCATTTCTGCAAGCTCAGAAGTGAACTTAACAGGTGAAACGATGTGCTTGGCAAGCATATCAGGCATAGCAGAAAAATCTTCAAGCTTTGTTCCAAGAACGTTTGAGTAGAAATCAACGTTTGCAGTCTTGAACTCAACTGTCTTTGCAGTTTCGATAAATTCATCAGCCGCACTCTGCATGAACTTTGAGTGGAAAGCAGACGCAACATTGAGCTTTATAGCCTTTTTCTTCATCTCTGCAAACTTTGCCGCAGCCGCCTCGCAAGCCGCAGTATCACCGGCGATAACAGTCTGAACGGCTGAGTTGTAGTTTACAGGAACAACATAGCCCTCTGTTTCTTCGCATATCTTCTCGACCTCTTCAGCAGGCAGACCGATTATAGCATACATTGAGCCACTGTTAGCCTCTGCGGCTTTCTGCATTGCAGCCGCTCTCGCCTTGATGAGCTTGAAGCCGTCCTCAATAGTTACAACACCTGCGGCTACCATAGCAGCATATTCGCCCAGTGAGTGACCTGCCACGCCGTCAAATGTGATGCCCTCAGCTTTTGCGGCTTCAAAAGCGGCAAGCGAGCAAGCCATTATAGCAGGCTGTGAGTTCACTGTCTTGTTAAGCTCAGTATCAGGGCCGTCAAATGTTACCGCTCTCAGGTCATATCCCAGCACCTTTTCCGCTGTGTCGAAAACCGCATTTGCAGCATCATACTTTTCGCAAAGCTCCTTAGCCATTCCTACATACTGTGAGCCCTGACCTGAAAACAAAAAAATATTTTTTGACATAAAATTTTACTCCTTTGTGGTTAAATTTATACATAGCCGCCTGATAATATCAAAGCCGCCTTATCTCAGATCTGTAAATTTCTGAAAGTTATCTCCGTTCAATTATTGTTTTATGATTTAATTTTTGCAAGATATTTTCAAAAATGGACACATAATATTAACTAACGCCCTAAAACTTGTGAAAAATTCTCTAAATGTTTAAATTCATCAAGAGTTGTTCATAATTTGTTATTGACGTATCTAAAAAAACAGTTTATAATTATAACTGTCTCTTATACACATCTCCGAGCCCACGAGACTCGACGTC
>ERZ1027255.3-NODE-3-length-138476-cov-9.315566_pt1 | contig 138476 bp, 98 predicted proteins | sample MGYA00519261_ERZ1027255 | MGnify/ENA primary metagenome ERZ1027255 (study PRJEB26926, sample SAMN06164399) | human gut metagenome | biome: ENVO:00009003; feature: ENVO:2100002; material: ENVO:00002003 | host: Homo sapiens | place: USA | collected 2012 ...
TACATACAGATTCTTATGCAGGAATACCAACGAATCACAATTACTTAAATATCAGCATCATAAGGAAAATGTTAGCCAACTCCTATATAATTTCCTAATTTTATTCATATCTTACCTTGAAGTTTTGTCCGGCGAGAAGCCTTTCAGCCGGACAAACTGTGCAAATCAACGCGTTTATCCGGCGGATGGCAGTTTGCGTGGACAAAATTGTAATATGACGTGGTTTGTACGGGAGAATGCCGTTCCAGTGACCATCAAGAATCAAATATTATTCTCTGATTCCGAATGTTTGGAGAATAGTTGTTAGTTTTGCATGATAGAAATGTTCAAATGAAATGTGGTGTGATGTCGATTTGGAAATTGGCATAGAAAATAGAAAATTGTACAAGGCTCAAATAGAATGTTTACCGTTATATTATTCTTGTTTGCGGGAATCGCGGCCGGAAGGCTTTTGAGGAACAGAGACTGCGGGTGGGTCTCAAAGTTGACAACCATTCTGATCTGGTCTCTGCTGTTTCTTCTGGGTGTTGAGGTCGGAGGGAACAGGACGATAATCTCATCACTTCCGTCGCTTGGTCTGGACGCTTTGCTCATTGCTGTGTTGTCTCTGGCCGGTAGCTGTTTATTCGCCTGGCTTTTGTGGCGTCATCTTAAATCCGAAAAGAAAAGGACATGAAAGGCAGTCTTGTGATAGTAGGCTTCTTCGTCCTTGGCATCCTTGCCGGCCTGTCCGGAATTGTGCCGGAGAAAATTGTGGAAGGGAACCTGACATTCTACGCCTTGTGTGCCCTGCTTTTCTTCGTGGGGATAGGTGTGGGAAGTGACAGGAACATTGTCTCCAGATTCAAGTCCCTTGATGTGCGAATGGCTTTGCTTCCAGCCGGAACTATGCTCGGCACATTCGCCGGGGCGCTTGCGGCCGCACTGATTCTGCCCGGAAGGTCGGCCACAGACTGTCTGGCCGTTGGCTCCGGATTCGGCTACTATTCTCTCTCCAGCATATTCATAACCGGTTACCGTGGCGCCGAACTCGGTACCGTTGCATTGTTGTCCAACATCATAAGGGAGATGGCCACGCTTCTGCTGGCTCCGCTTCTTGTCAGAATAGGTGGTCCGCTCGCTCCGATAGCCGCCGGTGGCGTTACATCGATGGACACCACACTTCCGATCATCATGGCATCCTCCGGCAAGGAATATTCAGTGCTCTCTCTCTTCCATGGCTTCGTCCTCGAATTCTCCATCCCGTTCATCGTCACATTCTGGTGCACGATCTGACGTCAATGCAGGGAAGATCAGGTTGCTGAGCTTGTCGAAGTGATCGGTGAAAGTGTAAAGTTTCTTTACACCCAGTGTTAAATTTCTTTACACTTTCCCAAATCGCCAGAATCGCTAAAATATTCATAACTAATTAATTGAATATTTTGGCACGCCTAATGCTTATGACTTTTACCGAAAAGGAAAAAGAAATATGAAAAAGACAATATTCATAACATTCGCGATGATGGTCGCCGCTCCGGTTTTCGCGCAGGAGTCGCTTCCTAATCCGATGACGCTGAGGGATTGTATGGAATATGCGATCAGCAACAGCACCAAGGTGAGGATCCAGCAGGCGTCCAATGGTGACGCACGGCTTGCGAGAAGGGATGCGATCTTCGATGCGTTCACCCCTGAGATAAGCGGAAGCAGCTCGGCTTACTATAACTTCGGACGTGCGGTTGACCCTAAGACCAACACCTACGTCACCACAACCTCGTTCCACAACAGTTATGGTGTAAGCGCCGGCATCGCTCTCTTCAACGGATTCAAGGCCGTGAACAATATGAAGATCTCCAAGACTTCCATCGCTCTTGGCAACTCGCAGGAAGACCAGATTGAGGCTGACATCTGCCTCGCCACGATGGAAGCCTACTGCAACGTGCTCTATTACAGCCAGCTGGCCGACATCTACAAGGCTCAGGTCGAGGTCGCCGAGGAATCTCTCACAAAAGCCCGCCGTCAGGAGGAACTTGGACAGAAGGGTCACGCGGATGTTGTGGAGATGGATTCCAACCTCGCCGACAAACAGTACCAACTCGTTGAGGCCAACAACAAGCTCAACGACGCTAAGATCACACTTGAGGACGTGATGTTCTGGTCTGAGGATCACGAGCTTGTCATCGACACTGAGCTTCCGGTGGCCCTTGACAGCGAAAGGATGCTGACCGATTCCCTGGCTCTGGAGGATATGGTTGATTTCGCGCAGGCGAACAACCCGGCCGCACGTGTGGCACGCTATAACCTCTTGAACGCCAAGCGTGAGCTCAGCACAGCCAGATGGCAGCTTCTCCCTTCGCTGAACGCCTACGCAGGATGGTCCACGACTTACTTCACCTACCCTGGCAGCGGCTCGGCATCCGACCCTTTCCGCACGCAGTTCAAGAACAATGGTGGTGAATATGTCCAGCTGTCCCTGAATATTCCGATCTTCTCAGGACTTCAGCGACACAGCAACATCGCAAGAAAGAAGAACGCGGTCGCCAAGGCTTCAGCCGAGTACGACCAGAAGATGAGGGACATCTCCGCCGAGGTGCGCAGGGCTGTCCAGGATCGCGACGGAGCGTCGGCCGCCTATATTCAGGCGCAGAGAAAATCCGATGTGCAGGAGGAAGCATATTCATTGAATATGAAAAAGTTGGAGCAGGGGTTAATCTCTCCGATCGAGTTCCAGACCGCATCGAACAACTACCTTGAGGCGAACGCCCAGCGGCTCAACTCGCTGCTGACCTACTTCATCAAGCGCAGCGTGGTCAACTACTATAACGGAGTGGATTACATCAATCAATGAATATGACCGTGCCGGTCGCTGAGCCTGTCGAAGCGACCACCTCAGAAATAATCAACGAATAATAACAAACATTATGGACAAGATAATCGAAAAGAAAAAAGGCTGGAGATCAGCCTTCACAAAAAAGGCGATGCCTTACTGGCTTGGAGCCATCGTGGTAGTGTTCGTGCTCTACCTCGTGTTCAGAGACAATTCCAAGACCCTCAGGGTTGACAAGGACACGATCACGGTCAGCCAGGTGACTGACGGACAGTTCAACGACTATATCCGTGTGAGCGGTCAGGTACAGCCAATGGTCACAATCCAGATCAGCCCGCTCGAAGGCGGTACCGTCCAGAAGATCATCGTCGAGGAAGGCTCCACCGTCAAGGCCGGGGAACCGATTCTTGTGCTGTCCAATGATAACCTTGACCTTCAGATACTTAACGCCGAGGCTGAGCTTGCGGAAAAGGAGAACATCCTTCGTAACACGATGATCTCGATGGAGCAGCAGAAACTCTCCCATGAGCAGAACCGTCTCCGCTACGCCTCCGAGGCCAGGCGTAACAAGAGGGCATTCGAGCAGAACCAGCAGCTTTACAAGGAGAAGCTCATCTCAAAGGAGGATTACCTCAAGGCCCAGGAGGATTATGAGCTTTCGCAGCAGAACCTTGACCTGACTCTCAAGAGCATGGAGCAGGACAGTCTCTACCGTTCGACCCAACTTCTGAGTCTGCGCGAGAGTCTTGACAACATGAAGATGAACATGCAACTCATACGCCGCCGCAAGGAGAGCCTTACGATCAAGGCTCCGATCGACGGGGTTCTCGGACTTCTGGACGCGAACCTTGGCCAGTACATCGGTGCCGGCACCAAGATCGGCCAGATCAACTCCGAGGGTAGCTACAAGATTGAGGCTAAGATAGATGAACACTATATTGACCGTGTGGTTCCGGGACTCGACGCCACATTTGAGCGTCAGAGCGAGAAGTACGACGCGCAGGTGCGCAAGGTCTATCCGGAGGTGCGTGACGGCAAGTTCCAGGCGGACTTCAAGTTCGAGGGCCAGCAGCCCGACAACATCAGGACCGGCCAGACATATTACCTGAACCTTCAGCTCGGTCAGCCGGAGCGGGCGGTCCTCATCCCTCGCGGGACATTCTACCAGAAGACGGGAGGCAAGTGGATCTATGTGGTCAGCAAGGATGGAGGCAAGGCTGTCAAGCGCGAGATCCGCATCGGTCGTCAGAACCCTCAGTTCTATGAGGTGCTTGAAGGGCTGGAGCCTGGCGAGAAGGTCATCACATCCTCCTACGACAACTACGGCGACAGCGATGTGCTTGTCTTCTAATTGATTAATGAATATAAACAATAACAAATAAAAATTTTCAAAGCCATGATTAAAGTCAACAATCTGTCCAAGGTCTTCAGAACAGAGGAGATCGAGACAACAGCCCTCAATGGAGTTTCATTCGAAATCGCTGACGGAGAATTCGTCGCCATCATGGGTCCTTCCGGTTGCGGTAAGTCAACCCTTCTGAACATCCTCGGCCTTCTTGACAACCCTACCGGAGGCTCCTACGAACTTCTCGGCACGGAGGTCAGCCAGCTCAAGGAAAAGGAGCGCACCAAGTTCCGTAAGGGCAACATCGGATTCGTGTTCCAGAGCTTCAACCTGATCGATGAACTGAATGTCTATGAGAACATCGAGCTTCCGTTGAGGTACCTGAACATCTCCGCGGCCGAGCGTAAGCAGAAGGTCACCGAGATTATGAAGAGAATGGCCATCAGTCACAGAGCCCAGCACTTCCCTCAGCAGCTTTCCGGAGGTCAGCAGCAGAGAGTGGCCATCGCCCGTGCGGTCGTCGCAGGTCCGAAGCTGATCCTCGCCGATGAGCCTACCGGTAACCTGGACTCCAAGAACGGTAAGGAGGTTATGGATCTCCTCAGCGAGCTCAACAAGGAGGGAACGACAATCGTAATGGTGACCCACTCCCAGAGAGACGCCGCCGTGGCACAGCGCACCATCGACCTGTTCGACGGCCAGATTGTCTCTGACGTAAAGAACGAGCTTTAGCGTTGAATCTTGCTCGTGAGGGACGGCTGATTACTTGACGAGAGCTGATGAATCGTCACTACGGACTTGACAGTAGATAATGTAATTATACCACCCATAAGCGCCGCCCCTCACGTTTAAGATATTATTGGCGGAATGTTGCCTGAATCTTATAGTCAAACTCCTTAATACTTTGTCTCGGTTCATCCAGAAGGTTGCCACAGCAAACCTTGGCCACCCGCGGCCATAAGCGGGAGGGGCCCAGCCGCAGGCTGGGAGGGACGGAGCGCGAAGCGCGGAGGGTTTGTCGTGGCAACCTTCTGGATGGGATTTCCAAACGGGTAAAAATCCGTGGAGGATAAGTGATTGACCATTAGGAATATGCTTGGATGTCCTCTTGCATGAAACGGGAATGAGGATAGGGAAGCAAAAGAATGAAAAACAAAAAGTTGGCCTCCGCTAGGCCGTGAATGGATTATGAACAGTTTCATTAACTTCTTGAAGCGCAACAAACTTTACAGCGCTGTCAACCTGCTGGGACTCAGCCTCTCGATGGCGTTTGTCCTGCTTCTGGCCGTGTACGTCACCAGTCAGCTGAGTACTGACTCGTTCCAAAAGAACGCCGACAGGATCTACGTCATCGCACAGAAAGAGACCCTTTCGTCCGCTTACTGGCTGTCCCGCCACATGAAGGCTAACTTTCCGGAGATTGAGAGGTCAGCTTCATATTCCAGCAACGGAATGCAGGAGTACAAGATCGACGGCAACATCGTGAACGCCAGGACTTCTTACGCTGACTCGTCGTTTTTCGATATGTTCAGTTTCCCTCTCGTGGAGGGCGACTTCAGTGAGTGGAAGGCCTCGATAAGCGGAGTCCTGATCAGTGAGTCTTTCGCCAAGGCTCAGTTCGGGGACAGGGATCCGGTTGGACGTGAGATCCGTTTCGACGGCGCTGACTCAACGGTAAGCAACCTGACAGTCTCAGGTGTGTTCAAGGACATTGAGAACTCCATCATCAGACCGTGCGACATATTCCTTCGCGGAGAGATCATGACGATCACCAACCAGGCGAACGATGAGCGGATGTCCAACGCCGGATCATCCACTTGCTTTGTGATGGCTTATCCGAACGCCGATCTTCCGGCCAGACACGATGATATTCTTAAATGGTGCCGGGAGAATTTCTGGAGATATATGTCAGACTACGGCGGAGGTGATAATGACGTGAGAATCATTCCTTTACGTGATGTCTATTTCCTGTCGGACGGCAATGAGGACTATAATGACAGTCTGCGTCTTGGCAACAAGACGACAGTGATGCTGCTTGCCGGAATGTGCTTCCTGCTGCTTCTGTTCGCCATCCTGAACTATGTGAATATGACCACGGCTCTCTCCGGCTTCCGTGCCAAGGAGATGGCCACCAGAAGGCTCATCGGGGCGACGAAAGGCGGGATATTCCTGAAAATGATTGTCGAGAGCACCATAATCTGCGCGGCCGCTATGGTCATCGCCGTCCTGCTTGGCGAGGCCATTTCCCCGGCGGCTTCGAAGGTGTTGAACTATGACATCTCTATCTTCAAGGCAATCTCTCCGGTGAGCGTGCTTGTCTGCGTCCTGTTCACGGTTTTGGTAGGGGTCATCGCCGGCATAGTTCCCGCGCTTATCATCCAGAAGGCCGAGCCGATCGAGATTGTCCGAGGAACGCTCAGGCTCAAGACCAAGACACTTTACAGCAAGGTCATCATTGTCATTCAGAATGTCATCACGGTCGTGATGCTCGTGACGGCGTTCACTATGTACCTTCAGATCCGCTCTATGATCAATGCTCCGATGGGTTACAATACTGAGGATCAGATCACCATCAGCAATCAGTTCGGCCTTGCAGGTGATTTGACTCCACTCCTCAACAAGCTTAAGGCTGAGAGTTGCATCGGGGCTGTCGGACTTGGAGATGGACATCCTATGTTCATGACCAACAACTGGACGATGTCCACAGAAAGTGGAAGAGAGGCTTCGTTCCAGTTGATCAAGGGCGACAGCACCTATTTCAATATCCTTGGAATCAGGAAGAAACAAGACAATCACACTCCGGACTGCTATTGGTTGAATGAATATGCCTACGGAGTCCTCGGAATAGACGAGACCGCCACGGAGTTCACGACCAAGTCCAACAGCACATGGCAGATAGGCGGAATCTACTACGACTTCAAGATCAAGCCGTTGCTGGAGGAGCAGCATCCTGCGTTGATTTACCAGTATGATGAATATCCTGCCGGGAAGTGGCCGTGGACGATTCTTGTGAAGACCACGCCGGATCACAAAGAGGCTTTCGCAAGGGTCAAGGCGGTCTTTAGCGAATTGTACCCGGATAAGTTATTCGATGCCAGCTATGTCGAGGATGACATCAAGGCTGTGTTCGCTTCCGAGAACAGGGTGTTGGAGATCATGGTCATATTCACAATCCTTTCGCTGTTTGTCTCGGCTCTGGGTCTTGTGGCGATGAGTTCGTACTACATGCAGCAGGAACGCAGGACAGTGTCTCTCAAGAAGGTCTATGGCGCTGACTATAACTCTGTTCTGTGGAGCCTTGTGGCCGAGTTCATGAAGATGATCGGTGTGGCGTTCGTCATCGCTGTCCCGGTGGCGTGGTACCTGATGCACACTTGGTTGAACGGCTATTCCTACCGCATCGGTCTCCATTGGTGGATCTTCGCGGTGGCAGGTCTGTTCACAGCCCTCATCGCCGTCCTCTCTGTCCTTTGGCAGGCTGTCCGCGCCGCCCGCACCAACCCGGCGATCGAACTGAAGAAGGAATAGCATGCTATATCTCCAATCCAGATGGTTGTCGCGACGAACCCTCCGCGCTTCGCGCTCCGTTCCTTCCAGCCTGACGGCTTGGCCCCTCCCGCTTATGGTCGCGGGTGGCCAAGGTTCGCTGCGGCAACCTTCCGGATTGAGTAGTAATAATTCAGTGGAGCCTGAACGATTGAAGATTAGGAATATAATGATGTGTCCTCACCGCTGGAATCGGGAGGAGGATATGCAAGCAAAATATTGAACGATAAAAGATTAGCCTCCATGTGGAGGAATGGGTATGAGAAGAAAAAGTGATTTGATCATCAAGGTTTTGTCCTTGGGAGTCGGGATGGCGATAGCCGTCATCCTGATCGCCAAGGTCTGCTTTGAACTTTCGTACGACAATGTCTATAAGGACATTGACAGGATCTATAAGATCCGCACCGGAGCCGTTATGCAAGGTGAGGACAAGGATTTCGGTCAGGTCAGCGGAGCCATCGCTCCGGGATTCAAGGCCGAGGTGCCGGGAGTGCTGGAGGCCACAAGGTTCACCAGCATATTCAACAGCGAGAATTTCATCATCGATGACGATGGAAGCAAGGTGGCGGCCGAGCACCTTTTAGCGGATTCCTGCTTTTTCAGGATATTCAATCGCCAGTTCCTCGCCGGTGAGCCGGAAAAGGCGTTGAGGTCGTGGAGCGGCGATGTGGCCATCTCAAAGACTTTCGCCGAGAAACTTGGTGGAGTCGGAGCGGCTGTCGGCAAGCAGATCGCCAACGAGGACAATCCGAATCTGAAGCTGACTGTCTGCGGAGTCTATGAGGACTTCCCTAAGAACGGATCGATCCACGCCGATGTCATCCTTTCCATCGAGGCGATGAGCAAGTGGAGCCTCTCCAACTGGGTCGGCAACGACAGGTACGTCGCTTTCGTCAAATTGGCCGAAGGGGTTGATCCGGCGTCGCTTAAGGATGCCATCCACGAGATGCAGAAGGCTCACCAGCCTTTGGAGGAAATGGAGAAGAGCGGACTCACTCTCTGGTACTTCCTTTCGCCTTTGGCCACCGAGCACAGCTCGAAGCCGGAGGTCAGGAACCTTGTGTTCATACTTGCCATCATCGCCGCTCTGCTGCTGCTTGTGTCCATTATGAACTACGTCCTTGTGGCGATCTCGGATGTCATCCGCAGGGCGCGCGAGGTCGGAGTCCGCAAATGCTACGGAGCCCAGCCTTGGGACATCAACAAGATCCTGCTCAAGGAGACCGCCTGGAATTTGGGTGTCTCCCTCGCCGTGGCAGCCCTGCTGATCTTTGCGTTCAGGGGTGCGGTTGAATCCCTGTTGGGAGTCCCTGTGAAGGATCTTGTCACTCCGCTTTCCGTCTGGATCATTGTCGGGATTGTGATCTTGGTGTTCCTTGTCTCCGCCGTCATTCCGGCGAGGATGTTCACCAAAATCCCTATTTCCAGCGCCTTCCGAGGCTACAAGGAGAGCAAGCGCCGCTGGAAGATCTCACTGCTTGCCTTCCAGTTCGCCATCAACGCCGTGCTGGTGTCGCTGGTGCTGATCGTCAGCTTCCAGTACCGCAAGGTGCTGAACGCCGATCCGGGCTACAACTACAGCAATCTTGTCTATGAGACATTCCCGTCCTACGACCAGACGAAGATGACAGCCATCGCCGGTGCTCTTCGCCAGCTGCCTGAGGTCGAGGCTGCTGAACTGACCTACGTGACACCTTTGGCGTCAGCTTCCGGCAATAATGTTACCCTTCCTGGTGACGACAGGGAACTCTTCAATGTCGCTGATGAATATGGCGCCACGGAAGGTTTCTTCAATATGATGGGCTTCCGGCTCGTCGAGGGATCCGCTCCAAAAGGACCGAATGATGTCGCTGTCAGCAAGTCCTTTGTGACCAAGATGGCGGCTTTCGCCAACTGGTCTGACGGAGCCGTTGGAAAGATTGTCGGCATCACCGAGCACGGGCAGGTCACGATCTGCGGAGTCTATGAGGACTATGTCATCGGAAGCGTCTCTGATCCGGACAACCGTCCGAGCGTGCGTTTCTGCTGGAACAAGGACTTCCTCACCGATGAGGAAAAGGCTGACTTTGACTGGTCAAGGCTGATGCAGACACTTGTCGTGAAGCTCACGGATGTCACTCCGGAGACGATGCGTAAGGTGGAGAAGACAATCCGGGAGGTCGCTCCTGACAGCGACGCCGAGGTGAAGTCTTACGCCGAGACGTTCAGGAGCCTATACGATCCGACGAGGCAGATGAAGAGAACCTACACCCTTGGAGCGTTGTTCGCCCTGCTGATAGCGGTGATCGGCCTGATCTCCTACGTCCGTGACGAGAACTATCGCCGAAGCGCCGAGATCGCCGTCCGCAAGGTCAACGGAGCGCAATCCTCAGAGATCGTGTCGATGCTCGTGATGGATGTGCTGAAAGTGGCTCTTGTCGCTGTCCTTATCGGTGACGCCGGGGCTTGGCTTGTGGCGCATTACTGGCTGGAGCAGTTCGCCCTGAAGATCACCCTGTCACCTCTGTTCTTCATCGCCGCCGACATCATCGTGCTGGCCATAATCGTCAGCGTCATCGTGATCGGCTCCCTGAGGATCGCTCACACCAACCCTGTCGAGTCCCTCAAGAACGAGTAGGGTAGTCCTGCTATCCCGGTCGCTGAGCGTGCCATCGTTGAACCCGTGGTTCGACAGCTCACCAACCATCGAAATGCGATTGTAGTGTCGTGGCAGATAACTATCTGTCAACTAATATAATAAGCAAGTACGTGGTGCAGGTTTATGCACCACGTACTTGCTTTATTGTTTGATAATGAGCTACTTAGTTGCCACTCGCTCGGAATCAATGAGTGGCGATTAACCTGTTGATTGACAGTTAATAAGCGTTGTACCTTTGGTGGAAAACTACTGAAGGTAAATTATTATATTCTTGATAATGAATATGTTCCATCCCATGGTCCGCTAATGAGTTTTACTTGAATATCAGCGTGAAAACAGTCGCTTCGGAGTCCGAGCGGGTGAGGCGGAGGGTGCCGCCGTGCATCCTCATGATCTGACGGGAAAGGCTCAGTCCGATTCCGCTGCCCTCAGGCTTGGTCGTGAAGAACGGAATGAATATCTCCTCCTGGCTTGCCGCGCTGATAGGCGGCCCGTCATTGCTCACATTGATGATGACGTTGTCCCTCTTGTCAATCTCGGCAGAGATTTCGATGTGCCGCGCCCCGGCCTGAGCGGCGTTCTTGACAAGGTTGATGAGAATCTGTGAGATCTGGCTCTCGTCAGCGTACAGAAGCACGTCCTCGGTCTTTTCCACAAATCCAGCGGTAGCCCCGGCGGCGGTCAACACCGGCTGGCTCAGATCGATGACCTTGGCCGCGAGGTCGCGAGCGAAAAACGCCTTCCTGACCGGCACGGCCACGTGGGTCAGATCCCTGTACGAATTGACAAACTTTATAAGACCACGGGACGAACTGGCGATGGTCTCCAGACCTGCCTTGAGATCCGGCCCGTCTGATGGCGGAGTGATCGTCCCGGCATATTCGGAAAGAGCCTCGGAAAGGGAGGCGATCGGTGTGACGGTGTTCATTATCTCGTGTGTGAGAACCCTGATGAGCCTCGTCCAGGACACTGACTCGTTCTCCTCGATGGCCTCAGAGATGTCGTTTACCGCGATGATTTTCACGTCCTTACGCCCGATGTGCGCCGATGTGGCGGACAGGGAAATGTTCGTCTGCGAGCTTTCCGAATAGATGGACGCTTTCTGGTCCAGCCCCTCCTCGACTTTCTCAAAGGCTCCTCTTAATGAAGGGCTTACGATGTCAAGTTGCCGTAAGGTGCTCAGTGACGACACTCCCAGAAGAATCAACGCCTGCTTGTTGGTGTAAAGCACGGAATCCGTCCCGGACTCCAGCACGACGATGCCGGTCTTGGCCTTGTCCAACATCTGTCCGTAATATTCCTCCTGCTCCCGGATGTCGGCCGTCTCTTTCTGGAATATGGTACGGATTCGGTTCAGGGTCCTGTTGATCTTCCGGCTGCCCAAGCCCCCCTCGTCGAACCTGAAATTGGTCTCCTTATCCTCCAGGGCATCAAGCATATAGGTCACTTTCTTGAGGATGCGATGCCGTGTAAGAAGCACCGCAAGCAAAGCCACCAGCACCAGAACGCCGGCCGGAATCGCTATCTGAGGCCACGGAAGCATATTCATAAACTTCGACTAAATCCCGTATTTCTTGAGTTTGCTGTAGAGGGTCGGGCGGCTGACATTCAACGCCTTGGCAACCAGCGACATATTCCCGGAATATTTCTCTACCGCGGCGCGGATGGCCTTCTCCTCCACTTCCTCCAGCGTCGCCACAGAAGTCTCGCTTCCCTCGACCAGAGCCTCTGACGGCAGCTGCAACTCGTTCTCTGTCAGATCACTGCCTTCCGCCAGAATGACCGCCTTCTCGATGCAGTTCTGGAGCTCACGAATATTCCCGCTCCAGTGGCAGTCCTTCAAAGCGGCCTTCGCCTCCGGATCGATGTCCTCTACCTCGCGGTGGTACTTCTCGTCGAACCTTTTTATGAATATCCCGGCGAGCGGAACGATGTCTTCCGGGCGCTCCCTCAGGGCCGGCAGATGGATGCTCATCGTGTTGATCCTGTAGAAGAGATCCTCCCTGAACGAGCCTTCCTGCACCTTCTGGCGCAGATCCATATTCGTGGCGCAGACAAGGCGGATGTTCACATTGCGTGGCTTGGTGTCGCCGACCCTCGTGATCGTCCTGTTCTGGAGAACCCTCAGAAGCTTCGCCTGAAGGTGTAAAGGAATATTCCCGATCTCATCCAGGAAAAGGGTTCCGCCCTCGGCCAACTCGACCTTTCCGGCCTTGTCGGCATAGGCGTCCGTGAACGCTCCCTTGACGTGTCCGAAGAGCTCGCTCTCGAAAAGGGCCTCCGGAATCGCTCCGGCATCCACGCTGACCATAGGGCCGTTCCGCCGCTCGGAATGATTGTGTATCTCTCTGGCCAGAAGATCCTTACCCGTTCCGTTCTCGCCGGTGATCAGTACCGTGGCATCGGTAGGGCCGATCTTCTCGATTGTCTTCTTGATTTCGGCCATAGCCTGTGAAGTGCCCCAGTACATCCCGGTCGGGCCGGTGGCATATTCATTAGACTGCCGGCTGTCCTTCCGGTTCTCCGTCACCGCCCTTTCCAGCGTGGCGAGCAATTTCTCGTTCTCCCAAGGCTTCACGATGAAGTCGAACGCCCCTCTTTTCATCCCCTCCACGGCCAGGGATATGTCCGCGTAGGCCGTGAACAGCACGACTTTCTGGTTCGGGTTGTTGTTGCGTAACTCGCTGAGCCAGAAAAGTCCCTCATTTCCAGTGTTGATGTCCGTGTTGAAATTCATGTCCAGCAGGATCACATCCGGCTGGAAGGCATTGACGGTGCTGATAAGCTGTGCCGGTGACGGCAGGATCTCCACCGCCTCGAACCGCATAGGCAACAAGATCTTCAACGCGGACCGGATCCCCGCATTGTCATCAACCACAAGAACTTTCCCGACTTTCTTCATCTTGGTCACGTTTTTCTTTCAGTGAATCTATTCCGAGGCGGACTCGGTGACGGAGATGTTCTCGACACCGGCGGCTTTCAGGGCGGCGACAAGGGCGTCGGCCTGTGACCTGTCTTCGAACGGACCTGTCGTAAACACGACCGCGCCAGCCTCCACGCTCTTGATCAGATCCTTGTCGGAATGCTCGTGGATCGCGGCGATGGCCTGTTCCGGAAGAGACTGGCCGTCCTCTGGGTAGATCTTGACCATGAGCAGAGATCTGGTCTTCGACTCAATCTCACGGGCTTTTGACACGCTGATGATCTGCCCGTTGCGGAAAGCGTCGATCTGAGCGTCTCGGAACCCTTTCCTCTTCACCTTGTTAAGATTGGAAAGCACGTCCTTGTAAGATTTGAACAATCCGACTGAATATGCATGTTTACCCGAAGTCGTGATCCTTTCAAACACGGGGCTCAAACCGTTGAGATCCGCCACCGTGGCTTTCCTTGACAGGGTGAATATCCTTATCTGATAGATGATTCCGTCCGGCAGAGTGTTGTTCTCGGCGAACCGTCCTTCCGGAAGGATCATGAGAGAGTAGTCGAAAGATGGCTTAGGTTTACGGATGTCCAGAAGCTTTTCCGGACCGTAACTGTTCTTTGAGAACGTGTAGCCGGAAGCAGCCCCCACGATCTCCTTGTCGACCTCCGCCTGAAGTCTGCCGGTGTCGATCACGATTCCGTTGGCCAGAAAATCCATCTCGATGTTCTGGAGCTCCTTTACCGCGGCGTTTAAGGAACTGTTCAAGGTCGGAAGCATCAATTCCTTGTCGGATATCTCGGCCGTGAGTCTGGCTTTTTCTTCCGCTGAGGCCGCCGCAAGTTCCGAGCGCATCTTGTCCAGATTCTTTCCGTACCTTGCCACCGAGTCACGCAAGGCTCTAACCTCACGCATCTTTTCCATGTAGCGCTTTGTGCCTTCATCGTGTTGCCCATCGTCCGGAACCGCCGCGTCATTGTCGATCCTGGAAGGATCCTTGGCCGGATTCAGGGCTGCCAGAGTCCTCAGCTCGCCTACATCGGTGACGGCTTTCCGGACAGGCATGCTGTCATATTCAAGTACATAGATTGTCACACTGTCGCGGCCGCACTCGCGGTTCGACGCGAAGATGGAATATTTCCCGTCCTCCGTGTTGACGAAAAGGAAGTCGTCGTAAGGTGATGAATATGGAAAGCCCATATTCACCGGCATGTCCCAATCGTTGGTCTCGCTGTTCCAGTTTGAGACATAGAGATCGTAGCCTCCCATGCCGTACAGACCTTTGGAGGCGAAGTAAAGTGATTGTCCGTCAGGGGACAGCATCGGGTAGATCTCGTCCGAGGAACTGGTCATCTGCTCGTTGATCAGCGCCGGTGCGGACCATAGGGAATCCGTCAGATGTGTGCAGTAAATATTCCTGATGCCCTCCTCGTCTTTGGCTGAGTAGTAGATGTCCTTCGCGTCGTCAGGGATGTAGATGGCGCGAGAGAGGTCGTCTCCGCCCAAAGAGTCGAGCTGGTTCGGGGTCTTCCTCCAGCTGAAATCCTTCAGCGGGTAGAACAAGAAGAAGTCCCTGAGCGGGAATGTCCGCTTCGCGACGACAGTCGGCTGGCTGCAGAACCCCATCATGTTCAGTCCATTGCGTGCCATCAACAATTGTTCCTCCGCCTTTGCCGAAGCGGTTGAGTCCAGAATCTCGATGGCGCCTTCGCTGTACTTGACCGCCTCCTCGAAGCTGTAGGCCAGCCGGCACGAGTCAGCCTTGATCATGAGTCTGGTCGGGGAGACTTGCGCGTGAGCCTCTCCGTTGGATGTGATCTGCGCGAGCAGAGTTAGAATGCCTATGAATATTTTGTTTCTCATTCTGAAAAATCTCGGTGATTGCGTCTGCAAAAATAAGAAATACTTGGCAGATAATTTCTTTCTAAGAAAAAAATGCTAAATTTGTACCCTTATTTTTATGCGCAAAAATTAAAAACAATAATAAAAGTACACAATTATGCAAAGTAAAGGTTGGATTAGGCTTGTCGCCATTCTGCTTGCGATCGCTTCCATTTGGCAGCTTTCCTTCACAGCGGTGACTTCCATCCAGGAGAAGAAAGCGGCCAAGTTCGCTGAGAAAGCTGCCGTGGCGGCTCAGAATTCAGCGGCTTTCGCCCAGGTTCCTGAAAATGACCAGGCTTACTATCTGGATTCGATCAGGAAGGAACAGAACAGGGTATTCATTGATTCCATCTCTTCGAAGAAGGTATTCCTCTGGAACACCTACAAGGAGTGCAAAGCCAAGGAGATCAACCTTGGTCTGGACCTCAAGGGTGGTATGAACGTCATGCTGCAGGTGCAGCTTCAGGATCTTGTGAAGGCCATTTCCGGCAACAGCATGAATCCTGAGTTCCAGAAGGCTCTCGCCCTCGCCAAGGAACGCAGCGTTAATTCCAGAGAGGACTACATCACTCTTTTCGCGGATGCGTGGAAGGAAGTGAGCAACGGTCAGCACCTTGCCCAGATTTTCGGTACTTACGAGATGAAAGACAAGATCACCCCGGCCTCCTCAGACGCCGATGTCATCAGTGTCATCCGTGACGAGGCTGAGAGTGCCGTCGCCAACTCGTTCAACGTCCTCAGAAGCCGTATCGACCGTTTCGGTGTGACCCAGCCGTCCATCCAGAAACTTGGCAACAGCGGACGTATCCTCGTCGAGCTTCCGGGCGTCAAGGAGCCTGAGCGTGTGAGGAAGCTCCTTCAGGGAACCGCTTCCCTTGAGTTCTGGGAGACCTATACCAGCCAGGAACTTTCCGGCTATCTTGCCGAGGCCAACGCCAAGCTGGCTGAGATTCTTGCTGGAGAGGCCGACACCACAGCGGTCGCCGAGCCTGCCGCCGAGCCTGCCGCTGAGAATGTAGCCAAAGAAGGTGTTGACTCTCTTCTCAATTCAGAGATCGCTCAGAACCAGGACAATTCCGCTGAGATTGACGCTTACAGAAAGGCCAATCCTCTCTTCGCTGTGCTGAGCCCTTCAGGATCTAACAATGCCTGCATCGGTTTCGCCGCCGCGATCGACACCGCCAAGGTCAACAGGTATCTCGCCATGCCTCAGATCGCCGAGATCTTCCCGGCCGAGTTCAAGCCTATGTGGTCTGTAAAGCCTTCCGAGTATGCTCAGGGCGAGAACATCTTCGAGCTCGTCGCCATCAAGGCCACCTCAAGGGACGGCAAGGCGAAGCTTGACGGAGGTGTGATCACCGATGCACGTGTCGTTTACGACCACGGTTCAAACGGTGAGCCTTCCGTTTCCATGAGCATGAACGCCGAGGGAGCCAATATATGGGCCCGCATGACCAGCGACAACGTCGGCAAGCAGATCGCCATCGTCCTTGACGACATGGTATATTCATATCCTAACGTACAGAACGCCATCACGGGCGGAAGTTCCTCTATCACCGGTCACTTCACTCCGGATGAGGCCACCGACCTTGTGAACGTCCTCAAGTCAGGTAAGCTTCCTGCGCCTGCCACCATCATCCAGGAGCAGGTTGTAGGTCCTTCACTCGGTGCCAAGTCCATCAACGCCGGTATGATCTCCTTCATCATCGCGTTCCTCTTGGTTCTCGTTTACATGATTTTCTTCTATCAGGGCGCCGGTGTCGCCGCTGACATCGCACTCCTTTGCAACGTGCTTCTCCTCTTCGGAGTCCTCGTTTCATTCGGAGCTGTCCTGACATTGCCTGGTATCGCCGGTCTCGTCCTGACAATGGGTATGGCCGTTGACGCCAACGTGATCATCTACGAGCGTATCAAGGAAGAGCTTGCTGCTGGCAAGGGTCTGGGCAAGGCCGTAGCCGATGGTTACAAGAACGCCTACTCCGCCATCATCGACGGTCAGGTGACCACCCTCCTTACCGGTATCGTCCTTTTCGTGTTCGGTTCAGGTCCTGTCCAGGGCTTCGCCACCACGTTGATCATCGGTATCATCACCTCTGTCCTCACCTCTATCTTCATCACAAGGCTTATCTTTGATGACCGCATCGAGAAGGGCAAGAGCATCGCTTTCGAGAACAACCTCACCAAGAACTTCCTCAAGAACACGCATTTCGACTTCATCGCCGCACGCAAGTGGTCTTACATCATTTCCGGCGCGTTGATCGTCATATCAATCGTGTCTATCTTCACCAAGGGCTTCACTTACGGTGTTGACTTTACCGGTGGCCGTACCTATGTTGTACGTTTCGACCAGCCGGTAACCGCCGAGCAGGTTCGTGATGCCGCTATCGTTGAGTTTGACGGTGCCGTCGAGGTAAAGCAGTTCGGTGGCGAGAGCCAGATGAAGATCACAACCCAGTACAAGAACGATCAGGAGTCAACTGATGTTGACGCCGAGGTTGAAGCCAAGCTCTACAACGCTTTGAAGCCGTTCTTCGCTGAGACAGACATCACACTTGACGAGTTCAAGTCAACCGTTGACAATCCTAACGGTATCATCTCATCAGACAAGGTCGGCCCTACGATCGCCAACGACATGAAGAGAGACGCCATCATCGCCGTCATCCTCTCCCTGTTTGTGATCTTCGCCTACATCGCCTTCCGATTCAAGGGCTGGACATGGGGCCTTGGTGGAGTCGTTTCACTTGCCCACACCGCGATCATCGTGATCGGTTTCTTCTCATTGTTCTCCGGAATCCTTCCGTTCAACCTTGACGTTGACCAGACGTTCATCGCGGCCATCCTGACCATCATCGGTTACGCCATCAACGACAACGTGGTTATCTTCGACCGAATCCGTGAGTACAGGACCCTGCATCCGAATGTTGACGTGAGGACCAACACCAACCAGGCCATCAACGCGACATTGACACGTACCGTCAACACCTCTGTCTCCACTCTCGTGACCATGCTCGCTATCGCGATCTTCGGTGGTGAGTCCATCAGAGGTCTCGCGGTCGCCCTTATCCTTGGTATCTGCATCGGTACTTACGCTTCCATCTTCATCGGTACACCAGTGATGTTCGATGCTACGATTTGGAACCAGAAGCGCCTTGCCGCCAAGAACGGCACCACAGCCAAATCATCAAAGAAATAATATCTTTGACAAATGAATATGCAAAAGCGCCGACCCGATAGGGCCGGCGCTTTCGATTCGCACAATAGCCATACACCCCCAGTCACTACGTGACAGCCCCGGTAAATAAATAATAATTTGAAATATATCGCGGCATTTTTGCTTATAATCTTTTTTGGACTTACCTTTGTCAGAGAGATTGTAAAACAATTTATAAACCGATAATATTGATTTATTATGAGCGAAGAGAAATTCAGGATTGAATCCGATCTTCTTGGGGAACTTCAGGTTCCGGCTGAGGCCTACTACGGTGTTCAGACACAGAGGGCTCTCAATAATTATAAGATTTCCAACACCAGGATGTGCGACTACCCTGAGTACGTCATCGCCATGGCCTGCATCAAGCTTGCCGCGGCACAGACGAACAAGGAACTCGGAGCTATGGATCCGAAGATCGCCGACGCGATCGTGGAGGCATGCCGCGAGATCATCGACGGAAAGTTCCACGACCAGTTCCCTGTGGACATGATGCAGGGAGGCGCGGGAACATCCGTGAACATGAACGCCAACGAGGTGATCGCCAACAGGGCTCTTGAGATCATGGGACATGCAAAGGGGGAGTACCAGTTCTGCTCACCTAACGACCATGTGAACTGCGCCCAGTCTACCAACGACGCCTATCCTTCTGCCTTTCGCTACGCTTTCATCAGGATGAACAGAAAACTGGAGAAGAGCCTCAAGGATCTCATCGACGCGTTCAAGGAGAAGGGTGAGGAATTCAAGGACGTTATCAAGATGGGCCGTACACAGCTTCAGGACGCGGTTCCTATGACCTCCGGCCAGGAGTTCCACGCCTATGCCACCAACCTTGAGGAAGAGGTTCTGAACCTTGAGAGAAACGTGAATCTTCTCTATGAGATCAACATGGGAGGCACCGCAATCGGTACCGGCCTCAATGCCAAGCCTGGTTTCGCAGAGCTTTGCGCCAAGAAGATGACCGAACTCACAGGCGAGAAGTTCATCGCTGCTCCGGATCTCGTGGAGGCCACTCCTGACACTGGCGCCTATGTCAGCTACTCTGGTGCCCTCAAGAGACTGGCAGTCAAGCTTTCCAAGATTTGCAACGACCTCAGGCTCATGGCCTCCGGTCCTCGCTGCGGTCTGAAGGAGATCAATCTTCCGCCTATGGCTCCAGGCTCGTCAATCATGCCTGGCAAGGTCAATCCTGTCATCCCGGAGGTCACCAATCAGGTTTGCTTCAAGGTGATCGGCAACGACATGACCGTCTCATTCGCTGCCGAGGCCGGACAGCTCCAGCTGAATGTCATGGAGCCTGTGATCGCAGAATCCATCATGGAGAGCATCACCTGGCTGACGAACGCGATGAACACCCTGCGCGAGAAGTGCATCGAAGGCATCACCGTCAACAAGGAGCGCTGCTACGAGATGGTCAAGAACAGCATCGGCATCGTGACCGCCCTCAACCCGATCATCGGCTACAAGGCCAGCACCAAGGTCGCCAAGGAGGCTCTTGAGACCAACCGCTCCGTCTATGACATCGTCCTTGAGAAAGGCATCCTCACCAAGGAGGAACTCGACAAAGCCCTTGATCCAAAGAATATGATCAGATAACCATTTGATGAATATATCAAAAAGGCCGGCGGATTCTTTTCTCCGCCGGCCCTTTTTGTAGAATCTCCTATGACAATATATAGGTGAAATATTACTATCTTTGCGTCCGTTTTTATGATTGCAAGGCGATGAAAGCGATAGGAACAGTCCTCTTGTTGGTGCTATCCAACATATTTATGACATTCGCGTGGTACGGCCATCTGAAGCTTCAGGAGATGAAGGTCTCGACGAGCTGGCCGCTCATTCTGGTCATCCTCTTCTCCTGGGGACTGGCGTTTTTTGAATATTGCGCCCAGGTTCCAGCCAACCGCCTCGGATTTACTGGCAACGGCGGCCCGTTCAGCCTTATGCAACTAAAAGTTATCCAAGAGGTTGTCTCCCTCATCGTCTTCACTTTGGTTGTCACCCTCCTCTTCAAAGGCGAGGCTCTCCACTGGAACCACATCGCGGCGTTCGTCTGCCTTGTGCTCGCCGTCTTCTTCGTGTTTCTGAAGTAGCGTCTTCCCCAAAGGTGTTCGGTGGAAAAGACCGGAAAGAATTGCACAGGGAGTGCCGCCCGTGTCCTTCCTGTATGGTTTCCGGCAGCAATTCTGTCATCTGGTATTGGATACATAGCTTGTATATCACGGCGTTGAATTCGCCGTGAATATCTCCGCAAACAATAATGCTCTTTGCGTTAGGAAATGCGTATGTGTGAAATGAATTCATTTCTTCAACGATAGCCAATAGGGGGACAACTTTTTCGTAATATAATCAACGACCTCATTCAGAGGTAAGACTCCCTTGTATTTCATCTTTTTCAAGAATGCGTTCCATTGAGTCTGCTTGATAGGATCATTCTTGAATTCGCCATTGAAAAGAGGGTGATTCTCAGTATATGCCGTTCCTCTATTGCTGAAAACAGAGGCAATTGCTTCAGAAAGGGTTTCCTCATTTACCTTGACACGTGCTGATTCTGACGAAAGAATGGGATATACATCATAGAAGTCTTTCATCCTGCTGTTTGCCAGCGCCCGATCAATCATTGTCTGGAACTTTTCTGCTACAACAGTCTCCAAAGAATAAGCATTGATGCTAACTTCCGGCATATCATCAAGAAGCAAGGGATAATCCAGTTCCTGGGGCTCTGGAACAACAATATCTCCAAACCCAATATCCATAGAAAAAGGTTGTACAATGGTGTCAAGATGAGCTGTCACAGTAACTGTGACGCCGTTATACTCTTTGTCCAAAGAAATATCCTCAACCTTAATGTCATTCTCTCCGTTATCGAACATAAGACCATCTTCAGGGCATTGAATTGCGCAGATCTCTCGGAAAGCTTTTCGAATGGTTTCTTTGTCTCTGCTAATCTTGTCGCCCAGGAAATCAATGTCTTTCGTCAGACGAGCCTTGAACTTTTCGTAGGTGAAGAGAAGTGCACTTCCTTTCAGGCAGAAGTTATCCCGATATTGGCTCATCGACAGCCTGTACAACATCCGCTCTTGGATGTATCTGAGCAGAATCTGCATATATTCGGTTCCAGGCACTGAATCCCGGATGTTCAGGAGTTTGGCCCGAACCGACTTTGCTACATTTTTCTTTTCCATATTACAGCCCCATTTCAAGGTATAGTCTCATTGTTGACAGCACTCTCATTTGTTTTGCGTAATCCATAAGACGGGAAATGTTACGATCCTTGCGCTTGAGATAGTTCCTAAGAATCTCAACAGCCACTTCACTCCCGATCTTGTTACGAAACTTTACAGCGTCGCAAACGCTTTTCTCGATGCAGAAAATCTTAACCTTATGATTGGCAATGTCAGCTTCTTCAACGCCCATCGTGCAGTATTTCTCTTCCCAATAGCAGAGAATGATGCCAGAAATCTCCGGGGCCACTACTTTCCTGTGCTTTTCTATAGCAACGTAAAATCCATCAGGGATTTGAGTGGTAAGCCCATAATAATCCCACGCGGAATACATGCAAACGACACCGCCGGGGACGATCCTTTCAACATCTATCATCGTGGTCGCCAGTTCTTCAGGGAGAATATACACACCATTCTTGATTCTGATGACATTGCCGGATTTGATAGCCTTGTTGATTCCATAGTAAGCCCTGGGCTCACGTAGTTCATGAGTCCGTATCGTTCCTCCGCTTGCAGAGATGTCTTGGTAAAACTTGGCCATATGCGTATGATTCGCGACAAATATACGGCTAATTTTTGAAATGGACGTAGTTTTTTTGATAATTCTTTCATGAATCGATATGACCTTCGGATACTGCCCCTGTTCCCATTTTTGAAACAGTCGCTCAGAAGCGCATAGAAAGCCGTTTTTGCGAAAAACCTTATAATCTATGTCACTTTTCAGCGATAGTGACGCGAAAAATAATAATTCTATTAATGCCGGGCGTCTTATAGGGAAAATATACTGATGGTTTCCATGTTTGAGCGAGAAAAACTTTAACTTTGTAGAAATACGTTGAGACTATGACAACGCAAGAAATACTCAAGCTTTGTGGGAAAGGTGAGCAGACACCCGTTCAAATGAAGGAACGGGTCACTGATGCGTATGAGTTGGGGAAAGAAATGGTTTGCTACGCCAATGAGCGGGGAGGCGGATTGATTATCATCGGCGTCAATGATAAAACGGGAAAGGTCAATGCGCTTTCACGCACGGAGGTGCAGGAGCAAACAGGGCTTCTTTCCCAAATCGCAACCGACCAAGTCCATCCCGCCGTTTCCATCAAAGCTGAAAACGTTGATGTCCCTGGCGGGCAATTGATAGCCGTTACAGTCCTTGAGGGCATCAATAAGCCATACAAGGACAACAAGGGAATTGTCTGGGTTAAGAACGGCGCTAACAAGCGTCGCATCGTTGACAACGCAGAGATTGCCGAGATGATGTCCGATAGCGGCACATTCCGACAAGATGAGGCTCTCATCCCCGGAGCAACTATTGCGGACCTGGATATGAATGTTGTCAAGACCTACCTAACAAAGAGGTTTGAGGCATCATACAAATCCAAGGATTTGACTTATGAGCAGATACAGGATGCTTCCGCTGACGAGCTTGTTAGTTTGGCGGCATCTGGAATGACGGTTGAACGCTTGTTGAAGAACTTTGGGCTCATTCGTTCTGATGGCGGCATCACCTATGCGGCGATGCTGTTGTTCGGCAGACATCCATGGCGTTGGCTTCCTACTGCCACAGTCAAATGCGTCAGCTTTATCGGGAACAGCCTAGGGGGAACTGAGTTCCGTGATAAAATGGATGACTTGGATGCCGATGGCGGCATTCTTATCCAGTATGAAGCTATGATGGCTTTTCTCAAGCGGAATCTTCACAATGTTCAGGTGGATTCTGATTTCAACTCTCCTGGACAACTGGAGATACCTGTTGGCGCACTGTCCGAAATATGTTCCAATGCCCTCCTGCATCGTTCTTACAGTTGGGAGGCGCCCATTCGGGTGTTTGTCTTTGATAACCGTGTAGAGATCCATAGCCCTGGCGCCCTTCCGGGCGGATTGGAGGTTGAGGATGTCCTATCTGGTACATCCCTTCCGCGGAACAAGATGCTTTTTACTCACGGAGCATTTTTACTACCCTATTCAGGCATTGGCAGCGGTTTCCTTCGTGCTCGTGAACTGGATGACAAAATGGAGGTCGTTAACGACACCAAGAAGAAAGAGGTCATAGTTACTTTTTGGCGGGGTAGTAACCAAGAACGTGTCAGAGTAACGGAGTTTGGTAACGGAGTAACCAAGAAAAGTAACGGAGCTCAACAAAAAGTAACGGAGTCGAGTAACGGAGTTGCACCATCAAAAGTCAAATTGCCGGGGAAGGAACAAGACATTATTAACTTTTGCACCGTCCCTAGAACAGCAGCAGAAATCCTATCAAGGATGGGCTTGACAAATCAGACTAAGAATAGAAAAAAACACATTAATCCTCTTGTGGAGCAAGGGAGACTTAAACTCACGATTCCTGATAAGCCGAATGATCCAAACCAGAAATATGTAAAGGCATAATGAAAGATCGGGCTAAACGAATTGCAAAGTATTACAACCAATGCAAGCTGCCGAAATGGGCGACTGTGTTGGGCGTTGTGTTGTTGGCCTTCGGCATCGTGGCGGCTGGTGTGACGGCCATTTTCCACGATAAGTATTCGTCCATCTTTGATGCATGGGAATCTGCCCTAACAAATGTCTGGTTCATAGCCTTTATCGCATTGGTGGGCGTCGGCGCCTTGATCTCGCTCGGATATCCTCTCTTGACATTGATTGGCGCCTGGATATGGACTATATTCGCAAAGCCGGAGCCGGAAGTGGTCGAGGAGCATCCAGCTCCGGAAAAGCCTGAAGTAAAGGAAAAGGCTCCTGTCATTGAAGAGAAAGCCCCCGCAACTGAATAGCCCGAACGAGTCATTATCAACGAGGCCAAATTACGGGATATCTTTAACTCGAAGTTTATGCACGAATGGGTCAGCAATGGCAAGATGTATCTCGATCAGGTCATTGAGGATTTGCAATTCGTCAGGGACAATTATGTGAAAGGGGCCAAACAGGACGAAGCGCATTTCGCCTCAAAACACATCATAGAAATCGCCAGTATCCTCCATAATGACAGGTATTTCAGGCGAGTTTATAACTCCTTCACGGAATGGTGTTGCACACTGTTCGAGTGTCTTTCCATTGAACCGCCAAAGCGAGAAAACATCAAGAATCCTCAAGAGATTTCCAACCAAGTCAAGAAGCGTTTCTTCTACCTTCTCTAAGGGATAATAATCTGGAATTCACAGGAATAATCCGGAAGTATAATCCGGTCCGTGCCGACAATTGATTGATTATCATTTAATTGCCAGCGTTTTCGTTTTAATCCAGATCTTTCTTTTCCCCTAAAATCTTATCTCTGTTTGTCACGGCCGATCAGGAGCCGTGAGATTTCCGACTACGCGTTCCGGAGGCCCAAAGCCAAATGAGATCCCCATCGGAAAGGGGATCAAGAGAGGCAGAATTCCAAAACATATTTGACTATGGATATGAAATTGGACTTGTTCGAGCTCCTCCGGGAATTTCCCGAAGCAACCTTGACCGTTCACGCCGGAGACCTGGGTCATTTCGCCCGGGAGCTCCTGGCCGAGGCTCGTCAGGACTTCGAGCGCGAGCGCGCTGCGATCGCGGAGGAAAAGAAGGAGGAGTTCCTCACCCCTGAGATGGTCAAGACCCTGCTCAGGATCTCGGAGAGCACGCTCTACCGTATGGCGAAAGCCAAGATTCTCATCCCTGTATTTGTCGGCGGACAGAAGCGCTACCGGCGCTCCGACCTCGACAAAATCCTTAGCCCTTCGTAGCGATGCTTTACACGATCATCTATGATTTCATGTGGAGAGACCTGCGGCTTCGAGGTGCAGAGAAGGAAGTCTTTGCCGTGATATATGGCTTCTGGAAGAAAGGAAAGGCTGCGGTCGAAGTCCCGGTCAAAACCGTTATGGACATCACCGGCCTCAGCCGGACCGCAGTCCTTATGGCAAAGAGGAATCTGCTCGGCAGGAAGCTGATCGCCGCCCATGAAACCCGTGGCAAGCCCTCCCGCTATGTAGTCCTGATTCCGGACCCGCTCGCAAACCAGACGGGTACGGAGTCTGAACGGAAACCCGTCCAAAAACAGAATGGGTACCGGTATCAAAACAATACGGGTGCAGAGATGGCACCCAAAATAAACAGTAATAATAAGAATAATAAAACTGAATTGAATTATGCTACATTCACAAAAAAATCAATCAAATTGTATCAGCTCTCGTGACCAATTCGATTCTGCCGACAAGGAATGACCTTGTCGCCAAACTTCCGCCTCAAATAGAGGGAATGGAAAAAGAGGCACTGGTGGAAGCGCTCAGTCAGATCTACCGCAAGGCCGTCGAATCCCGCAGTATCGAATTCCAAGATATCGCCGGGAAAGAGGTCGGCATCAAAATCCAGAAGGTTGCCGAATGGATGATGGGAAGCCCCGTCCGCTCCGGCCTGCTCCTCCAGGGAACCATCGGTTCCGGGAAGACGACTCTCATGTACGCGATGTATGGGCTCTATAAGCAGCTCGTCTCGCCCGTGATTTTCACCACTGCCTTTGACCTGCACACCCAGTTCAAGCACCAGCAGGAGAAAGAGGCCTCCCACTACGAGGAATTCCTCCGGGCGAAGATCCTCTTCGTGGAAGAGGTCGGCGCGGAACCGGAGAGATGCCAGAGCTATGGTACGGATTACACACCCATCCAGAATCTGATATCCTACCGCTATGACCGGAAGCTCCCGACCATCATCACCACCAACCTTGCCGATGACAAGATCCTGGACCGCTATGGCCCCCGGATGATGGACCGCATCAATGAGATGTTCTCCATCCTCCGGTTCAAGGGTGATTCCTATCGGAAGTAATGAGTGGCACACTCCGCATGTGTTTCGGGGAGATGCCCTCCCGAAACACTATGCTAGTTGTGCCGATGTCGAACAATTCCGCTGCGCGATTGTCCAACTCCCGGCGGGGAAGCCTGCTCGCAAGCTCGCATCCGTGGCGGAATTTAAACACCATTAGTTATGAAGAAGAAATATTTTGATCCCAACAATTTCAAGGTCAACAAGACCTGCAGGATGGGATTCCGCGCCACCCAGCAGGAGCAAATCACCATCCAGGCAAAGGCGCAGGCCTGCGGTAAATCCATCAGCGAATACATCCGCCAATGCGCCCTCGGCCACAAGCCCAAGCTCCGGATGACCCGAAGCCAGGCCCAGGCATACATCAGCCTCAACGATGCCCGGGGCGACCTGATCCATATCAAAAACGCCCTGAATGCTATGAAACCGGAAGACCGTCTCCTGTGTTTCGGGGATGCATTCAGGATGCGCCGGTGGATTGCTGCCGCGAACAAACTTATCAAACATTGGAGAGAGATTGAACGAACCTTAACAGAGTAAGCCATGATAGCAAAAGCTAAATCCATCGCCCACGGCGGCGTGTCCCTCGGGTATATAACCCGTCAAGGAAAAGCACAGGTAGTAAAACTGAACCACCTCCCGGAGGATGCCAGCCCCCAGGCCATCTATGGGTATATGAAGCTGCACCAGAAACTCAGGGAGGAAGAGTTCCAACGCCGACCGCTGAAGAACAACATGATCCGGATGGAGATCTCTCCGTCCAAGGAAGAATCCAAGGGCTGGACCCTGGAAGACTGGAAGCAGCTGGCCGAAGATTTCGTCCAGGCTTTCGACAGGGTTAGGCTGCCCGGAGAAGAGAAGCTCCGCAGGTCTCCCTGCCGCCTCCCCAACTCCCAGTATATCATCACGCTCCACACGGACAGCAAGTCCGGTATCCCTCACCTCCATCTCGACTGCAACCGTGTCGATATGGATAACTGCCTGAACAGCGACCACCGGATCGGCATCCGGGCCAAGACCGCTGCCGAGGAGATCAACCGTCTGCGCGGCTGGAAACGTACGGAAGACAGGTTCGAGGAGAACAAAGCCGGCATCAAGAAGGATTGCCTCGCGGTCCTGGCCGGATTAAAAAAGTTCTCCTGGGAGAAGTACACTGCAGCACTGGAGGCAAAAGGATATACCGTCAAGCTGAAGCTGGATGCCTCTGTGACTGTCCGGGGATACACAATCCTGAGTGGCAACTCCGCCTATAAATCCTCCATCATCAGCCGTGACCTGATGCCGGCGAAAATCCAGGAGACCTGGGAGAAGATGCGTCCGGAGAACAGATACGGGCAGATGACCTATGAAGAGCGCCTCGCTTTTGCCACGTCCGATGAAGGGAAGGATTATCTGTTCCCGTTGGGTTTAACCTTGGATGGGAAGAGATATGAGACGAAAGCTTCCGGGGAAGCCGTGAAGGCCTTTCATGAAGAGAGCCGAGCAATCGAGCGAACCCATTCGCCGGAAGAAGCAGGCAACATCTTTCGAACAGCCTTCCTTCTTTTCGTTGGGCAAGTCGATGCCGCCACCACCTTCGCTCAAAACTGCGGAGGCGGAGGTTCCGCTCCCGACCCCAACTGGGGCTGCGACAAGAACGAGGACGACATCCTCTGGGCCCGCCGCTGCTTCCGCAAGGCACGGGAGATGGTTACTACGCCTGTAGTGAGGTGGAGTAGAAGAAGATAAGTCGTTATTTTTGAAGAGAGTCACTCCAAGTGATTCTCTTCAATTATCTTACTGGATAATCTAGTGAAAATCGTTAAATTTGTAAATTAGAAGTTTATGTCCATTATGTTTTGATTTGCCATATGGCCAACCTGTCCAAAATAAAACGAGACCAGATGATAGCCTTCTTGGAGAGCCTCAAGGAGTCCCACTCCGACGACGCCTCCATCCAGGCCTTCAACGAGATAGAGAATCATATCCGTGACAAGAAATACGGCCTTGTCTGGGAGGAGCACTCCGAAGAAGTGGATGACCTTCTGAAGGAGAATATTCCCATACTTACAGCCGATCCAGAGCGCCGTCTTTGTAAGGACGCTTCTTTGCCCTGGAACTTCATCATTGAAGGTGATAATTTGCAGGCGCTTTATCTTCTCCAGAAAACGCACAAGGGCAAGGTTGACTGTATCTACATAGATCCGCCGTATAACACCGGTGCCAGGGATTGGAAGTACAACAATGACTACGTTGATGGGACAGACGTGTATCGCCATAGCAAGTGGCTATCAATGATGAAGAATCGCCTGCTTCTTGCGAAAGATTTGTTAAATCCAGCTGACTCCGTTTTAATCTGCACGATTGACGAGAAAGAATACTTGCGTTTGGGATGCCTGCTTGAGGAACTCTTCCCTGAAGCTAGAATTCAGATGATTAGCACAATGATTAATCCTGCAAATGTCGCTCGTGTTGGTGGTTTTGGCAGAAGTGGAGAATACGTGTTTTTCGTAATGAATGGCGCTGCCGCACCACATCCATTAGAATTGGACCGAGAATGGGTCTCAAGTAAAGGGAGAACACATACTGGGAATGTCCGCTGGGATTTACTTTAACGATCCGGGACAAGCGCTGCTCGTAGTGATTCACCAGGTGGCTTTTATCCAATCTATATTGATATTCAAACGAACGAAATACGTTTTGTTGGAGAACCTCTCCCCGAAGGAGTATCAGAGGCGGAAGAGCGTCCGGGTCTCTATCCTCTTCTTCCAATACGAAAAGATGGCAGTGAGGGACGATGGCAGTGGACTCCAGAGACGTTTAGGGAGAGACAAGAACAGGGCCGCGTGAAAATCGGTGGCAACTTTTTAAAGGGATATACGGTCTACATTCTCAAAGATGGGGAGTATAGCAAAATACAATCCGGCGCTTTTCAAGAGATTGGCCGCGGTTTAAATAATGAAATTATTACGGAGGATAGCGAATCTGACACAGTGACGGCTATTCCGGGTGATATTTGGAAAATACCATCGCACGATGCTACCCAATATGGCTCACGCTTACTTGGGAATGTGTTAGGTGAGAAGCGGTTCACTTTCCCCAAGTCGCTTTATGCTACACACGATGCTATTCGCTTCTTCATGGATAAGAAGCCTAATGGTGTCGTTGTAGATTTCTTTGCCGGATCTGGGACCACCCTTCATGCTGTTAATTTGCTTAATGCGGAAGATGATGGCAAACGCCGTTGTATTATAGTGACCAATAACGAAGTATCTGCCGATGAGGCAAAGAAACTAAGTGGAAAAGGCCTTAAGCCTGGCGATGAAGAATGGGAGCAGTATGGTATCGCTAAGTATGTCACGTGGCCGAGAACAAAATGCTGTATTGAAGGCCAAGACCTCAAGGGCCAGCCTTTGAAAGGCAGTTATATCTCGATAAGCGAAAAAGACATTCACTTAGCAGATGGCTTTAATTCAAATGTGAAGTTCTTCAAGTGCAGCTGGACCCCCCGCAAACCGGAAGACTATCTCCTTAGCAACGCTTTGTGCCTGCATATAAAGGAGATGATTGAACTCCAGAATGCCATCGAGGTTGATAATGTGAAGAATGTTCTCATTTTGAACAAGGAAGACTTCAAGCGCACCATCCTCAACGCAGACGTTCGTCCTCAAATTGAAAGAGTCTGGGTGAACCAGAACATCATATTCAGCACCGAGGAACTCAAGGCGCTGAAAGAAATAGGCTACAAATACATTCCGAGGGAATTCTTCGGACAAGAACTCAGGGAGGCAGCAGAATAATGTTTACAGGCGATATCATTCCTTTCCAGTCAAAGCACGAGGAGAGTCTCCTTCGCAAATGTGCAGACCATTACGAAGTCATCCTCTATGCACCTACCGGTTCCGGCAAGACCGTACTTGTCAGCCGCTTCATCGATGACTACCTGGACGAGAATCCGAACACGGTTTTTCTCTGGCTCTGCCCTGGTGCGGGCGGCTTGGAGAGACAGTCACAGGATACATTTGAGGCTGTCACATCTGGCATCCCAGACGGCGATGTGTATTCCTTCATCAATGAGCCCGATCCTCGTGGCAGAGTGTATTTCATCAACTGGGATAAGATTAATAAGAAATCTAATGTCGTCCTGCGTGAAGGCGAGCATAAAGATCTGATGACGAAGGTCCTGCATTGCCACAATGACGGGATTGACATCTTTATGCTCATTGACGAGGAGCACAAATATCGCGATACGGCCAACGAATATGTTGCCAACATCCAGCCTGTACACGTACTCCGAATCTCCGCTACACCGGTCAGCAAAGGCGATGCTGTTGAGGAAATCAAGGACGATGAAGTCATTGCAGCTGGCTTGATTGCTTCCGGCATTTCTATCAATGAAGGTGTTTCCCAGGCCATCCAGGAGAACAACAACCTGGACGATGACCTCCAGCTGCTTGAATTGTCAGACAAGAAACGGAAGGAGATCCTAAGTGAATATGAAAAGCGCGGGCTGAAGATTCGCCCCCTCGTCCTGATACAGTTCCCGAATGGACGGGAAGACTGGATTAAGCGAGTGAAGGACGCTCTTACAGATATGGGGTATCCGGAAACCTCTGGACTTGTCGCTTCTTGGTTCAGTGGCGACCATCCTGACAATCCAGAACAGATTAGCAACCTCGACGGCCAATATGCCTTCCTGCTGTTTAAGCAGGCCATTGCTACCGGATGGGACTGCCCTCGCGCCAAGATTCTCGTTAAACTGCGAGAGGGCGGCACAGAGCGATTCAATATCCAAACCGTAGGTCGAATCCGCCGCATGCCTGAGCGCAAGCACTATGGTCTTGCACTCCTGGATAATTGCTATCTCTACACGCTGGATAACGAGTTCACCGAGGGAATGACCACCAGCCTCTCGGACTCCTTCTACACCTATCAGTACAGGCGTAAACTGACGGCCCCCAACATCCTTCTTGAAAAAGAGTCATTGGATGGAAGCGACCGCTTTGCTGTGAATCCTGAGGCTGTCGTCAAAGTAGTGCGTAAGGCCATGTTGAAGGCTTGCGACCTGAACGGCGATGGTGTACTGGAGAAGGATGAGATGGAGAAAACGAAGGGCTATATCTTCGGCACCAAACTGAAGACTTCGGCCATTGAAGGCGTTGCCCGTACAACCCACGATATGCTGAAGCTGAACAGTATCTTCGGCGGCGAACACCAGATAAACAATCACGACGATGGCTTCATCATCCGCGACGCCAAGCGTCGTATCGCTGCTGCTATCGGCGTCGATGAGAATATATCCAACAATGCCCTTCGTGTACTCTTTGGCCCTGGAGATTATTACAACCCCATTTTCTCCGACGAGGAGAAAGAGTTTGAGCGCAAGAACAAGCTTCTCACGGATATGTCTCTGCGTGAGTACAATGCCTTCCTGGTCAACAACAAAGAACGGCTTATCGAGGTATTCGAGCAGATCAGCCTAAACGAGATTGGCGAAATCAAAGAGACCACCATCAAGAAATCCCAGTGGGGCATCCCGGCCTACCAATATTATAATCAGCACAAGAAGATGAAAGCCACGAAGGTCTATCAGAAGAACGTGTATGATAACTACGGTAATAACATCCTGATTGCTCCTAACCGCACCTATACCGAGATAATGTTCGAAGAGTGGTGTGAGGGATACGTTAAAGTCAAACACGTTTACAAGAACGGCGACAAGGGCGAGGATTTCTTCAGCTTAGTTTATCGCCGTGCCTTCCGCCGGAACCACTTCTACCCCGACTACATCATCCAGACCACGGATGGCCAGGTATGGATTCTTGAAGCTAAAGGCGGCATGACCGCTGACGGCTCATCCAACAACATCGACAAGTACGCAGGCAAGAAGTTCGATTCGCTGAAGGAGTATTGCTCCCGTCACCCCGAACTTCACTGGGGCTTCGTCCGCGCCGTTGGCACCCAGCTCTATATCAGCAATACCGTCTGGACTGAAGACATGACCAACGATAAAGTCTGGAAACCTATTGAAATCATTGTTCAATAGACCTTTCCACTCTTCCATGACATCTTTCATGATGATAGAGTAAGATGCTGTATGAGGCCTTTTATCCTAATAGTATATGGAGATAACCATTTTTTATTCCTGGATTTCACAGTATAACAATGCAAATAAACGCTTTGTTCGAAAATGCATTGACAAAGCTGTCAAGAGACTGCAAAAGGATAAACTGCCGGAACTTGAAGGCATCGATCTGATAATCGCCGAGAGTTTGGATAAGACTCCCGGTCATCAAGTTCTTACGACCACGCAAGATGAGGAGATTCGTAATTCTGATATCTTCATTGGCGATTGGACGATTATCAATCCATATAATTTCTTAGAGCGTTTCTTAGCTAAGGCGTTTCGTTACAAAAGGACTCGCAGTATAAACACAAATGTGGTTCATGAGTACGAGATCTTCGTTGGTAACAATGGTCATGAAGGAGCTGTTCTTGTCATGGATGCATCTCGGGGATCAGCACAGAAAGATAATGACCTAATCCCCGTAGATTACCGCAGTCGCCGTTTTCCAATTGAGTTTTCAGGAACTACTAACATAGATGAATTATCTCAAGATATATATCGGTCCTTAAAAATCAGCGTTCCAGCCGCAATAAAAAGGCGAAAGAATCGTTTCTCTCCCCTACATACCTGGTATGAGCAGGAAGAAAGAAAAGCATTTCATGAATTTCCGTTTTATGAGAACGAGAGGATTCTAACAATTAAGGAGACCATTCGGCACTCCGATAAAGATTTGCGCATTCTTGGCATGTCTGGGATCGGTAAAACCAGAATGGTTCACGAAGCTTTTCGAGAAGAGGACGACGCCTTCTACAGGAATAATTATCTCTATGCAGTATTCTCTGACGATGAATCTGCAGGCATTCGCAATTCAATTGAAGGCTATCTGACCGACCCGAAGAACGAATGTATCATCTGTGTTGATAATTGCCCTACTTCTTTTGCTCGCATCATTCAGAAAACAAAATGTGATTATTCAGCATGTAATAGGATCATTACAATTTTTAATCACCAAGACCAGGATAATAGCGACCCTGTATCTGATGTCGAAACAATTGCTATCGGTCTGGATGATGTTTCATCAGTCGTTGATAGTATTCTTGATGGAGCGTATTCGCAATTATCAGATGATAAGAAAAAAGTAATAAAAGACTTCTCTGCCGGGTTGCCTATGATGGCCGTTATTCTTGCGGAAAACGCCAAATCTGGGCGGTTGGATTTCACAAGAATACCAAATAATGAGTTGGTTGACAAGCTCCTAGATGTAGATGAGAATCACGATCAAGAGATTCTAAAATCGTGTGCTCTTTTCTCGCATATTGGATATCGTGATGAAGTAGAAAGTGAGGCTAAGTTTATCATCTGCAATAAGCACATTACTCCCCTATTGGAAGGTGGCGATGATGCAAGGATGACATTGTTTTTAAGGACATTCAACAAATACACTGCTCGCGAAATCTTCGAGATCCAAGGACGTTTTTTTGCGATTCGTCCCATTCCTCTAGCACTAAAACTGGCTGAAGATTGGTTGGCCGAGTGCAACCCCGAGCGCCTCCTCAATGTCATTACTGATATACAGATAGAGGATGCACGGAAGAATTCTCAACTTCTAACCTCTGCCTTTGCTAGCCAAATGTCTAATTTGGCGGGCAATGAGAAGGCGCAGAATCTCGTTAAAGCTCTCACTGGTATTGAGAGCCCTTTTGCTAACGCGGAAGTTTTAAATACTGAACTGGGTTCACGACTCTTCCGATCGTTAGTAGAAGTGGACCCAGTATCAGTTGCTGATCTCTTATGGCGAGTTTTCGGGGAGAATTCTACCGAATCCCTGTTGTTAATCAAGGACGGCCGAAGGAATCTGGTTTGGACAATACAGAAACTCTGTTTCGACAAACGGACCTTTAGGATCGGCACTAGACTGCTAATCAAATTTGCTTTGGCCGAGAATGAAACTTGGGGGAATAATGCAACGAACGAAGCCATAACTCTGTTTCATGTTTATCTTCCCGGGACAGAGGCGGACTTGGATGCCAGGATGGAGATAATTAACTGGGTAAGAACCTTGGATGGTGCTGAGGACTTGTTGATCAAGATTCTGTCATCTGCGTTGATGTCCGGCAACTATACTTATATGGGTGGCGCAGAGAAACAAGGTTCTAAGAGATTAGACCACTACATGCCGTCCGGAGCCGAGATAGTCAAGTATTGGGAAAACATATCATCTATCATAAAGGATTGTATTGTAGCCTATCCTAATAAACTTGATGACCTTTCTGATGTGGTTTCTTCCAATTTTGGCGGTCTGATACGAGCCGGAGTAAGCACGCTTGCATTTGACTTGGCAGAGTTTGTCGCTGAAAAACGAAACTGGGAATGGGAGAAGATGCGTGAATCACTAAGAATGATCTCCTGGAGAAACGGCTGGAAGGAGTATCCTGAGCCCATTAAAATTCGCATAGAGCAGTTTAAAGACAAACTCACCAAGGATGATTTCCTTTCAAGATTTCGTGATGCGTCTCTCTATGAAAGAGGCAGTTGGGATGATGAACTGAAAAAGAAGACCGAATTATATAAAGGGCTTGCTCATGATTTCATTGAAAAGGAAGGCGCGAGTGATGAAATCTTGAGACAAGTACTGCTTGATTCCAGTTTAAAACCCTATAACGTTTTCGGAGCTGAGCTATACAATTGTGTCTTCAATGATAATGGCCTTTATCAGAGAATCTCGACCACCATCATTTCCACAATATCAGAAACGAAGAATTACGCGGACAGCACCCTGATAGGCTTCTGGTGTCATGCCTCTAAGCAAGACTTTGAAGTTGTATTCCCTACTATCCTTGACCAGATTCCAGATGCTCTTTTCCCGCTTTTAGCCATACGATGCTCTGCCCTGGATGAGTGCTCGTTATTGTTCGATTTGGTCAGTACAGGAAGGGCAAGTATTAATTCTTTCGATTTGTTCTGTTCTTACTGTGATTGGAGCAAGCATGAAAAGGATAGCATAATAGCCTTCTTTGATAGATTGGCCAGATTATCATCCGATGGTTCTACCATTGCGTTGGAGCGGATGAAGTCTTTGCTGTATTTCGACAAACAAGACAAAAAATGGTCGTTTCTTGTAGAAGAGTATAGGAAACTGATTATTGAGGAGATAACGCCAGCTCGAATTGATCATGAAGAATATATGGAGTGTGTTGAAATGATTCTTGATCATTATGATAGTCCAACCGTCGCATTGTTTATCAGCAAGAAACTGCTATCGTTTTTTATGACGGAGTCATCTAATCATCATCTTACAGGGCACTACGTTGATTCTGTTCTCTCAATTATTTTTGATAAGTACTTTGACGTGGTTTGGCCGGACTGGTCTAAATCACTGGCCGATCCTTCAAAAATGATTTTTGCGTATCTTCTCAAATATAAACTTGGACATTCAATTGGCGGAATCGGCGATGGAGCATTATTCGGGGTCAATCATAGTGACGCGCTCAAACAATGGTGTGCTGACTACCCCGACAGCGCTCCTATAGTCCTAGCGACCTATGTCCCTGTCTATGATGGAGAGCAGTTATCCGATCTTGCTATTTTCCTTCTAGACAACTACGGGAATAACAAATCTGTCTTAAGCGAGTTGGGTTGTAACCTGGGCTCCTTTTCATGTGTAGGTTCTGCGGTTCCTATATATGAGAAGAAAAAGAGAGCACTTCAAGCGCTTGTACCACACAAGAATCCCGTTGTAAATAAGTGGTTATTAGATAACATTAGGTATGCTGAAGCAGATATTGCCAGAGAACGAGATAGAGATGCTGAGGATTCGATGTTGTATAGATAGGTGTTGAAGATGTCTCTCCTTTTCTTACAGGAGAATCTGGGAGCAGAACTATTTTCGACATTAACCAGCAAATGCCACCAAGTCGCCAAAAACGCCCATAAATCGGCAAAAAATCGGCAAAAATTGGCACACAAAAAGAGCTAACTGCTGAAAATCAGTCAGTTAGCTCTTTATAAGGTGCCCCGGGCGGGAATCGAACCCGCACGGACATTTCTGTCCAAGGGATTTTAAGTCCCTCGTGTCTACCATTTCACCACCAAGGCAGTATGATAGAATGCAAATTTACTAAAAAAAAGTCATTGATTAAGGAAAACAGTCGCAAACCAGTTAATTTTTAACAGTCTGAACGGCTAATAGTATTTCTTCTCTTGCCGATACAGTGCTATGAATATGAAGATCAGCACGGTGAATGCCCACAGCGAGGATCCACCATAGCTGAGCAGCGGCAATGGGATGCCGATCACAGGCATAATGCCGATGGTCATCCCGATGTTGATGAACAAGTGCATGAATATGCACGAGGCCACACAGTAGCCGTATATTCTGGTGAACGCCTCCCGGCTTTTCTCCGCGTCCATGATGATTCTGGAAATCAGGAACACGTACAGAGAGATCACGACAAGACAGCCGAGGAATCCCCATTCCTCCCCTACGGTACAGAAGATGAAATCGGTGCTCTGCTCCGGCACGAATCCGAAGGTGGTCTGGGTCCCGCCCAGAAAGCCTTTGCCGTGGAGTCCGCCGGAACCGATGGCGATCATGCTCTGGTTGACATTGTAGCCGACACCTGCAGGATCCTCTTTCATCCCCAGCAGCACCTCGATTCTCTTGCGCTGATGATCCTGAAGGATGTTGTTGAATATGAACTCGGTAGAGAACACGAGCGCCATTCCTGCGATCAACCCCAAGGCGGACATTGACAGAAAGCGGTGACGCGACCTGTAGCCAACGATCATCAGATACAACACCGCCGCGACACATATTCCGACAAGGATGTAGAGCGGATTTATCTTTGAGACGAATGACTCCGGGCTGAACTTCCCGAAAATCCACGGCAGCAGGCAGAGAATCAGCAATACTCCTGAGAATATCCAGAAAGCCACTCCTATTTTGTTTGATTCAAGGCCATTGCATAGCAAAAGGACTCCTGCCAGCACAAGGATGGACACGTAAGGAGATGCCGTCAGCGTGAGGATGAACAGCAGAGCGGCCATTCCGATGCAGAAGATCCACCAACCGGAAAAACCTTCCCTGTACATGACGAATATGAATCCGACATAGACCAGTGCGGAGCCAGTCTCGCTCTCGGCCAGAATGACCACCATTGGAATGCCGAGAATCAAGGCGGTCAGAAGAAAATCCTTGAACCGTGTGATCCTGAAATTGACCTGGCTCATAAGTGTGGCCAGCAGCAGTGATGTCGTGATTTTCGAGACTTCCGCCGGCTGGAACCTGATTGGCCCGAACTCAAACCATGACCGTGACCCCTTAACTTCCACTCCAAGGAATATCACGGCCACAAGCAGGCACAGTACCCCCAGGTACAAAGGTATGGACGCGCTTTCCCAGAGCTGGGCGTTCACCACGAACAGGATGAGAGCCGCAAGCCCGAGCGCGGTGAGAATCCATACGAACTGCTTGCCGGAGCGGAAATTATAATCGAATATGCTGGCGGGGCCATCGGAATGGATGGAGGCGTAGATGTTGACCCAGCCGATAAGGATAAGGAGCAGGTAGGTGACCACCAGCGCCCAGTCAACACTCTTCTTTATGCCTCTGTCCGAAAAGTTCTCCATCGCTCAACTATTTATAGGCCTTGACCCTTGACATGAGATTCCCCTGAAGAACCCTGTCTTCCAATCCGCGGCGCTGGTCACTGATCTCCCCGTTGAGATATTTCTCAACCAGCAGGGACGCGATAGGCGCGGCCCATGTCGCTCCGAAACCAGCGTTCTCTATGTAGGCGGCGACGGCGATCTTTGGATTGTCCTTAGGAGCGAAGCAGATGAACACGGAGTTGTCCGCGCCGCGCGGATTCTGCGCCGTTCCGGTCTTTCCGCAGATGTCCAGTCCCGGAACCGCGGCGATGGATGCCGTTCCTCCCGATCCGAATCCACTGTTGACCGCCCTCCACATGCCTTGCGTCACTTTTTTGAAATTCGTCGTGTCAACCATCGTGTACTGCCTCTCGTAATATTTCGGATCAATCTCGACCCCTTCCGACGCTTTCACGATGTGCGGTATCTTGTACCACCCTCTGTTGGCGACGGTCGCCGCGAGGTTGGCGATCTGCATAGGCGTGGCTCCGACCTCGCCCTGCCCGATGGAGATGGAGATGATCGTAGTGAATTTCCATCCTCCCTTGCCGTAGATCTTGTTGTACGTCTTTGATGTCGGCAGAGTTCCGCCCAGTTCGGCGGGGAAGTCCGTGCCCAGCTTGTGTCCGAAGCCGAAACTTTGGACATATTCGTTCCATTTGTCAAGCGCCTCTCCTATGCCGTGGTACTTCTTGTTTTCAAGAATATTCCTGAGCACATAGCAGAAATAGCCGTTGCAGGACATCATGATGGCTTCTTCCAGGGCGAGCGGGGATTTGTGGACGTGGCATCCGAGCTTGCGGTTGCCGAAATGGTAGCCCTGGCTGCAAGGATAGGTGATCTCTGTGTTCAATGTGCCTTCCTGCAGGCCTATGAGGCCGTTGACAAGTTTGAACACGGAGCCTGGAGGGTACGGAGCCTGTACGGCTCTGTTGAACATCGGCTTGTGAGGGTCCTTGATGATCTCGTCATAGTGCTGGCCGATGTTCGCCAGCATGCTCACATCGACTCCTGGACTGGACACAAGTGTGAGGATTTCTCCTGTCTTAGGTTCGATCGCCACGAGGCTCCCGACCTTGTTTCTCATCAACTCTTGGCCGTATTGCTGCAGATCCGCGTCGATCGTGGTGTGGATGTCGTGTCCCGGTACGGCTTCCTTGTCCATCTCTCCGTCTTTGTAGCGCTGCTCGATCTGGTTGCGGGAGTTGCGAAGGTAGATGTGGTACCCTTTCTCTCCACGCAGTTCCTTCTCTCTCGCGGCCTCGATCCCGGTCTTACCGGCATAGTCTCCAGGGCGGTATTCCCCGGAATGCTTCTCTATGTAGTTGGCGTCCACCTCCGAGACATAGCCGAGCAGGTTTCCACCGGCGTTGACGGGATAGTCCCGGATGCTTCTGGCCTGTCCCCTGAAGCCTGGGAACTTGTATTGGATCTCAGCGAACTGCATGTAGGTCTCAGGCTTTATCTGCTTGAGCATCACGACACTTTGGTAACCGATGCGGCGACGGTTCCTGGCATATTCATTCATCTTGTCACGGATGAATTCTGGTGTCACGTTGAGGGCGTCCGCCAGCATAAGCGTGTCGAACTGTTTCACCTCGCGCGGGGTGACAAGGATGTCGTAGGTGACCTTGTTGCTGACTATGATCTTGCCGTTGCGGTCATAGATGATGCCTCTGGTGGGATAGATGATGTCATAGACCATCGAATTGTTGTTCGAGTTGATCTTGTATTCGTCATCGATGATCTGGATGTAGAACAACTTCCCGAGGATGATGGCGGCGACGACAAACAGCCCGATTATCAGGGCTTTTCCTCTACCTTCTGTCTTCATGGGTCAGCAGATTGATGATGCAGACTGATGCCAGGGAACTGGCCAGGGTGGAGAGACCCAGACAGGTGAAGACGAACCATAGAGGTCTTGTCCCGGCACAGTCGGCCAGGATGTAGATGAGAAGGAACAGCACTGTTGTCAGGATGATGGCTATGGAGACTCTGGCATAGCCGTATTTCCGGACGGTGACGCTCTCTTTCTGCTCGAAAGGCTCGTTGCCGAAAAACATCCCGATGACAGGCTCTCTGAGCAATGCGACCGGTACGAGGGACATGGCGTTGATGCCGAGTGTCCCTTCGGCGAAGAAATCCACGGCGAGTCCGGTGGCGAACGCTATCAGCATGGCCTTCACGGTTCCGACATTTGTCGGGATGCACAGAACCATCACCGGCAGGATTGTGATCATCATGTAGGGCGTGAAATGGAAATAGTTGCTCAGAACCATTTGGGCAACCGTCAGCAGAACGTATGTCAATGCGAAACTGTTTCTCATTTCTTCGGTTGTTCTTCTTCTTGTTGTTCAATGGATTCTATCTCCGCGGCCCTTCTGTTTGCCACGATGGTGACATATTTCAACGCCTTGTGATTCTGGAAAAGGTTCACTTCGATCTCATTGGTGGCCCCGTTGATGATCTTGGACTCGCCGGCCACGCCGATAGGGATGTCCGGCGGAAAGATCGTGGAGTAGCCACTGGTATAGACTGTGTCCCCGGGCTCGAATTTGAACTGGAGAGGGATCTCTTTCAGGATGGCCCTGTCAGAGCTCATCCCGTCCCAGGCAAGCGGTCCGACGGCTCCCGATTCGCCGAGTCTGGCGCTGATGAACAGCTCCGTGTTCAGGAACGAGATTGCGTAGGAATAATGGCTGCTGACCGCATCGACAATCCCTATGACACCTTTCTCTGTGATCACGCCTGAGTTGCGTACCACTCCGTCCTCGCTGCCCTTGTCGATGATAAGGTAGTTGTGCTGGGTGTTGGCGCTGGACTTGATGATCGTGGCCGGGATATATTCGAATCCATTGTCCATCAGGACCGGCTTGGCCGATGGGTCGGCGGCTTTCATCGCCATCTCATAGCCGCGCACCAATTCTTGCAGCCTGTTGTTCTCGACCGCCAGCTCGTCATTCTGCCTCTTCAGGGAGAAATAATTGGAGACACCTTGCGTCGTTCCCCAGACCTTCGCCATGAATCCGTGCGAGATCCTGGCTATCCAAAGCCTCTGGATCTGGTTGTTATGCGACAGCATCAGAACAGCCGCGACCTCCAGAAGAATGAAGACCGCGACTGTGAGGATGTTCTGGACAACGGATCTCTTCTTAGGCATTATCTCATCAGGAATGAGTAGTTGGATGTCTTTTTAAGCGCTATGCAGGTACCTCTGGCCACGGCGCGCAGCGGATCCTCCGCGACATGGAACTGGATGTTGACCTTCTCTGTGAACCTCTTGGCGAGACCACGCAGCAAAGCGCCGCCGCCGGAAAGGAATATTCCGTTCTCCACGATGTCTGAATATAACTCCGGAGGTGTCAGCTCAAGCACATGAAGGATGGATGACTCCAGCTTGGCTATCGACTTGTCGAGGCAATGGGCGATCTCCTGATAGGTGACCGCGGCCTCGACAGGGTGGGCTGTCATCAGGTTCGGACCGTTCACAACGTATGGCTCCGGTTCTTCGTCCAGATCCGGAATCACGGCTCCGACCGCTATCTTGATCTTCTCCGCCGTGGTCTCTCCGATCTTGATGTTGTGCTGCTGGCGCATGTAGTACTGGATGTCACTGTTGAACACATCGCCGGCCGTGTTGATGCTTTCCTGCTGGACGATGCCGCCCAAAGAGATCACGGCGATCTCGGCCGTACCTCCGCCTATGTCAACAACCATGTTGCCTTTCGGTGCCTCCACGTCCAGCCCGATACCAAGCGCGGCAGCCATAGGCTCGTAGATCAGATAGACATCACGTCCTCCGGCATGCTCGCAGGAGTCGCGCACGGCCCTGATCTCCACCTGGGTGCTTCCGGAAGGAATGCCGACCACAATCTTGAGGTTCGGGGTGAAAAGGGATCTCTTCTTGTTGTTGACCTGCTTGATGAAGCCCTTGATCATCATCTCGGCGGCGTTGAAGTCGGCGATCACGCCGTTCCTCAGAGGCCTGATGGTCTTGATTCCGGGGTTAGTGTGCTCATGCATGAGCTTGGCCTGCTGACCGATGGCTATGCATTTGCCTGTGTTGTTGTCTATCGCGACAATGCTCGGGGCGTCCATCACAATGTCGTCATTCCTGAAAATGACGGTGTTGGCTGTTCCGAGGTCCATCGCTATCTCCTGAGTCAGAAATGAAAATGCCATAACTGTACTATATTCGATTCCTAAAATTTTTATTGTCTTCTATACAATTTGTAAATATACGAAAAAAGTTATATTTGTAAGAATTATTATGAACAGAAAACGAATATTAATAGTCATGGCCGCCGGAAGCGGCGTCAGGATGGGTGCCACGGTTCCGAAACAATTTCTGGATCTGGGAGGTGTTCCGATTCTCCGCAGGACGATCGAAGCGTTCATTTCCGTTGTCCCGGACATCAAGGTAGTCACTGTCCTTCCCGGGGACCATATTGCTTTTTGGAAGGACTATTGCCTCGTTTCGGACTTCAACTGTCCTCAGACATTGGTTCCCGGAGGGTTCACCCGCTTCCATTCCGTAAGGAACGCCTTGAAAAAGGTCCCGGATGGGGCCGTGGTCGCCATCCACGATGGTGTCAGACCGCTCCTTTCGCCAAAACTGATAGGGAATATGTTCGAGAGGATGGATTCGGGCGGAGTCCGTGCCTTGATTCCCGTCATCCCGTCGGTCGACACCCTCAAGGTCATCGACCGGGTAAAGGACGCGGACGGGAACGAGATTCTTGTCTCGCCGGAAGGGGAGAATGTTGACAGAAGCCGGATTTTCGGAGCTCAGACTCCGCAAATGTTTCTGTCAGAGGACATCAAGTCGGCATATTCGCAAGCCTTTGACACCGCTTTCACCGATGATGCGTCCGTCGCGCGCAAAAAAGGAATACCCCTCTCCTTCTGTGCCGGAGAGAGGTATAACTTCAAATTGACGTCCCCCGAGGATCTGGCCCTCGCAAGACTGATTATTTCGTCTTCTTCGCGAACTCGTTAGGCTGGTAGTTTGTCCGTTTGTAGTCCTTGACCCAGACCTGACGCTCGATCGCCTGGTCGAGGGAGATCATCGTCTCGGTTGACTGGATGTAAGGAATATTCTGGATCGTGTTGATAAGAATCTCCATAAGGTGATCATTGTCAAAGCAATATGCCTTGAGGAGCAGAGCGGCCTTTCCTGTTACGAAATGACATTCCACAATCTCGGCGATCTTCTTCAGGTTCGCCACTACCTCGGGATATTTGTCCGCCTCTGACAGGGTTACGCTGATGAAAGCGCACACGTTGAGCCCCAATGCCTGAGGTTTCACGAGCAGCCTTGATCCTGTGATGACTCCGTTGGTTTCCAGTCTTTTGACTCTCTGATGAATAGCGGCTCCAGAAACACCGCACTCACGGGCGATCTCCAGGAAAGGCATCCTGGCGTTGTTGACCAAGAAAGAAAGGATCTTCTGGTCAATCTGATCAATGTGATAAGTTGCCATTGCTTTCGATTTATAACTAAACAGCCGCTAAATTATATAAAAAATCTTAAAATATCAAGATTTCTTAAAGTGACGGCGCCCTTTTTCCGTTGGTTTTGAATTGTTAATGATCTCCAGGCAGGCCGCCTCTGTGAGAGTGGCCGCGTCAGTCTCCTTCGGAATCTTGTAGTTTGAGCCGGCGTGCTTGATGTACGGGCCGTAACGACCGTTGATCACCTGGATGTCACTGTCCTTATATTCAGCCATCACAGAATTGGCGGCGGTCTTGCTCAGGCCGTCCTCTATGATGGCCGCGCATTCGTCCAATGTGATCTTGAGAGGATCCTTGCCGCGAGGAATCGAGAAATTCCTGTCGCCATATTTCAGGAATGGTCCGAAGCGTCCTTTCAGGGCGATGACCTCGACACCGTTATATTCTCCGACCGTGCGGGGCAGCTGGAACATTTTCAGCGCGTCCTCAAGGGTGATGTTCTCGATGAGCTGGTCCTTTCCGAGGGACGCGTACTGCGCTTTCTCGCCCTCGCCCTTCTGGATGTAAGGCCCGAACTTGCCGAACTTAGCGGTGATCTTGTTGCCCTCGCTGTCCGTGCCGAGTTCCTTTGACACATGGCTGTAGTTTCCGTCATGCAGCACCTCGTCCACCTTCTTGTGGAAAGGAGTGTAGAAAGCCCCGATGACATCGTTCCACACGAGATTGCCGTCCGCGATCTGGTCGAACTCCTTCTCGACGTTGGCTGTGAAGTCGTACCCCATGATGTCGGTGAAATTCTTCTCAAGGTAGTCGGTCACTATCATTCCGATCTCCTGCGGGAGCAGCCTGCCCCTTTCGGCGCCGACGGTCTCCGTCTTGGATTTTTCGGAGATATTCCCGTTCCTGAGCTCCAAGTCATTGACTGTGATTTTCTTGCCTTCCTTGTCACCCTTGACGATGTAGCCGCGTCCGGTGGTCAGAGTGGCGATGGTCGGTGCGTAGGTGGAAGGACGGCCGATGCCGAGCTCCTCAAGCTTCTTGACCAAAGTGGCCTCTGAATATCTTGGCGGCGCGGCGGTGAACTTGCACTCCGCGTTTATGCCCTTCTCCTCCATCTTGGTCCCTACCTGAAGGTCCGGGAGCATAACCTCCTCTTCCTCGGCCTCCTGGTTGTCCGTCCCCTCGATATATAATTTAAGGAATCCGTCGAACAGGACCTGCGTGGCCTGGGCGTTGAACTTCTCTGATCTCTTGTCGGAAGCCACCCTCAGGGTGGTGTTGAGGACCTTCGCGTCAGCCATCTGCGACGCCACCGTCCTCTTCCAGATGAGGTTGTAGAGCTTCTGCTCCTGCGCCGTGCCCTCGATCTCAGTGTTCTCTATGTATGTCGGGCGGATCGCCTCGTGGGCCTCCTGCGCACCCTTGCTGTGGGTCTTGAACTGGCGTGTCTTGGAATATTCAGGACCGAAGTTTCCGGTGATGAATTTCTTCGCCGCGCCGAGTGCCAGGGTCGAGAGGTTCGTGGAGTCTGTTCTCATGTAGGTGATGAGACCGCGCTCGTAGAGACTCTGGGCCACCCTCATCGTCATACTTACAGGGAAACGCAGCTTCCTTGCGGCCTCTTGCTGGAGAGTCGATGTCGTGAACGGGGCTGCCGGGAAGCGTGTGGCCTCTTTCTTCTCCACATCGGAGACAGTGAAGTCCGCTCCGATGCAGTCCTGGAGGAATTTCCTCGCCTCGTCGATTGTCTTGAACTTTGTGTCGAGGACGGCCTTGACCTTGACCGCCGCCGGGAATCCGGCCGGATGGAAGAGTGCCTCGACCTTGTAGAAGGCCTCGTTCTCGAACGCCATGATCTCCTTTTCCCTCTCCACCACAAGCCTCAAGGCCACGGACTGCACACGACCCGCCGAAAGCTTAGGCTGGATCTTTCTCCAAAGGACAGGTGAAAGCTCGAAGCCCACAAGCCTGTCCAGGACCCTGCGCGCCTGTTGGGCGTTCACGAGGTTCATGTCTATGGAGCGCGGGTTCCGCACGGCGTTCACGATAGCGTCCTTGGTGATCTCGTGGAAAACGATTCTCCTTGTATGTGCCTCATTAAGTCCGAGAGTCTCGAAGAGGTGCCAGGAGATGGCCTCTCCCTCTCGGTCCTCATCGGACGCGAGCCATACTGTGGAAGCGCTTGCCGCCGCTTTCTTGAGCTCCGCCACGACCTTCTTCTTGTCGGAAGGTATGACATACTCAGGAGTGAAGTTCCTTTCCACATCCACACTCAGCTTCTTGTCCTGAAGATCCCTGATGTGGCCGAAGCTGGATTTCACCTCATAGCCGTTACCCAGGAATTTTTGTATAGTCTTGGCTTTGGCCGGAGACTCGACGATAACTAGATTGTCTGCCATATTGTTCTATTTTACAGGCCTTTCATAGATAGTTTGCCATTTCAATCTGCAAAGTAAGCCACAAACTGGGCAATTTTCCAAATTTTGTTATAAATTTGTCTTTATTATGACCGACTCGACTCGAAAGAAAATAATCAAGTGGTTCTGGATCGTGGTGACGTTTCCGGTGCTGCTTCTTGTCTTTATGATACTCCTTGTCTGGATGTTCGCCGACATCCCGTCGTTCAAGGATCTGGAAAACCCTGACAACAAGCTGGCCACGCAGGTCATCGCGGAGGACGGGGAGATCCTGACGACGTTCCACATCGAGAACAGGACCTACGTTTCCTACGACGAGATCTCCCCGAATCTTGTGCACGCCGCCGTGGCCACGGAGGACGTGCGTTTCTACAAGCATTCCGGAATTGATTTCAAGGGACTGGGACGTGTGCTGGTCAAGACGATCCTGCTGCACAACTCAAGCCAGGGCGGCGGCAGCACGATCACCCAGCAGTTGGCGAAGACCCTTTATCCGAGGGCCGGGATGGGGCGTAGGATTCCGGGAATATATCATGCCAAAATGGTGTGGATCAAGCTGAAGGAATGGATCACCGCCGTGAAGCTCGAAAGGGACTACACCAAGGACGAGATTATGACGATGTACCTCAACTCCATATTCTTCGGCAGCGGTGCGTACGGTGTGCGTTCGGCTTCGGAGACATTCTTCGGGAAGCTCCCGTCCGAGCTTTCTGTCGAGGAGAGCGCTATGCTTGTGGGAATGGTCAACAAGCCGACGAGGTACAATCCGGCCATCAATCCGGACAAGGCTCTGACCAGAAGGAACTTTGTGATCGGCCAGATGGAGAAGGCCGGCTATCTGGACAAGTCCCAGAGGGATTCCATCCGTCTGATCCCTATAGAGCTCAACTATGAGGTGCAGGACCACAACGCCGGTCTGGCCCCGTATTTCAGGGATATGGTTCGCCGCGTGATGAACGCCAGAAAGCCTCGCAAGTCCGACTATACGATGGTCGAGGACTATTCCGCCGACTCGCTTGCCTGGGCCACGGACGACCTGTATGGCTGGCTTGAGAAGAACAAGAAGGCTGACGGAAGCAAGTATGACCTTGACAGGGACGGTCTGCGGATCTACACGACCATCAACTACAAGATGCAGAAATATGCCGAGGAGGCTGTCGCCGAGAGGATCCGCGACCTTCAGGCTGACTTCCGCAGGGATCTGCGGAGCAAGACCCACAAGCCTTTCTCCAACGACATAGACGAGGAGACAAGGGACAGGGTCATGCGTCAGGCCAGACGTTGGAGCGACCGTTACCGCACCCTCAAGAAAGAGGGACTGACCGAGGCTCAGATCCTCAAGACGTTCTCCCGACCGGTGAAGATGCGTGTGTTCGCCTATAATAAGAAAGGTTACGCCGACACTACGATGACGCCGGACGATTCGATCCGTTACTACAAGTCGATTCTCCGTACGGCCTTCGTGGCGATGGAGCCGGGCACGGGACACGTGAAGGCCTACGTCGGAGGTCCGAACTACCGCTATTTCAAGTACGACAATGTCCGTCAGGGCAAGCGTCAGGTCGGTTCGACGATCAAACCGTTCCTCTACACGCTGGCGATGCAGGAGGGTATGACTCCGTGCGACAAGGTCGTGAACCTTCCGCAGACGTTCGTCCTTCCTGACGGCAACACCTGGACCCCTCGAAGCACCGACAAGGAGCAGTGGATCGGTAAGACCGTCACACTGAAATGGGGTCTCACGAACAGCTCGAACAACATCTCGGCCTACCTGATGAAGCAGTTCGGCCCAGAGGCGATGGCGGATATGATGCGCAGGATGGGCATCCAGAGCCACATCGACGAGGTTCCGGCGCTTTGTGTCGGACCGGCTGACCTGTCGCTTTGGGAGATGGTGGCCGCCTACAACACGTTCCCGTCCAGGGGAGTCTATATCGAGCCGATGTTTGTGACCAGGATCGAGGACAACCAGGGCAACGTCATCAGCGAGTTCACGAACCGCAAGCGCGAGGCGATAGGGGAGAACACCGCCTACCTGATGGTCAACCTGATGGAAGGCGTGGTGCAGGGCGGAACCGCCAGCAGGCTCCGCTACCGCTACAAACTGATGGGCGAGATCGCCGGAAAGACCGGAACCACCAACGATAACGCCGACGGATGGTTCATAGGCTACACCCCGACTCTCGTGGCGGGAATATGGACGGGCGCGGAGGACCGCCAGGTGCACTTCCAGTCAATCACTTACGGCCAAGGCGCGCATATGTCCCTCCCTACCTGGGGAATATTCATGCGCAAGGTAGTTGAGGACGGTACCCTCGGAATCTCGGAGAACGACCGCTTCATCGCCCCTGCCGGCGTGAGCTTCGACCTGAACTGTACCGGAGGCGACAATGACGCCACGGACGTGCAGCAGAAGACGGAGGACTACTATTTTGAATAAAAAGGAATATATTAGGAATATTTAATATAGGAATATGGGCAAGTACCAGAGGATTGCAGTGATTTATGGAAGCGACTCTTCGGAATGGGAGGTCGCTTGCCGCAGCGGGGAGTTTGTCGCTTCGCGCATCGACGGGACGAAGTACGATGTCTATGAGATTTTCGCACGGTTCGGTAAATGGTCTCTTGTGGCGATGAAGAAACGGGACTCTATGAGGATTCCTTTCGCCGAGGGTGCCAGACCGGAGATTGACAAGACGGATTTTTCCGTGAAGGTTTATGGAGAAAAGATAAAGTTCGACTATGCCTACATAGTCCAGCACGGCACTCCGGGCGAAAACGGTCTCCTTCAGGGTTATCTTGAGATGCTTGGGATTCCGTTCAGCAGCTGCAGCGCGTTTGTCTCCGCGATCGCCTTCGACAAGTTCGCCTGCAAGAGTTATCTGCGTGAGGTTGATTTCGTCAAGTGCGCCCCTGATGTCTATGTCCGCAACGGAATGGACATCGAGTCCGTCTGCCGTAAGGTGGTGGAAAAGCTTAAGTTCCCGGTGTTCGTGAAGCCTACCGACGGAGGCTCAAGCTTCGGGATCACCAAGGTCCGCAAGGCTGAGGATCTGCCTGAGGCGATCCGGTTCGCCTTCTCTGAAGGCCCTTCGGTCATCATCGAGCAAGGGATTCCTGGCCAGGAGCTCACTTGTGCCGCCTATGCAGATGCGGAAGGAGTCAAGTCCTTGCCTGTGATACAGATAGTCACCGAGCACGATTACTTCGACTACGATGCCAAGTATAACGGTCAAAGCCAGGAGATATGCCCGGCTCCGATCAGTGAGGATTTGAGCGGACATATTCAGGAAGTGAGCAAGAGAATATATTCGCACCTTGGTTGCTCCGGTGTCGTGAGGATGGATTACATCCTTGCCGAGGATGGCCTGTACTTCTTGGAAGTCAACACTATCCCTGGAATGACAAGTGCTTCTCTGGTGCCAAAGATGGTGCGCACGGCGGGTCTTGACATCACTGATTTCCTGACAGGTATCATTGAAAACTCATAATGTTCAATTCTAACTTTTAAATTTTAAGCTTATGCTATTGAAGGATTTCCTTAATGAAGGAGTAGCGCGGCTGGAGTCTCTCTATCCGACGAAAGAAGCCAGAAACATCATGCTTATGCTTTGCGAAAGCCGCATAGGCACCAAAAGTTACACCCATATCGTGGAACCTGAATATCAGGTAAAGGACAAGTCTCTGGAAGGTCTCGGCGCTGATTTGAACAGACTGGCCGCCGGTGAGCCTGTCCAGTATGTGATAGGATTCGCGGATTTCTGCGGTCTGAGGTTCAAGGTGACCCCGGATGTGCTTATCCCACGCCCGGAGACTGAACTTCTGTGCCGCGAGGCCATCAAGATCGGCTCCAGAATGCAGAGGATGAGAAAGGCCTATGGTAAGTCGGCTAAACCTGTCCGTGTGCTTGACCTCTGCACAGGCTCAGGCTGCATTGCGTGGACGGTGGCCCTGAATATTCCCGGTGCCGAGGTGACAGGTGTTGACATCTCGGAAAAAGCGGTTGCGGTGGCGTCCTCGCAGGATTTCGCCGCCAAGATCAAGGAGTCTGGGGCATCTGCTCCCAAGTTTGTGGTCGCTGATGTGCTGGCTGGGAATCAGACCTTCACCGAAGGTGATTACGATCTGATTTTGAGCAACCCGCCTTACATCATGGAGTCGCAGAAATCTCAGATGCGAGTCAATGTCCTCAACTATGAACCTTCAACGGCTTTGTTTGTGGAAGACAGCGATCCGTTGGTGTTCTACCGCTCCATAGCCGTCTTGTCTCGTACCTGTCTATCGGCTGAGGGTAAGGGCCTTACAGAGATCAATGAACTTTTAGGCCCTGAGACGCAGAAGGTTTTCAGCGAGGCCGGTTTCCAGAAAATCGATCTTGTCAAGGATTTTTACGACAAAAACCGCTTTGTCTTTTATTCAAAATAAGGGCTGCATGTAACTGGAAGCCCTTTTTCGACAATTAGCCGTGGAATATTTCAATCCACGGCTATTTTTGTGTCACTTTGTGCTGTATCAACAACTTTAAACTCATTCAGTAATGAAGAATTTCAGTACAAAGAAAAGGTTGCTGGCGTCAGTCGCGCCGGCCCTTGCGGTGTTCGCCGCCCTGTTTTCATCCGCTTGCGACCGGGTGGAACAAGCGGAACTGTCTCCCGCCGATCCGATCTCCATGGTGGATCCGGCTACTGATCTGTCGGCCGAAAGCGTCGCAAGAATGCTCTCCGGGTTGCCTCTCACGTTGACCCAGGTCCGTGAAGTCTTCGATGGTGTGGTCTCCTCGTCTTCCAATGGCTATGATGAGGAATATCCTTTCGCGAATCTGCTTGCGTCTCCGGGTTCCGGAGTCGGGCACGAACTGCTTCAGACAAGATCCGTGACTGAATATCCAGAACCTTTGCGTGATCTTTTGTCCGCTGCGGACATCGCTCAGACCAGGGCGGGTTCTTTCTTGGACGCTCTTTCCGCATCCGGGTTGCAGATCTATTGGCCATATTCAGAGGACTGGGACGGGAAGGCAATGCCTGTCATCACTTTCAATCCGGAGGAGTCTTCCGGCGATGCTTATCTCAGGCGGCAGGATGACTCTAATGTAGGTTTCCTTAGGGAGCAACTCCCGAACGGGGCTTGGATCGTAAAGGAAGTCACTGTGGATGAGGAATATGCCCGCAATCATCCTGTATGGGTCATAAACAGGAATGAGGATGCCGCATATCTTACTCCTAAGATGCTGGACGCTCTTTATCCGGAGAGGACAGTGGCAGTCTCCACAAGGTCTTACGAAGATTGCCGGACATTGGTCCTCAAAGAATTCAAGGCTCATCGAAACTATGATTCATGGTTGGCAGGCGGCTCGGAGTTCTTCGTTAAGTGCGGCTCTTTGAATGGGTTCACGGCCAAGACTGAGGAGGAGTTGAAGCTTTACAGCCCGTCCGTCACCGACATGATGATCAACGTGAAACGCAAGAATGTGGGCAAAACGTTGAGATTCAACACCGTGCTTGTGTCGGAATGGACATCGCAGCTTGAGGAGTGCGTGTTCCTGATGATCGAGGATGATGGCGGCAAGCAGACTTCATGGAAGGCCAGCGGCTTGGTGAAGATCAAATCCAAGTCTTATGGATTCGAGGTCGAACTTCCTTTCCGTCGTAATGATGACCTCGTCTGGCGCGGAAAACTCTCCAACAACTATTTCGAGAAGTACAACGGTAAGCCAAACCGCTTTGGTGACGTCAGCATAACGTTCAGCTTCCTGTAAATCTCTGGATTGAGACTTTAGATATTCCGTAAATTGGAATTTATTATTAAGAAAATTTTGATTTACGGAATATTTGTGTAATTTCGCACTGGGTAATACTATATGAGAATCGTTTCGCATAGAAAACTGAAGGAATTTTACGAGCAAGCCGGGCACGAGGACGCAAGGATACCGCTTGAGCGTTGGTATCATACCGTTGAGGAGGCAGAGTGGCATTCCTTCGCGGAAATGAGGATGTCTTTTGGCGCGGTTGACTATGTGGGAAACCAACATTATGTCTTTAACATAGGTGGCAACAAGTATAGATTGATTGTCGTTGTGAAATTTGTGATGGGGTATGTTTTCATACGGTTCGTCGGTACACATCAAGATTATGATAAAATTGACGCTTCAACTATATAAGAGGGTAGGATTATGAGGATAATCACTGAAAACCAGTACAAATTGGCTCAGAAAAGAGTGGAGGATCTGCTTCCTCTGGTTGATGACAGCACACCATTGGATGACCCCAAGGCCGTTGAGCTGATGATGATGTCTGACATTGTCATTGATTATGAGAAGGAACATTTCCCCATAGTCAAGCCGAGCGTCGCGGATCTTATCGCTGACGGCCTGAAAGAGAATCATATCACTCAGAAACAGCTTGCGGAAGAACTCGGAATCAGCACGACGCGAGTGAATGATTTTGTGTCAGGGAAATCAGAACCCAATCTGAAAACGGCCGGACATATCTGCCGTTTTCTGAAGATACGTCCGGCCGCCATGCTGATGCTTTGATCATCAAGGCGTTGATTCTTGACATCTTCACACGACCATGATCTTGAAGATGGCCTTTTTGATGCGCCCGGTCCCGATGAGCGGGGCGTGGGCGGTGTCAGGGGTGAATGTGATGGAGTCGCCGGCCTTGACATGGACGGTCTCGGTGACGGGGTCGTCGAAGAACATGATGTCGTTGCCGGCATTGATGTCCTTGGCCTCGCCGCACTCTTTTCTGGGTTTGACACCGAAATATTCATCACCAGAAAGCGGGACCTGCAGGTCGATGTACTTGTCGTGATGCGACCTTGGCCTCGACTTCCGTGAGCCTTTGATCCACATCGTCCAGACGAGATTTCAATTCCTCGTCGTTGTAGCATGCTGTGCCAGCAGTACAACCAGGGCATAATTACTTATAATATGTAAGGAATATTTTATTGCCTAAAATGTGCCTTGTATCGCCACTAATGGCATATTGTGATATGTGCTGAGAGTATATTCCTGCCCTGTTTATGAATATTTATGTTGCAATATGTGATAATTTGGGCTAAAAAAATTATAAAATAGAACAAAAATATGTCCTGACGACCATCTCACAGTTCGCGCAGTCAAAGGCGAGGTGATACCGTTTGCCGTTGTTGGTCAGGTATAGATTGGTTTTGCGGCTGCTTGGGATAGGAGGATTTACCATACCGGAAGTATGATTTGCCCTGCCATGCTGTCTGCCGGCTTGATGAACTGGACAGAGGCCGAGCTCATAACGGATGCAGTACTTGGTGCGCATCAGCTCGGCATCGGGGCGGTGAGAGATCTCGAAAGCGTCATCGGTCCGGGATGCTCCCAACGACATGTATATCTTACGGGCGATGTGGTTCGCGATGTTTGCCTTGTACGAAAGGTGTGGGCCATTCGATGTTGTCTCTTGAATATCTTGCACTTGTGACAAGACATCAGGCTCAAGTACTGGATATTCGGCGTTCCCGGTACGGCTTGACGCCTGGTTTACCGGCAGAGGAATCGCCCGGCAAGGCATCTCTTCCAGGGCGGCGGCGAGGTCTCGTCTGATTGCGTTGAGGGCTGATGTCGGAAGGAACGGCAGCGAGCCGTCCGGAGTCTCCACTTCAAGCGAGCGGAGGGTGAATGAATATATTCCTGTGGCCTTTGAGATTTGAGTGGCGAACATTCCGCGCATCCTTTCTGGGTTCTCCGCTGCGTTGTGTCCCGCTTCACGTTCCAGTTTGACGCTCCGCCCGTCCTGACTTACCGCGTTGATTTTCAGTGAATATGTTGGTTCGCTGAGTCGCTTCGGCAAGCTCGGCGACCAGTCCTCTTCGGTCCCTGAGCTTGTCGAAGTGACCGGAACCACAATGACCGAAATATCCACCGAAACAGGAATAGTCCTGACAGGCAGATTAGACTCCAGTTCTTTCTCGAATGCGTTGCTGAGGTTCCGGTACAGTTTGGCTCCGGGATAGAGTCCAGTGACATTTCTGCACGTTATCCGGTTCCCTTGGCAGACATCGCCACGGAAACCGACAATTTCCCCACGACCTTTGGACAGAAAAGAGAATCCGTCCCCGTTCTGAAGCCGGTCACCCGGATTTTTCATCCGTAATGTTATTGTGATGTTCTCCTCGCTTGGCCTCTTGCCGTTTGAAAAGTTCTGGCGCATCGGGGCTATGGAGACCACCGTTCCGACCTCCTCTCCGATTGATTTCGGCGCATCCATCGAGGACCAGTTCCCTGACCGTTTTCCGTCCAAAAACAATTGCGTGTACCCCCGGTTGAAAGTCTTGGCCAGATCCGGTGTGAACCCGCCTTCACTCCGCCCGAACGAAACTCTGCGTAACTTCTCCGGATTCGCCGCGACCAACTCATCCAATGCCAAGGAATATGCCCGGACGACATTCCGCACGTAGGAGATGTTCTTCAACCTTCCCTCGATCTTGAACGAGCATATTCCCGCATCGGCAAGGTCTTGCAGCCTGTCCTTGAGGTTGTAGTCCTTCAGCGACAGCAGGGCTTTGTTCCGCACCAGTACGTTTCCATCTTCGTCCACAAGGTCGTAAAGCGACCGGCACGCCTGGATGCATTCCCCCCGGTTGGCGCTTCGCCCGGCTATCCGCTCTGACATATAGCACTGGCCACTATAGCAGACACACAAGGCTCCGTGCACGAAAAACTCCAGTTCGCAGTCCACAGACGACCTTATCGCACGGATTTGATCCAGAGACATCTCCCGTTCAAGAACAAGCCGTGAGGCTCCGATGCCCTCGTAGAGCCGTGCCTTCTCCGGAGTCCTTATCGCACATTGTGTCGAAGCGTGGACCGGCAGGTCGGTCAGTTCCCAGACCGCAAGGTCCTGCGCGATGATGGCATCCACTCCCGCGTCCTTCGCCTCGGCAAGCAGTCTTTCCGCCTCCGCGAGCTCGTTGTCAAAAAGAATAGTGTTGAGTGTCAGGAATATGCGCGCTCCGAATCTGTGAGCATATTCGGTGAGCCTCCGGATGTCCTCCATCGAGTTTCCGGCGGCTTGACGCGCCCCGAACGCAGGCCCGGCGATATACACGGCATCGGCACCGCAGTCAATCGCCGCGATGCCGATGTCCATATTCCTTGCCGGAGCAAGAAGTTCGAGGAACTTCATTGGTTACTTGCTGAGGGAAGCGATCATCTGCTTGGCCTGTGCGCCGAACTTAGGATCGTCCTGTACCTTCTTGTAGTATTCAAGAGCCTTGGCGTTGTTCTTAGCGCCCTGATAGAGGGCGGCCACGGTGAAAGTGATGGCCGGAGCGTTCTTCGCGTCCGGTTTCATCTCAAGATACTTCTCGAAGTACTTGATGGCGTCGGCGTTCTTGCTGAGTTTCTGTGAGCTCTGCCCTGCGATGAGGTAAGCTGTGGCGTTCTCGACATAACTGTTGGCCTTCTCGGCTGCCTTCACGGCGTCAGCGAACTTCTGGCCCTTAAGGGCGGCGTTGGCCTGCCTTACATAGATGTTGGAAACCTGCTCCTTGGCCTCGGCCTCCTCACCGTTCCATGCGGCATGCCTGAAAGCCTCGATGGCCTCCTCGGTCTTGCCCTGCGCTCCGAGAGCCTGTCCGAGGTAGAGGGCTGTCTTTCCGGCGGTGGTGTCGGCGGCGTAAGACTTCGCGAAACCATCGGCGGCGGTGGCGAAGTCCTTCAGTTTGAGTGCGTCAACACCTTTCTGCATCCACATCTGAGGAACGAGTTCCTTAGCCTTCTCGGCAACCTCGGCGTTCTCATATTCAGTGGCGATCTTCGCTACCTCGTCGAGTTTGACTGCGGCCTCATCGTACTTCGCGTCCTTGATCAGGTCCTTTGCGATCTCAAGGGAGACTCCAGGGATGGCGTTCTTGCAGTTTGCCACGAGCTCATCGGCGTCAGCGCCTATAGTCTTACCCATTTCGAGAGCTTTCTGGAAGCAGTCGAGGGCTTCAGTCCAATTCTTCATAGAGATGGCTGTGGCTCCATTATTGTAGAGTTCTGTTGCCTGGGCCATGTCCTGGGCGGATGCCATGCTTGCTGCCATGAACGCGGCAGCGATCGCGAGAATAAACTTTTTCATCGTATTAAAAATTATGTTTAACTATATTCCTTATAATCGCAATAACCACAAATGTAATAAAAATTTGTGTCAATTGCACATTATTGGCTATTTTTGTCTAAACGGGAGGTGTCAATGATGCGTAGTCTTATCTTCAAATCAGTCTTGTGTTTTGCGCTGTTTGGTTTTTCAATAATGATGCCAGCGCAGAATCTGCCCGTTCTCCAGAAGGACGGCTCGGTCACTACCGGCAATCTTACCAACGGGATTTCCTACTATCTGTTGACGAATCCATCGATGAAGGGAGTCGCTGACTTCGCGCTTGTGCGCAAGGGGGTAAGCGACACTCTGTCAGCGAGAAAAGAGCTTTCGTCATTGCCCCACTTCAACAAGACGATTCCTTATAAGTTCTTGTCGCGCAAGGGAATAGGCTGCCGTTCGGAAGGATATATCTCCTACCGTGACGACGCGACAATATTCAGATTCGATGATGTGCCGGTCTTTGACCAGGCCGCGTCGGACACCACGCTTCTCATGCTGTTCGACCTCATCGCGGCTCAGCCTTGCCAGCATGCCATCATCATCGCGGGTGACATCAATCCTACCGCCATCAAGGAAAGGATGAACGTATTCTCGCTGATGGTTCCTTCCCGCAATCCCGCCTACAAGAAGAAGGAATATGTCTGGAGGCCTGCCATCGCTCCTGAATATTCATTCATCCCGTCCGGCGGTTCTTCCGTGACTGTGGAGTTCCGCTCGCCGAGGACACCTGACGACCAGATGAACACGATCCAGCCGTTCATCTCGGAACTATTCTCCAGATCGTTGAGGGAGATTGTCTCAAGCCGCCTCCGCGAAAGTTTCCTTGGTAGGGATATTCCTGTGGAATCGTTTGATGTTGAATATCTTGGAAGTGCGTCATGCGCTGGTGACGAGCGTTTCAGCGTGAGTGTGCGGACCTCCCGCGGCCAGCTGATGCCAGCCTCGATGGCGGTCGCCTCCGTCCTTTCGGAGATTTGTTCCAAGGGAATCGGGGCGGAGGAATATCTGGTCGCGCGCAATTCCGTCCTGAATGGTTTCCTAAGGACGCAGACGAATGATGCCCTTGTTCTGCGCTGCGTCTCCTCTTACCTTTACGGAGCTGATCTGGCTTCCCCGGCGACCAAGGCCAACTTCTTCTCTTCCAGGAATATGTCCACAAAGGCTGAGACCGAACTTTTCAACGGTTACACTCTGGCCCTGCTCTCCGAGATGGAGAATCCCAAGATCACATGGACGGGAAACGAGGAGGATTATGACGAATGGTTCTGGCCGGTTCTGTTCGGTTCGGTGACCGACGGGGTCTCCATGCTGGATAAACCGCTCTACAAGTGGCCTGTGACGGCCAAGGACACCTCGGCTTTCTGGAACGAAAGGAATAAGGTCAAGATGAAGTCTGTGGCCGCGGAGCCTGTCTCCGGAGGGGAGATGTGGACTTTCTCCAATGGCATGAAGGTGATTTACAAGAAGATGCCGGCTGCCGGGCGTTTCAGTTACTCTTTTATGATAAAGGGTGGTTTCTCCACTGTCCGGAATCTTCCTCGCGGGGAGGGAGCGTTTTTCTCCGATATGTTCGGCCTGTGCAACATCGCCGGCATGCCGGGAAGCGACTTCGACAAAGTGCTCCGTGCCAACGGGGTGGAGATGTCATGTGCCGTCTCGACATCTGATCTGCGACTCTACGGCTCAGCCCCGTCAAACAGGTTCATGCTGACCCTCAAGGCCTTGCTTTCCGCCGCCAATATGCGGAAGCCTTCGCTTTCGGCCTTTGAGCCGTGGAAAAGGATGGAACTGGCTTCCCTCAAGCCGGCCTATCTGGACAGCCTCATGTACCAGGACTACAACTACTCGTCCGTCAAGACGCCGTCCGGTCTCACCGCCAGAACGTTGGATGACGCATCTGATTTTTTTGACAATCAATTTATAAGAGCGAATGACGGAGTTCTTGTGATTGTGGGCGATCTGTCGGCGGAGTCCGTCCAGAAAATCCTTTGCCAGTATCTTGGCGGATTCCGGGTCAGCAAGTCCTCGTCCGTACGCCAGTTCTCATCTTATAAGTTGCGCACCGGTGCCACGACATATTCCCGCATCGGAACCCCTGTTGAGATCAGTCTGGCTTTGGCCTGCGCCGAGCCGTTCACGACAGAGAACTATATGGCATTCAAGGTCGCCAGCCTCGCCCTCCAGCGCAGGCTTACCGGTGTGATGGCCGAGCACGGGTTCAGTGTCAGAATGGCCGACCGCTTCAGCATCTGGCCTCAGGAGGCTCTGGAATTGATATTCACCTGCACTCCTGTGCCGGAATCCGGCCTCCCTTATGGTGTGAAGAGCGGTTCCGACCAGCCGATGAGGACTCTTGTGGAGGCCCGCAAGGTGATTGAAAACGTGCTTTCCAATCCGGTCAACGCCGCGGAGCTCGCTTCCTGCAAGTCCCTGCTGACCAATGGCTACTCGACCTATCTTGCGGATCCGAAGAATTATGTGGACGCCGTCCTGATGCGCTATTCCGGCGGAAAGGACGTGCTGACCGGTTATAACAACAGAATCGGCAGTGTCTCCGCCGACAAGGTAAAGGAAATTTTCGGAGCTCTGTCCGAAGGAATGAGAATTGAATATGTCGTCAAACAATAAGTTCGGAACCATTATCCAGATCGGCGACATCCTTGTGTCTGAGGATGTTGTCACTGAATATTTCGCCTGTGACTACGCTGTCTGCAAGGGCTGTTGCTGCATAATAGGGGACAGCGGGGCTCCGTTGGAGGAGTCGGAGCTGGAGCCTCTGGAGGAGAATTACCCCATATATTCAAAGCTTATGAGGCCGCAGGGCCGCGCGCAGATTGACAAGGAGGGCTTCTTCTCCATCGACCGTGACGGGGACATCGTGACCCCGGTCGTGGATCAGACCGAGGAATGCGCCTACACCACTTTCGACGAGGCCGGCAACTGTTTCTGCTCCATCGAACGGTGCTTCTTCCAAGGCGAGTGCAAGTTCCGCAAGCCCCAGTCCTGCTGGCTCTACCCGATCCGCGTCACCAAACTCACCGGCGGCGGCCAGGCCCTGAACCTCCATCGTTGGGGAATATGCAAGGATGCCTACGAGAAAGGCCGCCGCGAAGGCATCCGTGTCTATCAGTTCCTCCGCGATCCCCTCATCTCCGTCTTCGGCCAGGATTTCTATGACGCCCTCTCCTACGCCGCCAAGAAGATTCTTGACGAGGCGTAGCGGATTTGTCTAATAATGGAGTCTTGCGCCTAAGGCTTATGGCCGATATTAGCGGTCGTTGGAGTTGATGAGGGCCATGGCGGCGTCGTAGTCGGCGGCGTTTACCTTTACCTCGACAGGATCTACATAGTTCAGTGAGACGTAGGAGGAGTTCTCTCCGAACACTGCGGCAGGGATGCCGTTCTCATTGAGCATGCCCGCTGTGATGTGGGCGCTCATCGCGTTGTCGAACTTTGCGACAGTCTTGAGTTCTTCTGCCATAATCTTTGAATATTAGAGTGTTATATCTGTGCTTCAATGGTGCCGGCAGCACCGGTCGAGCATATTCATTTCCCGTAAATGTGGATTACTCCTCGTCCAGCACCCGGAATTTGTACTCCAGTCCGCCGACAATCCGCACCACTTCTTTGGTCAGGCCTTCCACCTCGAAGCCGCCAAGCTCGCGGGTCATCGTGATCCTGTCCTCGAACATCTTGAAGAGGGCGCTGAACTTGGAGCGGAGGCGGAATGTCATATTCTCGCCGTCCTCGCTTTCGAGGCGGTAGCCGCGCATCTCCATATATTCAATAATCCCGCCACGGAGGTCGGAATATTCACCTTTTAATATGACTGATCTTTTGATGAAACCGAATCTTGGGTAGAAGGCTGAAACGAAAGCGAATAGCAAGGCTATCTGCCACAGCGACTTATAGCCATCGCGGAACATTAGGCTGACATCAGCCTTGACGACTCCGATGAACACGAGCGCCGCCATTATGACCACAAACAGGATGGTGAAGTAGAAAAAGTATTTGACAGCTCTGATAAAATATTTCATAATAGTCCGATTTTTGCTAACGAAGCAAAGATATGAAATAGTTTTGTTATTTTTGTGTCATTAATCATTAAATCGAAAGACTATGGCAGAAATTGATCCTATCCGCGAGCGTCGTGATCGCGAAGAGCAGGAAAGAAAGAATGAAAGCCTCAAGAAGGTTATGTGGATTCTTGTGGCTGTGGCGGTGCTGCTTGCCGCGGGACTTGCCTACATTTGGTTCTCGAAGTCCAGCCTTGTAAAGGACCTTAACGCTGAGAAGGACGACCTTACCCAGCAGATGATCGCCCTCAAGGGAGACTACGACAGCCTTTCATCTGACTATGCATCGATCAACAGCCAGCTGGACTCCTCCAAGGAAGAGGTCAACCAGTTGATAGAGAGGATCCAGAAGACCGAGGCCACGAACCGCCGCAAGATGCGTCAGTACGAGAAGGAACTCGGAACCCTTCGCAGCATCATGAGAAACTACATAGTGCAGATTGACTCGCTCAACACATTGAACCACAAGCTGACAGCCGATGCCGCCGCCGCGCGCCGCGAGGCCGCGGAGAGCCGTGCGGAGAACGCTGACCTCAAGGGACAGGTCGAGAACCTTTCCGGTCAGGTGGCCGCCGGTTCCGTGATCAAGTCCAGAGGCTTGAGCGTCGCCGCCTACAACGCTTCCGACAAGGTTACGGACCGTAGCAGCAGGGTAGTGAGACTTCTGGCCTCCCTGAGCCTTGTCGAGAACGACCTGGCTCCTAAGGGACCGGTGAGAGTCTATCTCCGCGTCAAGGATCCGGACGGAATCCTTCTCACCAACAGCACGCAGACCTCGTTCTCGTTCAACGGCCAGACTATGGTCGCCTCCGCTTCCCGTGAGGTTGACTACGAGGGTAAGGAGGTTGACCTGAGCATCTATCTCAACGACATTCCTTCCTATCAGTCGGGAATATACACGGTTGAGGCCTACACCTCTCAGGCGTTCCTCGGCAAGACTGAACTCTTGCTCCGCTAACCTGTGATCTACCTTCACGTCCCTTTCTGCGGCAGTTTCTGCACTTACTGCGACTTCTATTCGGAAATATGCCGGAGCAGACAGGCGTTCAATGAATATGCAGATGCCGTCATCGCTGAGATTCGTGACCGCCGGAAGGAACTGGAAATGAATATGTCCGCACAGGATGCGGTCAACACCCTATACATCGGAGGAGGCACCCCATCGGTGCTTCCTCTTGATGTTTTGTCACGGATTGTCGGTGCGGTTTCCCAGACTGAACGGCTTTCTTTGGTCACTGAACAGCTTTCTCTGGTCACTGAGCCTGTCGAAGTGACCACCCAGACAGAACTCTTCGATGAGTTTACCGTTGAAGTGAACCCCGAAGATATAGTGGAAAAAGGCCGTGAATATGTCCGCGGACTTCTGGCCTTGGGTGTGAACAGGATCAGCATGGGCATCCAGTCATTCAACGATGACATTCTCCGTTGGATGAACCGCCGCCATGATGCAGGGAATGCCGTCAAGGCTTTCCATATCCTTCGCGAAAGCGGAGTCCGGAACATCAGCATTGACCTGATCTTTGGCATATCCCAACTGACGGACGAGACCTGGAAAGACACGATCGGAAAGGCCTTGGAACTTTCTCCAGAGCACATTTCGGCCTACCAACTGTCAATAGAGGAAGGAAGCGCCCTTGCCAAGATGGTAGCCGACGGGCGTTACGTTGAGGCTTCCGAGGAACAATGTCGCCGGCAGTACGACATCCTGTGCAGATGTCTTGGGCGGTCCGGCTACCATCATTACGAAATCTCCAATTTCGCAAAGCCCGGCTTCGAGGCCGTCCACAACAGCGCCTATTGGCGCCGGGCACCATACATCGGCCTCGGCCCCGGTGCCCATTCCCTGACCGGCAATGTACGCTCCTGGAACAGCCAGGAACTCCCGCACCGTCAGCAGGATGAAACCTCATCCTGCAATCCAGACAGAATCTCGTCCTGTAATCCGGACTCGACTTCGTGTCAAACTTCATCCCGGAATCTGGACGTAATCTCATCCTGTAATTCGGGCTTGTCTTCGCGTCAAACCTCATCCAGGAATCCAAGCGGAAAGTTGGCCACATATTCAAGAAACTTCGAGACCCTTTCGCCGGAGGACATTCGTGTCGAGAGAATCATGCTCTCCCTCCGCACCGACAAAGGCCTGAAAGCCACGGAATTATATTCATTGACAGACAGCACTGTTGTTGACGCCCTTTTGAGCGAAGGAGCTCTTGAGAGGCAGGGCGCCAGCATCCGCATCCCCGAATCCCGCCTCTTCACCTCTGACGAGATAGTCCGCGAACTGATCTAATGTCCTTTGTGGCCGCTTTGGATTTCTATTTCAGATACCGCTCTCGGATCCAGACATCCAGAAAAAGATCGTAGACTTGATATACACCATGGTTGTGGGTAAGCAGTCCTTTGTCAAGCAGCCCTTTGACAGCGGAATTGACGGAACTGGCCGATGTGAGTGAATATTTCCGGACAAAAGATGATGAGGTGATGTTCTGCGCCTTACGCTCTTTTGAAATGGCGAGCAAAACCTGTTTCTGCCTCTCCGGCAACTGATAGATCAAATCTTCGTAAGTCTCTGAACTGAAGTCGATAACATAGTTGATTGCCTCAGCTAGGCAGTCCATGTGGCATTTTCCTCCTTCTTTGGTTCTCATAAAGAGAACATTCATGATCTTTTGAAGGTAGAAAGTGGTACCGTCAAACTCATCGTACAGGGCAGAGACAACATCTTCATCCAGATGTTTTCCATATTCTTCAAATAATCTATCACAGAATTTTGAATATTCCATCTCCTCAATTCGCGGAAGGTTAATGATGGTGGCGCTTTGGTAGAATGGTCTTGCGGATGATGTGAACATAGCACCCATCATCTCTCTTTGCGAGCCGGAAAAGATGAAGTTGGCATTGGTGCAATACTGGACGTATGTTCTTATGGTCGCTTCAACATTCTTTTCGTCATATTTCAGTATCTGTTGGAACTCATCTATCGCAACGAGGCAGGGTTTGTCTGAATTCTGAATGTACTTGAATATTTCATCAAGAGTGACTGCCGGATTCTTGATGTCTCCAATCTCAACACTCCAAGAAGGGACACCGGCCGCATCATAGGATATCCCTGCCTTGAGTGAAGTCAGGGCACCGATAAACTTTCCCCACGCTTTCTCTCCTTTCGGCTTTAGCTGTTCAAGAATAGTTTTTCCCATCTTGTCAGCCATTTCAGCCAACGAACTTGTTGAATACACATCTATGATGAAAGTTAGATAGTTATCCCTCACTTCCTTTTGTGCGAAGCAGTGCCGGATAAGGTCAGTTTTACCATAACGTCTCGGGGAGATCAGAGCGATGTTGTTGCCATTGGTCAGCAGCTCCACAACATCCCTTGTCTCTTTGACCCTGTCGCAAAAATATTTGGTTCCGGCATAACCGGTCGTAATGAATGGATTTAGCATAGTCACAACATTTTACATTGCAAATATAACATTTTATCATTTTATGATAATCATTTTATGATAAAAATTGTGCTTTCCCCGAGAATGATTGGATTCTCACTCGTGTGTGCGGGAACCTTATTATTGCTGTGTGCTGGTATGGCGAGGTTGATGGTGACTATGTGTAGGTGAGTTTTGGGAAGGTGTGGCATTTAACTGATTGAGATTCAAGATTATGGTATTGTGCTCTAGTGCCAGTTTCTACCACTAGACCAGGCAATCTTATCATTGATTACCAGTTATTTATCCGCCCTGTCATCATTCTTAATGAGTGGCGCTTAACTTTTTGAATATCAGTGTTATACGATTGTGCCTTTAGTTGGATCATTCTAAAGACACTCCTTTAATACATTGAATATCATTGTCTGGCTCACCACGCATTCATATTATCTTTGCTCCGGAGCCGTCCCCATAGGTGTTGTCATCTGCGAAAACATTACTATATTAGCATCGTTTTAGGTCGAATGACCCGAAACGTACATATTAGGTGAAAGTGTTTTCGCACTGTCCTTTAACAGAAATCTGACAGTTTCCATGAAAGTAAGGATAAACGACAACACCATTTCATCTGTATCTGCTTGCGTGTACCCTACACTCAACGATACAGGTGTGGAGATTGCTTCAGTTTATTTACTTTCGGGCTTTGTCAGAGCCTCTGTTAAGATAAACGAATCGGCTCCACACTTTCTTTGTTTATAAAACTTAATCAGCATCGGGGCCGTGCCGAGACATATTTGTTTTTTTATGGTTATTACTAATTTACAACGTCATGGCTCTGCTGCCCATGGCAGTCAGGAGTACTACACCGCGGATCTGGTTGAAGATGGACGAACGGTTTCGGTACAATTCTCCCAAAGCAACACTGGTGGTTGGATTGCATACAATCAAGAAACAGAATCAATCTATCCTGTTCTTTCTGTTGGGGAACCAAACGATATCTCAACATGGAAAAATGGTGATCCTATCCAGTTGGGAGAATGTGTTGAGAAGCCGACAGAATAAGTAGTAATGAGTCTACTTGAAAAGGTATGTTTGGCTTAATTGGGTATTGATATACAGTGTCTGGTGAAAGCGGAAACTGCTTTTTTGAGTGGACTCTATCTATAAAGATGTGTTCAAATTCTATCATAGCATGAATATGAAAATTATCACTAATACATTTAATCTCGTTATGTGCTTCTTCTTGACGCTTTTGTTAGGCTGCACAGAGAAGGAAACGCAAGTTGAGGTGTCATCTGTGTCATTGAACACAGCGACGATTGAGATGGTTGAGGGTGAGACTTTCAGCCTTGTGGCAACCGTTCTGCCGAAGGACGCTGAATATGACGGTGTGACTTGGGCTTCGTCCAACGCCTCTGTCGCCAGCGTTAATTCCGGCACGGTCACTGCCCTCAAAGAAGGCACGGCCACAATTACGGCCAGCGCCGGCGGAAAATCTGCCACTTCAGTGTCAAGGTTTCGGCAAAGATCATAGCCGTGACATCTATCTCGTTGGACAAGGCCAGTTTGTCAATACAAGTCGGCGACACGGAAACTCTTACGGCCACCATACAACCGGATAATGCCACCGACAAAGCCGTCGTTTGGACATCTTCCGAAGATGCCATCGCCTCTGTGTCAAACGGTAAGATAACCGCCCATAAGTCAGGTAAGGCTACAATCACTGCCAAATCCGGCACTTGTTCTGCTGAATGTGAGGTGACTGTTTCCGTGAACACGGAGTCAATCACCCTAGACAAGACAACGCTTTCGTTGTCTGTCGGAGAGACCGCACAGCTGACCGCCACGGTGAAGCCGGATGACGCGACAGACAAGACTGTGACGTGGTCATCCTCCGATGAGTCAGTCGCCAAGGTTGACAACGGCAAAGTGGCCGCCCTCAAGTCCGGCAAGGCAACGATAACTGCCAAATGTGGTGACAAGACAGCCGAATGTGCCGTAACCGTAACCGTCCCGGTGTCGTCCATAACCCTCGACAAGTCCACTTTGTCCCTTGTCATAGGTGAGTCCGCCACTTTGACCGCCGTTGTGAAGCCGGACGATGCAACAGACCAGAACGTTACTTGGACATCCTCCGACGAATCGGTCGCCAAGGTTGACAACGGCAAGGTGACCGCCATCAAGTCCGGCAAGGCCACCGTGACTGCAAAATGTGGCGGCAAGACCGCCGAATGTGCCGTTACCGTAGCCGTCCCGGTGTCGTCCATCACCCTCGACAAGACCGCTTTGTCCCTTGCTATAGGCGAGACCGCGACCTTGACCGCCACGGTGAAGCCGGACGATGCGACAGACAAGACAGTAGTCTGGTCTTCATCGGATGAATCCATTGCAAAAGTAGATAAAGGCAAAGTGATAGCTCTTAAAATCGGTTCTGCAATAGTGACTGCCACGGCAGCAAGTTTCTCCGTATCCTGCAATGTGACAGTTATCCATCCAGATAACATTATCTACTACACCTCCACTGACGGAAATATTGTGAAGCCGTTCAATGGATCCGCTTTTGGTGCTAATATCATTTCTAATGAATATTACGATGGTTTAGGGAAAATTGTATTCAATAGTTCTGTGATGAAGATAGGAAATAATGCTTTTTATGAGTGTAAAACATTAAGGTCGATGACGATCCCAGAGTCTGTAACATCAATAGGGGATAATGCTTATTATTACTGTGTAGCTTTGGGCAATGTAATGTTATCAGAAGCAACGCTCACTATAGGTAAAAGGGCTTTTTATGGATGTGGTAATCTTAACATAAAGTTAACTAACAAAATTACCTCTATAGGAGATGAAGCATTTAGTTATGCTTTCAGAAATACTATTACTATTATAGAGATTCCTGCTAGTGTTAAGCAAATAGGAGAGAGTGCATTTTCATTTTCTGGTATATCAAAGATAATATTGAATGATGGCTTGGTTTCTATTGGTGATGACGCTTTTTGGGCATCAAACCTTAGTGAGATCGCAATACCAAATACAGTGACATCTATAGGGTATAGAGCATTTGGTGATTGTAGACTTCACGGCGATATTAATGTTCCGGGGTCTGTTTCTAAAATAGAATCAAGATTGTTTGCAAGTTCTCCAGTTGTTTCAGTTACAATAAATGAGGGAACTACGGAACTTGGTTCATGGGTCTTTGAAGGTTGTGGGAAATTGACAACGGTTAATCTCCCAAGTACTATTCAAAATATGGGGTATTATACATTTGAAGATTGTTTAGTGTTAGCAAATATATATTTAAGGGCACAAATACCTCCCTTTATTAGTCCATATACGGATATCTTCAAGGGCAGTAATTCGGAAGTTAATATTTGGGTTCCAAGGGCATCAGTGGAGGCATACAAAGAAAAATGGAGCACCTACAAGGATAACATCAAGGGTTATGATTTTTAGTCAAGTAATATGAAATTATTTCACACATTTATCCAGCAAGCGGCGTATGAGGTCTTGGTTGAAAATAGAAGAGAGGCTTTGCGGCGTAGCGGGGGCATGATTCTTCATGGTGATGAGGGAAGGATGACAGCCGAGGAGATTGCCGAGGCGATAAACAAGAATCCGAATTATGGATGGCATTATCATCCTTTGACGGCCGATCAAGTCAGTGAAGCCTTGATGGAGGTCGTAAGGACAGACAAGCGTTTTGCGTGGTTCAGATCATTTTACCCGGAACAGATAAAATTCTGGGCATACTGTGATGATTGACAAGAGTCGGTCAGCATGTCTGCATGACTTTGCCAAACCCTAAATGCAATAAGGCACTGCCAATTCCCCGAAACGGGGAACGGCGGTGCCTTGTTGATTCCGAGAATCTAATATTCCTCGGAGACCTTTCGGAGGTGGGGGCTTGGGCGACGTTTTCGGGCTGAAACGTCTCCCAAGAGTGTCGCGGAACACTCCTGGGGAACGGAAATGGCCTAAAGTGTTGCCCGGGAGTGCTTGCGGTCCAAGCGATTTAGGATTTTCTCAATTCCTACAGCGCCGCTTTCAGAAAGTGGTCTGATCTATGGTTTTCACTTTAAGTCCAGCACCAGAATCAGAATCGTTCTGGATTGTGGCTGTCTCTTTGTGCCCACGAGCCGGGATTGATCGGATCTGTCCTGATTGTTAGGGTTGGTTTTTAGGAAAGCGTCGGGGCCGGTCGTGTGGGAAAGTGCGTTGCCGAGACCGGTAACAAGGGGTGGTAGCAGGGAGTGGCGAGCGTGGATGTCGTGCCTCAAGGAGTGGTTTCTTCGGGGGAAAAAACCAAGAAATTTCTGTTTTTTATGAATTCTATATGTTTCTTTCTGTTTCCTTTCATTAGGAATGCCTAACTTGCGGTCGTGTTCCGGGAGAAATCGCGGGACATTTTGACAAACAGACATGATTCACTTCAACTATGAGGACTTCAGGGAGAAAATGTGCCTTCAGGCGGAAGGCCGATGACCAGACTACCATTAACCAAGAGACCATTGAACATGAGGGTGTTAACCAAGAGACCGTGGATGGGCAGGAAGCCGCTGACTGCCCGGACGCGGCATCAGAGGAGGAGCAGTACCTTAAACGTTACCGCCACTGCTGCCGCCTGATTGAGAACGACGTGCGGTTCGTCGGGATGACCGACGAGGAGAAGGACGCCTACGCGCAGCGGCTCGCCACGCCGGAGTACCTTGACCTGACCTGCGACTGGGCGTTCAAGTATCTGTTCCAGAACCACCCTGAATTGCTTGTCCGGCTCCTCAATGATATCCTTCAGGAGGACATCTTGTCGGTTGAGTTCCGGAACACGGAACTGACGGATATATCTCCGCAGGACAAGAGGATACTCTTCGACCTTCTTTGCCGGACACCGGGCGGGACGATTATGGTCGAGATGCAGAAGGCTTCGCGTTTCGACCAGCGCGACCGTCTGCTCTTCTACGGCTCAAGGCTGGTGACCAGACAGGTGAAGCGCGGGGATGAGGAATATGCCCTGACACCCGTCAAGGTCATCTGCATAATGAACTATGAGGACGATCATCCGGACTCGCCTGAGGACAAAATCCTGTACCATTATAGTCTGCGTGAGGTCGAGACGGCCGAGCCGTTCGGCGACCGGATGTCGTTCTACCTGTTGGAGTTGCCGAGGATAATGCGTTATACTGATGAATATGACAGTCCTGTTGCGGGATGGTGCCGGATATTCAGAAATTTCGCTATATTTGCGAAGTCGAGGTCGGAGAAAGACGCTGAGTTTGAGAGGTTGGAACGGGCGATGCGTGTCAGCGGCCTTGACGACCAGGAGATTGACAACTATTTCAGCGATATGATGACAGAAAAAGAGATGCACCCGTACATCAAAGGTGCCGAGCAGCAGGGCTACCGCAAAGGCTTTAAGGCCGGTGTCGAGCAAGGCACGGCGGAAGGCGTTGAGAAGGGTATAGAGAAGGGTATAGAGAAAGGTATAGAGAAAGTCGCTAAGTCTATGCTGTCGTTAGGCATCCCGGTTGAACAGATCGGGATTGCCACAGGGCTGTCTCCGGAGAGGATTGAGACTTTGAGACAGGACTAAGAAGCTGTTTTTGAAGATTTTTCACATCAAAGAACATTTCAAACAACTCAAAACAGATTCTATGCGATTATTCCGGTTTTAGTGCCGTGGGTGATAAGAATTAGATTATGTCTTTGTGGTAATTGGCCAACAAAGACATAATCTAAATGACAAGACTATTTGCCTGAGAAACCTATAGATTCCAGACTATCTGACAGTGAATCCGACAGGCTCGCCGGAGGCGGAGTCGGTGGCTACCCAGAGTTGGAAATCACCGGGCTCGACAATATATTCATTGTTGATGTTCCAGAAGGCGAGGGCGGAGACAGGAAGCGAGAAATCTACGACCTTTGATTCGCCGACGTTCAACGCAACCCTTTGGAAACCTTTGAGTTCCTTGACAGGGCGGGCGATGGATCCGACGAGGTCACGAACGTAGAGCTGTGCGACCTCAATGCCGGCATATTCTCCGCTGTTCTTCAGGGTGAATTTGACCTTGATCGTGTCGGCGGCGGTATATTCACGGCTGTCGAGAGCTATGTCGGAATATTCAAAGGTGGTGTAGCTCAGGCCGTAGCCGAACGGGAAGAGCGGGCCGTAGCCGCTGTCGAGGTAGTAGGAGGTGCAGCCGTTGGAGGTTTGGCCGGCTTTGAGAGGAAGGTCCATCAGGAGGGTCTCGGTGCCGGTGTTCGGACGGCCGGTGTTGAGGTGGTTGTAGTACATCGGAGCCTGGCCGACGGTCTTTAGGAAGGTGACAGGAGTCTTTCCGGACGGAACGGCCTTTCCGCTCAGGAGGTCGGCGATCGCCTCGCCACCCATTGTGCCGGGATGGAACGAATAAAGCATCGCGTCACAGTTCTCCAGGTCGCGGCCGATGGTCAGAGGCCTGCCGGCCATCACGACCACGATGACCTTTTTGCCGGTCTGCCGCATTGCCGCTATCAGCTCGCTCTGAGCACCTTGAAGATTCAGGTCGGACAGGCAGTGCGCCTCGCCTGAGAGGATCGCCTCTTCTCCGGCGAACACCACGATGGCGTCTGCCCTTGACGCGGCGGCCTTTGCCTTAGCGATTCCTGCAATGCTTCTGTCGCGGCTGAAGGCGGTCCCCGGTTCGTAGATCACGTTGTAATCCTTTTTGAGAGCTGCCAGAGGGGTGACGGAATGAGTCTCGTCCCCGTCAAAGGCCCAAGTGCCCATCTGTTCGTAAGGAGCGTCGGCCAAAGGACCGGTCACGAGCAGAGTCTTGGCATCCTTCAAAGGAAGAGCCGCATTGTCGTTCTTCAGAAGGATGGCTGATTCAATGGCGCTTTGCTTGGCGGCCTCCAGATGTGACGGGGCGTAGAGAACATCTCCTGAGCCTTCCTCCTTGACGTAAGGATTGTCGAACAGACCGAGGCGGAACTTCAGGCGAAGGATGTCTCTGACAGCGTCATCGATTTGTTTCTCGCTGATTTTCTTTTCTTTGACCAGTTCCTCGATGAAGGATATGTAGCCGTAGGACATCATATCCATCTCTACTCCGGCGTTGACGGCCAGATCGGTGGCGTCCTTTAGATCCTTGGCGAATCCGTGCATAATCATCTCGCCGGAAGAGTTCCAGTCGGTCACGATCATTCCGTCGAATCCCCATTCTCCTCTCAATATGTCCTGAAGCAGCCATTTGTTGCCTGTGGAAGGGACTCCATCGATGGTGTTGAACGAAGTCATCAGGGTCATCGCACCGGCGTCCACACCTGCCTGGAACGCAGGGAAATAAACATTGCGCAAAGTCCTTTCGGAGAGTTCGACTGTGTTGTAGTCACGGCCTCCTTCGGTCGCCCCGTAGCCTACAAAATGCTTGAGGCAGGCGGCAATGGAGGTTGAATCCCCATTGCCTTGATAGCCACGAACCATAGCGGTGCCCATTACGGCGTCAAGGTACGGATCCTCTCCGGAACTCTCGGCGATCCTGCCCCAGCGTGGATCCCTTGAGATGTCCAGCATCGGGGAGAATGTCCATCTCACTCCGCAGGAAGCGGCCTCGACGGCTGCCACACGGGCGCCACTCTCAACCAATTCCGGATCAAAAGTGGCCGCGAGTCCAAGCGGAATCGGGAATATGGTCTTGAAGCCGTGGATGACATCCCTGCTGACAAGGATCGGAATTCCCAGCCGGCTTCTTTCGACAGCGGCTTTCTGGACCCTGTTTATCTCAGCCGGATCCACACAGTTGAGGATGGAACCTACCTCGCCTTTCTCGGCGGCCTCGGTCAGCCAGTCTCCGCCGGAAAGCTGGTTCATCTGACCGATCTTCTCGTGCAGGGTCATCCGCGAAAGAAGGTCGCCGATTTTCTTTTCAGTCTCGTCTTTCTCAGAGCAGCCGCAGATCGCCAAGGCGGATGCCGCTGTCATTATCAAGTACTTTAATATTTTCATTTACAGATTCTTGCTTATTATTTCCAATCGTTCTTCGTAAATCTTTTTCAATCTCTCCACGGCTGCGTTGTACGTCATCCTCTCGTCTCCGTTGACAATCACACCACCGTTCTGCGATGCGTCCTCTGCCGGATCCCACATCTTGAAATTCAGCTCAGCCGAGGTCTGAAGCGTCTTCTCCATCTCATCGATGAAGGCAGGAATTGTCTTCAGCTGCGGAAGCAGTTCATTCCACCGGGACTTGACCGCGGCCTTGAAATCAGGATCATCGAACAGCCTTGCGTACCAGAAGGAATCCCTGTTTACCAGACCGTTTCTGGCCTGTGGGGAAGCATTGTAGGAAAGCACACCCCAGTCGAAATCCCAAATCGGTCCGGCGGTCAGCTTCCCGTCCGCACTCTTGTGCAGGAACACGCTTCCCGGGTTACATAATTCGTGGTTGATCATCACCTCGAAAACTATCCAATAGTCAATGAAGGACTTGACATCCAGATATTTGGCATAGCCCTCAGAATCGTCCTTGAAGTTCTCGCCGTAGATCACCTCGGAAACCGTCCTGACATATTCCTTGATTTCGTTGAGCATCATGCCGGTGAGGCCATCATCGTAGTCCGGGTACTTTATTCCGAAAGGGATGCCGTCATGCATCTGCATACATTTTCCGGGCGTTTGGATCCATTGGATCTCATTGTCGTAGTGGAAGTCGCATTCCAGAAGGAATCCGTCCTCGCAAGGCACACGGTTGCTGTCCGCACGGATCTGCTCGATCAGCAGATAGTTGCCGACGTGCTTCCCGTTCATCACGAGTTCCACGCTCTGGCAGTGCGGAGTCCAGTCCAGCGATGTCATCGAACCCACTTTGTAGGCTATCAGGTTGCGCATCAGTGTCCTGTCCATAAAGTTGGCCAGAAGGATCCACCGTTTGTGCTTAGGCAGCCCGAAGATGGACTGCTTCTTGTCAAACTTGATCAGATAAGGCTTCTTGGGCCAGGTCCAAGTGGTGTTTCCACGTCCGCGGACGGAGCACGGCACCTCTTCCAGATCACCAAATCTGCCCATCCCGTTTATCTTGAAGACCGCTTTCAGATAGTCCTCCTTGGACACGACCTCCTTCTCGTCTTCCGTGTCAACGTAAACCACCGGAAGCCCTGTCCGGACCTTTATCCTGCCGTCGAAGTCATTGCTCTTGATTATGAACGGCTTGGAATATACCATCGTGCCCTGCGGCAGCCTCATCGCGAACCGGACGCTCTCCTCACAGTCGCCGCTGACCCCAAGATCAGCGATTGTCACTGAATATGTTCCCTCACTCTCCGTCGGCGAAATCCCTGTAATTCTGAATATGTCAGACTCGCTTCCGTCCTGACGCCTCAGCGACACGGCGCAGTCCCGACTGCCGACATTGTAGTTGAATGAATATCCCGGCTCGTCCACCATAAACTCCACGGTGGCGTTGCCGTCGTCATCCATTGTGACAGAGGACTGAACCGGAGTGATGGAGTGGAACTCGGCCACGGACTCCTTACTCTCCTTGCCGCAGGAAAAGACGGTAAGGAGAACAAGGAACATAAGTGAGAGTCTGGACAATGTCTTCATCTTGCTATTGTTTTTGGAACACTCTCACGTAGTCAATCTCGTAAGTGGCTGGCAGACAGCTTTCATCAACGCCCATCGCTCCGCCCCAGTTGCCGCCCCAGGCCAGATTCAGCTTGAGGTAGAACGGATTGTTGAACGGCCAGGTGTCGTAGTTGCCCTTACCGTCATTCTTGAACGTCAGGTGGACCTCTCCGTCAAAGATGAAGTCCATCTTTTCGGCTGTCCATTCCAGAGCGTAGGTATGGAACTCTGACTGCGCGCCCTTGAGAAGGAACTCGTGGGTTTTCTGAGTGTTCTTAGGATGGTTGTAGGCCGTGCAGTGGATGCTTGAGGAGACATATTCAGGATTGTAGCCAACCTCTTCCATAATGTCGATCTCGCCGTCCGCAGGCCACGAATGATAGTTCTTCGGCATCATCCAGAACGCCGGCCAGGTGCCCTTCCCCTTAGGGAGTTTGAGCCGCGCCTCGAAATAGCCATAGGTCCAGGATTCCTTGGTGTTCATCCTGACGGACTGGACCTTGCCTCCGATCTTCTGGGCCGTGATCTTGAGCGTACCATCTGACACCTCAGCGATCTTCACGCCATTGTACATCCCGTCAGCGACATAGTTCTGAAGCTCGTTGTTGCCCCAACCACTGCTTCCGGTCTCGTACCACCATTTGTCGGAATCAGGTGTGGATGAGCCGCTTGTGTAGAACTCGTCCTGCCAGACCAGTTTGTAGCCGGCCGGAATGTTCACTCCGTCCTCCTTGCATTCCTGCTTCACATTCACGGTCTTTCTTGCCGAACCGAAGCGGAAGGTCAGAACGGTCTCACGGGCATCTCTCGTGAAGTTCTCTGTGAGAGAAACCTTTACGGTCGAGCTGCCGGACAGCCCGCCGCTCGGGGAAACCGTACACCAGTCGGTAGCTCCGGAGGACACGCCCCATTCGCAGTTGGCCGTCACGTTGACAGTCAGTTCAGTGGCCTCGTATGAAGCGGCCAGTTCTTCCTTGTCGGTGGAGAGTTCCGGAACCACTTCGGGATCATTGGATGAAGCTCCTCCGCAAGACGAAGATGAAAGGGCTGCCGCCGCCGAAAGCGACAGCAACCCGAACGCTAAATGTTGCAATAAACGTTTCATTCAGAAATGAATATATCCGCAAAACTATTTATGCTCCTGCATGCAGATCTTAGTCAATGTGACTGTCGTTCCGGCTGTGCATCTGCCAAGGTCAACGAAGAGAACGACTTTGTCGTAGTCAACGTCAGGCACGACACTTTCCATCTTGAAGGTAGCTGGTTCGCCTGCCTCGACCGTGAAATCATTGACATAGAACGCCTCGTGATCATTGTCGTTGCCTTCCCAGGCGAGCTTGAACGTCATCGCAGGGATGTCCTGGTCAGCCTCCACGGTCACGCAGAAGTCATAGGTCTTGGACGCTGACATCGGGATGTCGGTGTGGAACACGGTCTGGCCCTGCCATTCGTTTCCGCCGATTCCCTCAGGGATGACGACTTTAAGTCCGTTGTTCTCAAGAGTTTCGGTCTCTGGATTCAGTCCGCCTGACCAGTCGGAAGGGGAGTACCAGTAGGTCATACTTACGCTTGCGCTCTTCCAGAAGTTTCCTGGGCCGTCAACGTCGAACACATCCGGTTTCGGCTTGTAGATGTACTGCCAGGAGATTCCGCTGAAGTTCGCCACGATGACGAGCTTGTCCTCCGTGTTCTCGGTGATGACGTAGGTCGGGTTCGTAACTGACTCGTTGTTCGCCACATAACCGATCACAACTCCTTCTGGGAAGGTGAGAACGTCCCCGTTGAGTGTGTAGGTGGATTCCTGAACGGTCCAGTCGATGTCGTAGTCCTCGCTCTGGGTTGTCCCAGGGCCAATCGCGGTGACATCTTTGTTGATGTAGATCTTGCCATCCGCGCCAGGGTTGAAGACGTACTTGCCGTCAGCGTAGAAGGTGATCTCATCATCGTAGAGACCGAATCCGGCCTTCTCGTTAGGACCGGCAGCCCACCATCCAGCGGCATTCGCCTGGTCTGGGCCGCATCCGAGGTGTCCGTTGGCCTCTGAATCAAGCACCCAGGTCTTGCTGGTCTTGCCGTAGAGAGGATCGGTGACATCTCCGCCGGCGGATCCTTCCTTGACAAACTCGTAATGCCAAGCGATACCGTCCGGATTGCCTGAGGTCTTGAGGTTGGCCACAAGCTTGAGGCATTTCTTCATATCCGCCGGCTTGCTCTCCAAGACGAGGTAACGAGGATCGTCAAGCTCTGTCTGGTCAGCGACGTAGGACATCGGAGTCCCCTTAGGAAGGGTGATGTAGATTTCCTCCACTCCGGCGTCGTTCCAATTGCTTTCCACTGAATATGTCGCAGTGGTCTTCTCCCAAGGAACAAGGTAATCCTCTCCGGTCGCATAGTCAGACTTGATTCCGGAATTGGCGTTGACGTAAAGCTGGCCGTCACCCGGGTCGTAGATGTAGGAACCGTCAGCTCCGAAGGTGATCTTGTCGTCGTACAAGCTCCAGTCCTTTTTCTCCTCGGCTCCGGCGCTCCACCATTCGGTTCCGGTTCCGCCGAACGGACCGCATCCGAAGTGCCCGGCCACGGTGTGGTTCCATTCCCAGGTCTTGGTGGAGCCGTCGCTGAGCGCCTTGATGTAAGGTGCCGGGTCGAACGGATCACGGTAAGTGTTGTTCAGAGTGAACTCCACCATCTGCGAGCCGACCGAGATTCCGTGGGCGTTGTAGGCCTTGACCTCGACGGTGTGCTTGCCCTCGTCACGGAAACGGAGCAGGAGTCCGTTCCCGGTGTAGGCGTAGTTCTTGCCGGTCACTTTCGAGCCGTTCGCGTTATCGATCGGATCTGTGGCACCGACAATCCAGACAGGCACGATGCCGTTGTTGTTCATATTGAAGGTGACGTAGTTGGTCTCCTGGTTAACCTCCACCTGCACGTCAAAGTCAGCGGCTTGCGGAAGCTTCGCCTGATCCGGAGTGATGTAGTCCGGCGAGCAGGCTGCCATAAGGGCGGCGGACATCGACAATGCGATATATTTCAATGTTGTCTTCATATTCATTCAAGATTAGTAGTTGTTCTGTACGAGGTTAGGATCCTTGTCAAGCTCGGTCTGAGGGATCGGCCAGTATTTCTTGGACTCGGTCCAGTCGTTCTGGCGGAACTCGTGGTTGGAAGCCTTGAGGACTGACGCGGCCATTCCGGTGCGGACGAGGTCCCAGTAACGCTTGCCTTCTCCGACAAACTCCTTGTGGCGCTCCTGGATGATGTCATCGCGGGTGAGTCCGGTGTCCTGGCATTTCGCGCGGTCACGGATCTCCTTGAGATATTCAGAAGGATCCTGGCCAAGGAGGACTGAGAGCTCGGCGGCGTTGAGGAGGGTCTCGGCGTAGCGGTAAACCCTTTCGTTGTTGCCGTGGTTCATATTCGGGTCACCAAGGTAGCCGTGGTTGCCGTTGGCGCGGGCGATGTACTTGAGAAGGAAATAACCGCTGTCTTCCCAGCGTGGGGTGTAGGACGCTCCGGATTCCTCGGCGTATTTCTCGAAGTTGAGGATTCCACCGTCGCGGCGGATGTCGGTCTCATCGTACATATCGTAAGCGGCCTTGCGTACAGTGCCGAATCCCCAGCCTTCAATGAAGTCGGAACTTCCTTTGAGTGAAGGGATTCCGGTCAGGACTGAGAATATGTTGCCACCGGTAGCGATAGGCGCGTCCCAAGAGCGCACGCCACCCTCTGAGATGTAGTTGATTTCCCAGATGGACTCGGCGCACCATTCGCCTGACTCGGTCCAGATTCCGGCGAAGTCATCGACCAGACGGTAGTTGCCGGACTGCTTGATCTCTTTCATAAACCCGAGGGCTTTCTGGTATCTTGACTCATCGTTCTGGTACAGAACCGCCTCTGTGTAAAGCATATAAGCCATCGCAAGGGTCACACGCCCCTCATTGCCGGCTGAAGCCTTCATAGGAAGGACGTTCATCTCGAACACGTTCTCAAGGTTGGTGACGATCTTCTCATAAACGGCGTCGTGACCGAGCTGCTCGGTGAAATAAGGGGACTTCAGGTTCTCATCGTAGTAAGGAACATTTCCCCAAAGCTTCCACAGGACGTTGTAATAGAACGCCTTGAGCACGGTGGCCTCCGCCTTGTAGAGAGCCTTGGTCTCATCGCTCATCCCTGGAACATTGTCCACATTCTCCAGGACCACGCAGCAACGGTTGATTCCTGAATATGAGATTGTCCACATCTGGTTGCAGACATCGGTCGAAGTCGCTGTGTAGAAGTGTGTCTTCACAAGAATCGGCTGGTCGCCTTCGTTGGAGCCGCCGGCGTTGATGTCGTCGCCCATAATGTCATAGACAAGGTGCAGGGCATCGTACTGGTAGAAATAGTCGTACCACTCAAGCGGATCATACGCCGCTGTAAGTCCTTGGAACATACGGGCTTCCGTGTTGAAATATTCATCCATCGGCTCGGATGCGTTGTGTTCCGGAGTGACAAAGTCCTCGGAGCAGGAAGAAACGGTCAGGATTGAAAGGGCGCAAAGCGCGAAAAATATCTTTTTCATCTCGAATCTCATTTTAGAAGTTGACATTTACACCGAATGTGAATGTTCTGTTCTGCGGATAGACACCACGGTCGATACCTACCTCCGTGCCGTAGCCTGAGTTACCTCCCGTCACTTCAGGATCGCATCCCGTGTACTTGGTGAGGGTGAAGAGGTTCTCGGCCTGAACGTAGAGTCTCAGTCTGGAGATCGCCACGTGCTTGGTCAGTTTGGCAGGAAGGGTGTAGCCGAACTGCATGTTCCTTGCCCTTACGAAGGAAGCGTCCTCAACCCAGTAGTCTGAGGCCCTGTAATTCTCGTTGGCTGAACTGAAGGCGAAACGTGGGTAGCTGTTTGTGGTGCCCTCTCCGGTCCACCTGTTGAGAATATTCTTAGGCAGGTTGATGTAGTAGAGGTCGGTACGGCGTGAGACGTTGAACGCCTGGACTCCGAACTGTCCCTGAAGCAACATGCTGAAATCGAATCCCTTCCATTCGAGGTTGAGTGAAAGGCCGAGGGTCCAGTCAGGAATTCCCTTGCCAATCTTTGTGCGGTCGTCGTCGTTGATGACACCGTCACCGTTGACATCCACGAAGCGGAAGTCTCCGGCCTGTGCGTTAGGTTGCAGAAGCGCTCCTTCCGAATTGGTGTAGGCAGCGACTTCGGCGGCGTTCTGGAGCACTCCGTCGGTCTTCCATCCGTAGAAGAACGGGAACGGCTTTCCAACCTCGCCTCTGGTCAGGGTTCCGAGCTTGTGGCTGGAGCATCCGATGAAGGTGGCGTCATCGCCAAGGTAGGTCAGCTCATTGTGGTTGTAGGAGGCGTTCAGCTTGACTCCGTAGTTGAAGTCGCTGATGTATCCCCTGTAGCCAAGGTCGATCTCGACACCGCTGTTGACCATATCTCCGAGGTTTCCTGTAGGAGCCGAGTCTCCGGCGTAGGCAGGAACCGGCATTGACAGAAGCATTCCGGAGGTCTTCTTATTATAGTAGTCGATCGTGGCTGTCAGCTTGTTGCCGAAGAATCCGAGGTCAACACCAAGGTCGGTCTGGATGGACTGCTCCCACTTCACGTTAGGATTGGCGAGTCCGCTTGGCTTGACTCCCGTGGAGATCATCTCGGAGCCGTTTCCGCCAGCTCCGAACACATAGTTGTTGCCTGAGCTTGAATATACCGCATAGGTGAAGTCTCCGATGTTGTCGTTACCGTTGATACCCCACGAGCCACGGAGCTTGGCGGTCGAGAGCCAATGAATATTCTTGAGGAAGCTCTCGTTCTTGGCGTTCCAACCCAAACTGAATGAAGGGAATGTTCCCCATTTGTTGCTTGGACCGAAGCGACTGGACGCGTCACGTCTTACGGTAACCTCGGCCATATAGCGCTCGTCGAAGTTGTAGGAGACACGGCCGAAGTAGGAGATAAGGCTGTAAGGGATTGAGTTCCAACTGCCCCATCCGTTGCGGTCACCGTTCTCCTGCTTTCCGAGGGTGTTGTTCACGGTGATCTTCCAGGTGTCGTAAGGGTACATCAGACCGTTAGCGCTCGCGCCGAGGTTGGCGGAAGTGCTGCGCAGGGCTGACTGTCCGAGCACGGCGTTGACCGTGTGCCTTCCGAAGGCCTTGTCGTAGGCGAGGACGTTCTCGACCTGCCAGGTGTAGTACCTATTCATTGTCTGTGAGGCGCTTGAGCCGTAGTTGATCTTTTCGGTCACGCTCACGTTGCCGTCCTTGTCGTAGGTTTCCTTCTCGGTGATCGTGTCGTACTTGTAGGACTTGGATGTGAGGAAATATTCCTTGCTGTAGCTGTGGCCATAAACGTAGGCGAGATCCAGAGAAACGGAGTTCCTGAACTTGAGTCCGTCGAAGAGGTTCAGCTCGGTGTTCAGTCCGGCGACGATCTTGTCGGAGCTGCTGCGTCCGCCCGGCATATCAAGCATAGCGATAGGGTTCGCCTGCTCGTTGTAAACGCCTGCGTCCGCGATAAAGTAAGGCACACCGGCGGAGTTCCTTATGATGTAAGGATAGCCTTCCGGATAGAGGGTCTTGTACTTCTCCTCAGCCTGCGCGTCGGCGTAGATTGGATCCAGAGGGGACATTCCGAGGGCTGAGCCGAGAGGCGATCCAAACTCGGAGTTCGTGGAGATGGACGCGGAACGGATGTGCGCATAGGAGATTTGATTGCGGAACGTAAGCTTGTTCAGCCAGTTACGCTCCTCGGTCTTGTCGAAGATCACGACACCTACATTCTCCCTGAGGGTCACCCTGTTATAATAGGAGCGGCCGAAACTTCCTCCGATCGTACCCTTGTTGGAAAGGTAGCCACCGGAAATGCTGTAGTCAACCTTTCCGTTTCCACCGGACACGTTGACATCGTGCTTCACGATAGGCGAGTTCTTGTCGAATATCGCGTCAACCCAGTCCGTTCCCTCTCCCAATGAATATGGATCGTCATAGATCGGGGCCTTGCCATCGTTGAGCATACCCTCGTTCATCATAATCGCATATTCAGTGGCGTTCAGGACGGCAGGCTTCCTCCAAGGGTTCTGGAGACCGTAGGAGAAGTCGTAACTTACGTGCGTCTTGCCTTCCTTGCCCTTCTTTGTGGTGACAAGGATGACACCGTTGGCCGCGCGGGCTCCATAGACGGCTCCGGAGGCGGCATCCTTCAGAACCTCTATGCGCTCGATGTCGTTAGGGTTGATGAAGTCGATGCTGCCGGCCGGCATACCATCCACTATATAAAGCGGGTCAGAATTGTGGATTGTTCCGACACCTCTGACTCTGACCTGCGCTCCAGCGTCAGGAGATCCGGATCCTTGGGTGACGAGCACTCCGGAGGACATACCCTGGAGCATATTGTCAACCCTTGTCTGGGACTGGATCTTGAGGTCATCGGCGGTGATGCTGGAGATGGCGGCGGTGACAACGCTCTTTTTCTGAACGCCGTAACCGATCACGACCGTCTCTTCGATGGTCTGTGTGTCAGGAACGAGGGTCACCTTCATGTTCTGCGTGGCCGGAAGCTCCTGCGGAACATAGCTGATGAAAGAGAACTGGAGGATGGCACCTTGCGGGACATTGATCTCGAAGTTACCGTTGGCATCGGTCATAGTACCGTTCGTGGTACCTTTCTGAACGACCCCGGCTCCAATGAAACCTGCACCGTTCTCGTCAAGGACGGTACCTTTTACATGGATGGATTGTGACCATGCGGTCGCGGATCCGATCCCAAGAAGACAGATGACTGTCAAAACGATCTGTTTTAGACTTTTGATGTTCATTGTTTCTGTGGTTTGTATTTATAATGTTAATAGTAATAACGCTTTTTATGCGGTTTTCCACCACAAAAATATCAAGGAGAATCAGAAATAAAAAATCTCAGAGGAAAATAGGGGAGAGAAGAGAATTGTTGAATAGTTAAATAATTGTTAATCAGTATGTTCTTGGTTTAGAAAAGGTGAAAATAGTGGATTTTATAAAAGCTGTTAAACGTTTTAAAATATTTTAAGTGGAAGTATGTTAAAGGATAGTTTGGAATTAGCTATTGATTATTAGTGATTTATGCAAAAATGTATAGTCATGGAAAAGTGGATTTAGTGGCTGCTTTGGTACGAAAACACCTGATTATACATCCACTTAATTCCCGATTTCCTTGATTCTCTCCTCAAAATCGTCCCTGTCTCCGATGGCGGAATTCTTGATCTGAGCCCTGTAGTTGTAGATGGTGTTGACTGAGTAACGGAGCATGGAGGCGATGTCGGATGACTGGGTGATTCCGAGCCGGATCAGGGCGAAGATCCGCAGTTCGGTGTTCAGCAGCTTGCCCTTTTTGAGTTCGATTCTCGCATCCTCACGGAGAAGTCCGTTGAACTGCTCCACGAATTTCGGGTAAAGTTTCAGGAACGCCTGGTCGAACATGTTGTAGAATTCCTTCAATTCCTTCTCGACATTGTTTGGCGAGGATGTCTCGGCGATCAACTTGTCCAGATTGCCGGCCAAGGCCAGTTTACGCACTCCGCTTTGATAGGCCTTCATCTTGTCGATGTAGTTCGAGCACATGCTGAGGAACAGCCCGATATATTCCTCTTTCGCCGCGTTGGCTTCCTTGAGCTCGCGGTTCATCTTCTTGAGCCGTTTGTTGAAATCGGCCAGGGTGTCGGAACTCTGTTTGATCTCCTTGTTCATCTCGGAGATTCTCCGGCTGTATTCTATCTGTCGCCGGTAGAGCCTGAACAATGCGAATGAGCCGCCTAAAAGCAGGAACACCAGCACATACATCGCCACAAGCATATTACTTGTCTTTTTCTGATGGGTCTGCTGGATGTCCGTGTAGCTTTTCTGCACGGCTGGAAGAATCGCGGAGATCTGCCATTGGCGCAGTTTGGCGTCGAAGGCGATCGCGTCCTCAAGGGAGAAACTTGAATATTTGAAAGCCCCTCGCGTAGTCTCCGTCCTTGAACAGGGCGTCCGCCAAACTGAACAGCGAGGCATTGTCCTTGGTGGCGGTCTTGATGTCCGCCATAGCGGAGCGGATGAACCAGTTCTTCATTTCCTCCCGGCGGTTGAGGCTCTCGCAGATCCTTGCCTGGAAATATGCCAGGTTAGCATAGTCGTGGCTTGCGGGATCCATTCTTGAGAGCGAGTGCCTGTTGATGAAGTCCGCCTGGGCGAAGTACTTCTCATCGATGTACTTGCGTACTGTCACATAACGGCTCAGGCTGCTCGAAGGGTCCGCCAAGGCAAGCAGGCGCTCACGGTAATACGCCACTTTTCTAAGCATGGATTTGTCAGCACCTTTCAGGTTCTCGTCATAATCGAACCAGAACCGTTGCTGGACATTGCAGTAAGCGATTTCCTGCTCTTTTGTGAATATGGTCGTGTCAACCCGCGCCAGATCATTCCTGGCCTCCAGAAACTCTCCGGCGGCCGTGTTCAGCATCGCTTCCTTGAGATAGACATCATTCAGCTTGCTCTTGTCGCCAAGAAGCATGGCTATCTCCATCTGTTTATCAAGAGTCTCTACTGCCTTGCCATAATTAAAAGGCTGATACTCATCGAACAGTTCACCGTAGATCCGGTACTGTCTTTCAGGAGAGACTCCACGTGAGTGGAGAGTGTTTTCGATGGTCTTTATGCGTACCTCTTTTGCCGAGACATAGGATTCCGCCTCCTCAATCGTTCTGTCCAGCTCATCCAGAAGTTCTTTCTGGGTCTGGGCGGAGACAGTGCCTGCCGTCACCAAAAAGATGATGGCGGCAAGCGGTGATCCTATGAGACGGTGAGTCATATTCAGTCGTTCTGAATGATGGAGCCGGCCACGATGTTGGCCACGAGGGCGCGGAGACGGCCCACGCCGCCTTTATCCTGAGGGTGAACCCTGTGGGTCAGCAGGATGACAGCGGTCTTGCTTTCCATATCGATCACGATAGAGGTTCCGGTGTAGCCGGTGTGCATGATCGTGGTCTCCGGATTGAATAGATCCCCGCGGAGGCCACTGTGGGAGCTCTTCTTGTCCCAGCCGAGGGCCCGTCCCACGGATGGATCGTTCTGTGACGGAATCGTGGTCATCAGCCTTACCGTGGCCGGGCTCAGGATTCTGGTGGATTCAAGGGAGTTACCCTTTTTGTCAACGAGGCAGCCGCCGTTCATGATGGCCGCGCAGATCACGGACAGGTCCTCGGCGTTCGAGAACACTCCGGCGTTGCCGGAATTGCCGCCCATGATCATTCTGGCCATCGGATCGTGAACCTGTGCTACCAGTGGCTTGCCGTCAGCCTGAACCTCTGTAGGAGCGCAGAGTCCGGCCAGTTCGGCCGAATTGCTGACCGCCGGAGTGTAGATCAACGGGAAATAGCAGGTGTGCGTCAGTCCGAGTACATCAAAGACATGTTTTTGGGCATATTCATAAAGCTTCTCTCCGGTCACTCTTTCGAGGATTCTCTGAAGGGTGACGAAGTTCAGGCAACTGTACATAAAGTCGGTGCCCGGGCGGAAGTTCCTTTTGATCTCGGTGGCGATGTACTGCTCCATTTTTTCTGGGTCGTTTCCGCCATATTCCTTGACGAACGTGTCGGCGTTGATGTAAGGTGTCAAGCCGGAGGAGTGTGACAGAAGGTCGCGGATGGTGATGTCCACGGTCTCTCCACTTTCCGGATCCTTCCAAGGCTTGAAATTAGGAATATACCTGTCCACATTGTCGGTGAGGCGTACGTACCCGTTCTCGATCAACTGCATGAAGGCGAGCGTCGTGCCCACGCATTTGCTGACGGAGGCGAGGTCGAAGAGCGTTTCGGTCGTCATCGGCTCCACCGTCGGCACCACGGACTTGTTGCCGTAGGCCTTCAGATAAACGATGTCGTTCCCCCTGACGACAGAGAGCACGGCTCCGGGAATCTCTTTGGCCGTTATCGCTTCGTTGATGACTCTGTCAACTTGGGCGAGTTTCTCCGGATTCATCCCGTGACGCTCAGGAGAATCCTGCTTCAAGGCTCCCTGGGCAAAAACCGGAACCGCCAGCGCGGCGGCCACGGTGATAGTGATCAACTTCTTCATTTTGAATATATTCATGTTCTTGCGGAACGATTGGCATTAAAAAATTAGTGTGGCCTTGATAGGATAGTGGTCAGAAACGAAGGTCCTTTCCATATACGGCTTTGTGATGGTTTGATATTCAGTGCAGCTGCTGAATCCCTTGAACCAGATGTAGTCGATGATCTCGTCCGCCGGAGCCTTGCCCCACCCGTTGTAGGTGTTGTGATGGTCTGTCTTGACGGCCACCTCGCGCGCGTTTTGCATGACCTTCTTGAGGTCATCGAATTCCGGACGGTCAATCTTCATGTTGAAGTCTCCTGTGAGGATCATCGGGTAGTTCTCCGGATTGATGCTTGCGATCCTGTCCACGATCAGTTGAAGTCCGTTCTTGCGGGCCTCCCAGCCGACGTGGTCAAGATGCGTGTTCACATAGTAGAACTTCTTTCCGCTGTCCTTGTCCTTCATCAAAGCCCATGTGGCTGAGCGGAAGCATGCGGCGTCCCAACCCATGGAAGGCTTTTCCGGAGTCTCCGAAAGCCAGAACGTTCCCCATTTGATCAGCTTGACAGTCTTCTTGTTGTAGAATATGGCCATGTGCTCGCCTTTGTGCTTCCCGTCCTCGCGGCCTACTCCGATGCCTTTGTAGTCGGGGCAATATTCCTCAAGGTACTTGAATTGGAAATCCAGGGCTTCCTGGAGTCCGAATATGTCCGGTTTCTGGTCCATGATCATCATCGCGGAAACCGGGTAACGGTATTCCCATGAATTGGTGCCATCCTTGGCTGTCCCGACACGGATGTTGTAGGAAATCACATTGATGTCGGCAGGTTTTCTTTTTTTTGCTGCCACGCTGAACGGCAGAACCATCAGGGCTGCCATGAGGGCAAGAATCACTTTTTTCATAACATTATCTCTAATTTATTATATTCATAAGAAAATATGTGGACTACAAATTTAACAAATTGTGCTAATTTTGCCTAAAGATAAATCGGTGAAGAAAATAATTGGTTCACCGTGTTATTAACCATCATTTGAAATATTACCGATCATGGCGGAAAAGACATTTAATGAATATGGCAAAACGCAGGCTATCGACCTGCTTTTCGAGGGTAGTGGTTTCTCTCGACAGGGAAAAATTGGTTTTGAGCCGGCGGCCGGGAGTTTTTTATCTTCCGCCTCAAGGCTTTTTGTGGAAGGGATGGATTTCGACCTGACATATTTCCCTCTTAAACATCTTGGCTACAAGTCTGTTGTGGCCGTGGCCGGGGAAATATATGCATCCATGTCGCACCCACGGCTGTTGTCCGTAAGGTTAGGCGTCTCCGCCAAACTGGATTTCAGCCACATCAAGGATCTTTGGCTCGGAGTCGTGACAGCCGCCAAGGAACACGGATTCTCGGCGGTTGACCTGGATTTGGTTCCGTCACCGAACGGGTTGACAATCAGTGTCTCGGCAATCGGGGAGGAATTCAAGTTGACGAAGGGACGCACGGTAAAGGCCAGAAGCATGGATCTGGTCTGCGTGTCGGGAAGTCTCGGCGCGGCTTTCCTCGGCCAGCAGATTCTGGAACGGGAGAAACGTGGGTTCGACAAGACCAAGGATGATTCCGTCCAGCCTCAGCTTGAGAAATACAAGATGCTGATCGGGAGCTATCTCAAGCCGGAACTCAGCGCCTCGACCGTCACCAGGCTGGAGGACGCTCAGATTTACCCGTCACACGGTTATCTGGTCTCCCACGGCCTTTCGGACGCGGTAAAGAGACTGGCCCGAGAGTCAGGCTTGGGCGTGAAGATCTACGCCGACAAGATTCCTTTCGAGGGCAACAGCTTCTCTTCCGGCAAGGAACTGGACATCGATCCTGTCTCCGCCGCCATGAACGGAGGTGATGACTTCAGGCTATTGTTCACGATCCCGATTCTGTCCGCCGAGAAGTTCCGCCGCGACTTCCAGACTTTCGACATAATAGGCCATCTGGCCCAGCCGGAGGTCGGCTCCGTTCTGGTTTCTCCGGATGGTCTGGAGCATCCGATCCTGGCGCAGGGATGGAATGATTGACCCAGATGCGCCTGATCCCGATATTCAAATACCATTTCCGATGAAACCAGCAAGTTACCTGATTATCACTGTCGCCTGCATTGTGGCACTGTCTTCATGCGACACCGGACTGTTCAGCCAGATGGACAAGGCTTTGGATGAGGTCGAGCAGGGGCTTGGCTACGTCAACACCTTGGAGACAAAGGATGTGAGGAAGATGGCGGACTGGTTCGACAGGCGAGGCGATGATGGCCAGAAGGGGAGGGCGTTTTACTGCCTCGGACGCAACCAGTTCAATGACGGGGATTTTCCAGCCGCGATAGTCACCTACATCAAGGCTCTTGAATATTCAGTCAAGGCCGCGGATACCCTGCGTGTGGCCCGGATATGCTACGACATGGCGCACACATGCAACGCTTCCGGCAACTCCACGGACGAGATGATGTACCTCGCGCGCTCCGCCGAGGCATTCAAGGTAGCCGGTTTTCAGCGCGAGTCCCAACAGGCATTGTTGGAGATAGGTCAGGCGGAATCCGGACTGGGGCGGTACGGAGCCGCTGAGGACATATTCAAAAGCGTCCTTTTCGATGCCCACGAGATGCGGGACACTCTTCTGGAGGCGCGCTGCCTTGAGTCCTATGCCGCTCTTGCGATGAGTAAGGACACCTTGGATCCAGCGCTTGCGATTGATCTTCTGAGCCGCGCGGCGCGGGATCTCGATTTCCCTCTCTCGTCCTCCGACAAAGGAATCCTGGCCTATGCCTATTCTGTCGCGGGAAAGTCTTCCGAATCCCAACGGTGGCTCTTGGAAGCCCGTGCCACAGCTGAGACCGATGCGGAAATCGCTGATGTGAATTTCCGTGAATATCAGATTTCCTCCCGTGGCGGAGATTCCAAAAAGGCTCTCGTATCCCTTGAAAAGGTCATGGAATATGCCAACAGAACCCAGTCGGCCGCTCTTTCCGAGGCTGTGGCCGCAAGCCAGCGGGATTATATTCAAGGACAGGCCGAGGCGGACAGGGAGAGACTTCTGGCCGCGCGTCTGAAACTTTGGGTTCTGGCCCTTGGCGCGTTGCTGGCACTCGCCGCCGTGTCCGCTGTCTATTTTGTACGCAAAGCGGAAGCCCGACGGAAACTTGAGGCGGAACGACTTGAGACGGAGAAGTTTATGAATATCGCTGAAGACCTTCAGGCCCGTCTCTCAAGGCCGGTCGTCAAGGCCGGACTGAAAGACATCGACCGCTTCAACGTCCTTGAACGTCTTTGTGAGCAGTACTATGTCTATGAAGGTACGGACAACTTGCAGCCGAAGGTCCTCAAGGAGGTGAAATCCATCGTCGAAGGTCTGCGCAGTGACAAGAAGACGCAAAGAGGGCTGGAGGCCATGCTGGATCAGACGATGGACAGCGTGATGTCGCGTCTTCGCGCTGAGTTCCCGTCGTGGAAGGAAGATGATTTCCTGCTTTTCTGCTTCACCGCCGCCGGGTTCTCCAGCACGACAATCTCGGCCTTGATGGGCAAGGAAAAAAGCGTGATCTACAACCGTGTCTGGCGTCTGAAAGGCCGCATCTCAGCTTCGGACTCTCCGCAGAAAGAGTTCTTCCTCAGCGCTTTGGAGAAGAAATGATAATGATAAGGAAGCCGTGGAGGTTAACCGACTGATTTCCATTTTCATAAAAGAATGTACTCCTGCCGGTTCTCAGGGGGAATAAGGTACGTTTATATATTCATTCATAAGAAATTAGCCTCCACGCGGATAAATAATCATCCGGGAAGGTTAGGTAAATCCTGCATTCTGTGTTATATAATATGTAACAAGTTCGATTTTACAGAATGGAAACAATAATCAGAAAGTTATATGACCGCTTCCTTGAGGGCAAGGCGACCAAGGAAGAGATAAATGAGATTTATGACAGGATAACCGCCACTCCCGAGGAATTGAAAGAGTTTCGTGAATATGAAAAGTTCTGGGAGCAGATTCACAAGCCTTCAGAGGAGGTGCTGGCGTCCTTGGCGGATGTCAAGGCCACAATCAAGTCCTATAAGAGACGCCGGGCATGGCGTTTTGTGTCCGCGGTCTCTGCCGCGGCGGTCGTCATTGCCGTGGTGATGTTCAGAATCCACACAGGGGAATCCGATCCGGCGATCCCTGCCGCGGCGGTTCAAGAATATGTCGTGAATGTCCCGGCGGGTGGAAGGACTGACATAGCTTTGCCGGATGGAACCAAGGTGATGCTCAACGCAGGGTCAAGGCTGAGCTACACATCGGAGTTCAACAAAAGAACCAGGAACATCTTCCTTTCTGGAGAGGGTTATTTCGAGGTCGCTCATGACAAGGAGAGGCCTTTTAACGTGAATACGAGCAAATGCACTGTCACGGTCCTGGGAACAAAGTTCGACATCTCCGCCTACGAGCAGGATGGTGAGGCGTTCACGGCGTTGGTGGAAGGTTCAATTCTGTTCAAGACCGGAGAGGAAGAGACTCTCGTGTCACCGGGAGAATTGGTCACGATCGGGGACAAGGGACTCACAAAGGAAGCAGTGGATGTCAGAGACTACTGCGGATGGACCTCCGGGATAATCAAGTACAGCAATATTCCTTTCTCATCACTTCTGAAACGGCTCGAAAGGGAGTATGACACCCACTTGATCCTTGAGGACAAGTCCTTGGGTGACAGGACCATCCGCGTGTCTTTCAGCAAGGATGACTCTGTGGACACGATCCTTAAAGTCCTGTCCGACATCCTTCCTATAAGCATCCGCAAGGGCAATAAAGTCTATTACATAAATCAAAAACAATAACCAGTAACATTCATGAGACACAAACCTATTATCGTCATTCTGGCGCTATGTCTCTTGCTGCCAACGGCGATGAGCGCGCAGAAGGTCACGGGGAACTTTTCCTCTACAACATTAGGAGCCGTCCTGGATGAGGTGGAAGCCCGCACGGGTTATCATTTCATCTTCGACAGCAACGAGATCAACACGGCCATTCCGGTGACGGCATCCTTCAAGGACGCTTCGATCACTTCTGTGTTGGACAAGATTCTTGGGCCGACGATGCATTATTCCATCAACGGGAAGTACGTCACAATCTCAAAGGTCCAGAATTCCGTTGTCCGTAAAGAAAACGTGAGATCCGTCAAAGGGACGGTCATCTCATCCTCTGACAACCAGCCGATAGTCGGTGTGGGTGTCTATGTGGCCGGGACGACAACCGGAACGGTGACGGATGTGGACGGAAACTTCGACCTCCGGCTTCCGGACGGAGCCGTGACGGTGACCTTCGAGTGCATCGGCTATGACAGGAAGGAACTGACTGTTGAGGAGTTGTCCAAAATCCGGATCATAACACTGTCCGAAGTCGCCAACACTCTTGACGATGTGGTGGTTGTAGGATTCGGTACGCAGAAGAGAGAGAGTCTTGTGGGAGCCGTTCAGGCTGTGAAGCCAAGTGAGCTGCGTGCGTCCACATCGAACCTTTCCACCTCTTTTGCGGGAAGGATTGCCGGAGTGATCTCCGTACAGTCCACCGGAGAACCGGGTGTGGCGGACGGAGCTACGTTCTGGATCCGTGGCATATCCACATTCGGAAGCGGGCAATCCCCGTTGTACATCGTTGACGGTGTAGAGGTCACAGCCCAGATGCTCAATAACATAGCGCCTGAGACCATCGAGTCTTTCTCGATCCTTAAAGATGCCACAGCGACTTCTCTCTACGGCTCAAGGGGAGCCAACGGAGTCATGATCATCACGACAAAGAGCGGACGCAACGCCGAGAGGATGTCCATCAATGTAAGGGTCGAGACCGGTACCTCCGAGGCCACCAAAATTCCGAAAGCTGCCGATGCCGTCACCTTCATGAACACATTCAACGAGGCTCTTCAGACCAGAGGAAAGGATGCCTACTACTCCGAGGAGAAAATCACGAACACCATGAACCATGTGAATCCGTACGCCTATCCGGACGTGGACTGGTACAATCTTCTGTTCAAGGACAGGACTTTCAACCAGAACTTCAACATCAACATGACCGGTGGAGGCAAGAAGGTGGATTACTTCATGAATGTGGCTGCCCACAATGAGAACGGAATCCTCCAGAAGCCGGATTTCTCCGATTTCAACACGAACATCAATTCCCAGAAATACATTTTCCAGGCCAACATCAACGCCTTCCTGACATCGACCACGAAAGTGTCCTTGAGAATGAACACCCAGCTTCATTTCCAGCACACTCCTGTGACAAGCACGGAGACGCTGTTCAACTACAGCCTGAAAGCGATGCCATGCGAGTTCGCTCCGGTACTGCCTTCCGAGGAGGATGACACTTTTGTCCGTTTCGGCACAGCCCCTCGCTGGACGACCGGCTACAGCACAAACCCTTATGCCGAACTCTGCAAGGGCTATTCAGACCAATACCGGGGACATTTCACCTCCGCTCTTTCGGTGGATCAGGATCTCAGCTTCATCACCAAGGGACTTCGTGCCTATGGGTTGGCGACATTCTACAACAGGGTGTATTCGGCCGTGAGCCATTCCATGAAGCCATTCCTTTACAGGGTGCACGACTTTAGCGTGGACGAGAACGGCAACTATGTTCTGGACATGATCCAGACGGAGCAGGGCAACACCTACCTTGACACCAAAAGAGCGAATGACGGACTCCGCGAGCTGTCATTCCAGGCCAAGATCGACTACAACAGGACATTCCTCAGGCACACCGTCGGCGCGACTTTCCTCTATCACCAGAAAGAAAGGGTCATGAACATCGCGGCCGCCAATGAATATGCTTCCCTGCCATACCGTGAGCAAGGTCTTGCAGGCAGAATCACCTACGATTATGACAAGCGTTACATGATCGAAGGCAATTTCGGCTACAACGGATCGGAAAACTTCGCGAAAGGGAACCGCTTCGGCTTCTTCCCGTCCATCGCGGCGGGTTGGGTGATCTCCAACGAGCCATATTGGAGAACCCTCAAAGACAAAGTCAACCTGCTTAAATTCAGGGCTTCCTACGGACTTGTCGGCAACGATGTGATCTCTTCCAGCACTGCGGACAGATTCCCTTACCTTTCAACAGTCAACATGAACTCAAGTTATGGAATAGCCCTTGGACCAAGCCTGAACGGGCAGAGTGGCCCGAAGATCTCGACCTACGGCAACGCCACAGCCACATGGGAGACGTCCAGGAAACTGGACATCGGAGTGGAGCTTGGACTCTTCAGGCAGCTCAACCTCATAGTGGACTACTTCTATGAGAAACGTAGCGGAATATTCATGCAAAGGCAGTCTCTGCCGTCTTCATTCGGCCTTTCCGGCATCACGCCTTGGGGTAACATCGGCAAGGTTGACAACAGCGGAATCGATGCCTCGCTGGACTATAACAAGGCTTTCTCCAACGGACTGATCCTTTCCCTGAGAGGCTCGCTGACCTATGCCCACAATGAGATAGAATTCATGGACGAGCCTTCTTATGAATATGATTATCAGTACAAGAAAGGTCATTCCATCAACAGCATGAAGATGTATGTCTTCGACAGGTATTTCGAGGACGACGAGGACATCCGGAACTCTCCTGACCAGTCCTCTCTCGCCACCCTCTATCCTCTGATGGCCGGTGACGCGAAGTACAAAGACCTGAACAATGACGGCAAGATCGATGACGATGACCAGATGTGGATAGACAAGACAACCACCCCTGAACTCTCGTACGGTTTCGGATTCTCGCTCCAGTACAAGTCTTTCGATGTGTCCGCATTCTTCCAGGGGCTTGGAAGACGGTCTCTGCTCATGTACGACAACCATCCGTTCTCAACGGCCACGGACCCGGGCAACGGTCTCATGATGTACCATGCGGAGGATCACTGGTCCGAAAGCGACCCGAATCCCAACGCTTCCTATCCAAGGCTGTCCGACAGATGGAATGTGAACAACACTGTGAACAGCACCCTGTACCTTCGCAATGCGGCGTTCCTCAGGCTTAAGACAGCCGAGATTGGCTACACCTGGAAGATGATGAGGGTTTACCTTTCCGGTACCAACCTTCTCACTTTCTCGAAGTTCAAGTACTGGGATCCTGAGAAAGGCTCCGGCAACGGTCTCACCTATCCTCTCCAGAGGACATTCAACATCGGCATCCAGTTCAACTACTAACATTTGACGTCATGAGAAAAATACAATTGATATTATTCGCCGCGCTCACGCTGGGCTACACCTCCTGCGACTATCTGGATGTTGTCCCGAAGAGCAAGGCCACCGAGAACGACATCTGGAAGACACCGGCCGAAGCGAAGAAATTCCGCTTCAACATGATGCAGTACATGCCGGTACTCTTCTCTTATACGAAATCACCGGACCAGTTCGCCGGAGACGACTTCATGTCAGGCCCGCGAAGCACCTCCTACTGGTTCCCCGGTAAAAGTCTTCATTACAATGAGGAGAATCCAAGCCAGACATATTTTGGCTACTGGGCTCCGGTAGCAAGGACGAACGGCACCAACTATGATCTTTTCAGAGGCATCCGGTACGCGTATTACTTCATCGACAATATTCATAACGTCAAAGGGTTGGACGCATCGGCCGCCTCAAGGTACGAGGGCGAGGCATGGTTCATGATCGGCTACTACCACCAGACGTTGCTCGACTACTACGGGCCGACGGTGCTGATCAAGAGGTTCATTCCTTTCGACACCGATGATAAGAACGAGATGTTCCCGAGCAGAAGACCTGTTGATGAGTGCGTTGACTTCATCGCTGAGTGCTACGACAAGGCGGCCGGACTGCTTCCGGAGTCTGTGATCGAACAGGAATGGGGGACTCCGTCCAAAGCCACGGCACTTGCCTACAAGGCCAGACTGTTCCTTTGGGCCGCGTCTCCGCTTGTGAACGGCAATCCGGACATGGTTGACTTCAAGAATCCGGACGGGACACAGCTTGTCAGCACTGTCAGCGACAGGGAAAAATGGAAACGTGCCATGGATGTCAGTCAGGAAGCCATCATCGAAGCGGAAAAGAACTACTCCCTTTACACCACAAACCAGAAGCCGGGATCAGACATCCAGACGCAAGGGAAGGATAATTACTACAATGCATTCACGGAGGAAGACTGGAACGGCCAGGAATATCTTATGGCCAAAGGCGACAAGACAGAAATCTGGAACCTCCAGCTTTGCTCCACTCCACGCGCCGTGCAGAATGACCAGATGAGCTGGCAGGCTACACTCGTGCCGAGCATGGAGGCTGTGGAGATGTACTACTCCAAGAACGGTCTGCCGATGGATGTGGATCCGCTCACCAAGGACAGGGATCTGTACAGTGTGGCTCCAGGCGACAGCACGGTACTCCTTCACAGAGACAGGGATCCTCGTTTCTACGCATCGGTCGGCTACGACAGAGGACAGTTCCAGATCGAGAGCAAGGAGATCACCCTCCACGCGAGAGGCGGCGAACTTCACGGATGGATTTCACCGACCACCGAGTACCAGAGCTGCACCGGCTATTTCTGCCAGAAGTGGGTGCGTAAAAGCAGTTACTACGACTACGAGAAGAAGACCAAGAACGCCATTCCCTACTCATACCCGTACCTCCGTCTGGCGGAACTCTACCTGAGCTATGCGGAGGCCGACTTTGAATATAACGGAAGCCTCAGCTCCACAAGTCTTCTCTATCTGAACAAGGTAAGGACACGGTGCGGACTTCCTAAGTTCGAGGATTCATGGGCGATTGTCGGCGGAATCCCTACCGGAGACGATCTGCGCAAGGTTCTCCATCAGGAACGCTCGATAGAGTTCATGTTCGAGGGACGGCGCTATCATGACATCCGCAGATGGAAAGAGGCCGAGGACCTGCTGAACAGACAGCCTAAGGCCTGGAATGTCAGCGGAAAGACTCAGGATGATTTCTACAGGGTTGTGGAGGCCGAGCAGCAGGCCAAGAGACAGTTCGACAAAAAGAACTACTGGCTTGCCATTCCTCAGAGCGAGCTTAACAAGAATAAGAATCTAGTACAGAACCCAGGATATTAATAACAATGAAAATGAATTATATGAAAATGAATTATCTGAGAATATTAGCGACTGTCTCTCTGGCCTTGGCCATGGCGGTCGGATGTGACAAGGAGGCCGAGGAGGCTTTTACTTTCGAGATCAACGGTGACGCCGGCACGGAGCTTGGCGGAACCCAGACTTTTTTCTACGATGAGGCCAGAGCATTCCCTGTCAGCTCGGAAGGAGTCTCGAAGGTGGAGTTCACGACTCCTGCCGGATGGGACGCCTATTTTGCGGCGACAGAGAAGAAGATACACATCTCGTCTCCTGCCGGAGACAACACTTCGGCTGCGGAGAACGGTGTGGTCAAGATAGATGTAACCTCTTACGACAGAAGGACATTGACCCGCTCAATCAATGTCTCGGTGACTGATGCCTCGGTAGAGTTCACTCTTGATGGAGTGGCGGAAGGGCTGAACATGAAATATGCCCAGACAATGAATATTCCGGCCTCGCTCTCAAATGTCTGGAGCATTGAAAGCACAGCTCCTAAAGGTTGGACGGTCGTCTTTGACAGGGAAGGCTGCAAGGTTGACATCACCGCTCCGGCCCTGAAAGACGAGACCGCCGAGCATGAAGGCACAATCACGGTCACCCCTGTCAGCAAGAGAGGGACATTGGGAAGCCCGGTTTCGTTCAGCGTGCAGGTTCTTGCGTCGGCTCCTGTTCTCAAATTCGAGGCGGATAGACTGGAAAGAGTCGCGCACGGCTCCACAAGCACGATGAAGTCCGTTGAATATGCCAACATCGACAAGGTGACGATCACCAATGTTCCTGCCGGATGGAATGTCGATCTGCAGAAGGGCGACAACGAGGCCACGTTGACTGTGACCGCGCCGTCTGCCACCGCTGAAGGCTTCACCGGATCCGGAACAGTGCGTTTCGATCTGACTTCAGACACCGGAGAGACCGGAGAGTTGGAACTGCCGGTGTCCATGCTCGGAATCAATGATGCCGATGATTTCCTTGCTTTCGCCGAGGCTTACATGAAAGGCGGTGACTGCTCGCTTTGGAAGGATGGAGGCGAGGTCATCGTCAACTCTGACATAGACCTCACCGAAACACCTAAATCCCTCTATGTCAATGCTGGGTTCTCCGGAGTGTTCAACGGGGCGAATCACACAATCACCTACAGGATCGAATCCAATTCCGGTGATGCGGGAATATTCCAGACCGTCAAAGGCGACGGTACCGTCAAGAACCTCAAGATCGCCGGAACATTCAACATCACGGATGGTAACGACAGAGCCGGCGGCATCGCCGCCTACAGCAACGGTGCCACGTTCGAGAACGTCATCTCTACCGTGAAATACACTCAGACACAGATCGGGAACACCCGTCAGGGAACGATGATCGGTGGACTGGTCGGGGATGAGACAGCCGGAGGAACCTACAGGAACTGCCATGTGCGTGGAAACTTCTCCCTCGTCGCGGTGATGTTCTTCGGAGGTCTCATCGCGGACGTGTGGGACAATGACGGACTTGAGATCTACGATTGCTCGAACGAGTCCGATGTCACGATCAGCACCAACAAGATCGGCCTCGGGAACGCTTGGTTCGGAGGCATTCTCGGAAAGTCGGACGGTGCGGGAGTCAAGATGTACAGGACATACAACACCGGAAACATCAAAGCAGACTTCGGTGGCGGCAAGACAAATTTCGCCGGTCTCGGAGGTATCGCGGGTTATGCGTGTGGCTACTATGAGGACTGTTACAACGCTGGCGACATAATATTCACAAACGGAGCGGACAAAAAAGGTAACGGTAACGTCGGAGGTCTCGCAGGTGCTGTGAGGGTCGCTAAAGGGAAGATGCTTGTCGCCAAGAACTGCTACAACAAGGGTACGGTCAAGGCGATAGGTGATGCGGTTGGTGGATTCATCGGACTTATCCGCGATGGGGGCGAAGGCTCCATGAAACTCACTGGATGCCGCAACGAAGGCACGGTTGACTGCCGCAGCGAGGTTGCATACTCAGCATCATTCGGTGGATTGATGGGAACAGTGTACAACTCTCTGGAGATGAACGATTGCCACAACAAAGGCAAGGTGATGGGCTATACCACCCAAGGCGGAGCGGGTCTGATCGGCCGTGGCGCGGACAACATCGTGATCACAAAATGTACGAACTCCGCCAATGTCTATGTCGGCTCGCACGCCAGCGTAAAAGCCGACAAGCCTTATGCCGCCGGCCTTGTCTGCGGATTCTACCCGACCATCCAGATCAAGGAATCCGCCAACACAGGTGATGTCTTCGCCATGGTGAGAGGGGAAGGTTATGTGTCAAACGTGTTCACCAGTGTACAGTTGAACACAGGAAATACGGATGCCAGCACCGTTGACGAGGCGACCGTGAACGCATCCAAGGCTTCCAAGGTCACCATCATCCTTCCGGAAAAGTGGACAGACACCTTGCCGGAGGAGTGGACGAAATGATTTGTTTATTCGCAAGGAAATCAATTGGATAGATGAACAGGATTATTCTCGTTTTTCCATTGGTCGCGGGCATGCTGTTTTCGCAGTGTGCCTGCAGCCATGCCTCATCCTATGGCAACGGAGGTGAAAACACTATCGTCAAGACCGACAAGCCGGACATCCCGTCCGACCGTTACGGAAAAACATTATCGGATGACATCGTGTATGCCAATGCGTTGTCTATCGCGGGCGGTGATGTCGGCATGCAATGCTTCGACATTCTCAAGAACGGTGACATCCTGGCATGCGGCACCCGTCATTCGGCACTGTACTTCCAACGGATGACCCCTTCGGGACAGTACCGGAAGGAGATGAAGATCTGGTACGCCGCCCATGGGACGAACATGTCGGTCGAGGAGGACGGCGAGGATGCCTACGTCTGGACATCGAACTATTCCAGCAGGTTAGGCGGTGAGGGGGACTACTACGCGGAAAAGATCATCTCACGGGTCAGGTACCAGCCTGGCGTGACACTTATGCCGGAGGATTGCGAGGACAACTATTATGTCGGGCCTTATCAGAATCTTCTGGTCTGCACCGACACGGAGAACGACAATCTCTGCATCCTCTACTCAAGTGGCGAGGTCTCGGGAAAAGACACAAAAGTCGTGGTCTGGTCCTTGAAGGAGGCTAAGAAGGTTCCTGTCACAACCGTGAACATCGGAACTGTTGTAAGAGGCGGAGGCAGCGGTCCTGTCGCTGAAATCGAGACCATCAGCCCCGACGTGGCTGTTCATGACCTGAGCGCCCTCAAGCCGAAATATTCATTTTTCATCAATAGTGTCGAACTGAACGACGGAGCTCCGATGCAGGGTTTCTGCATCTACAAGAAACGTCTTTACTGGTTCACCGGGGACGGAAGCAAGAGGACTGCAAAGGTCTCAGTGATAACTTTCAACGGGATGGTCGAGCTTTCTCAGCAGAGCCTTGCGTTCATTGATGACAAGGCCGGAATAGTTAAGTTGGGTTCCAAGAGCGGCTATTTCGAGGCGGAAGGCATCAAGATCCGTAAAGGAATATTATACACCGGCTACCTTTGGGGGCCGACAGGAAACTGGAAACTGACGATACTGAATAATTAGGGTATATGGCGAACTCAAACGGACGACTCCTGTCGTTGGATGCGCTCAGGGGCTTTGACATGATGTTCATCATGGGGCTGAGCGCTGTCATCGCGGAGGCCTGCGGAATATTTCCGGGAGGCAAGGATTGCTGGCTGGCTCAGCAGATGAACCATGTGAACTGGATCGGGTTGCATCACCACGACACGATCTTCGCGCTGTTCCTGTTCATTTCCGGCATGACATTCCCGTTCTCTCTTGAGAAAAAACGCTCGAAGGGACTGTCGGATAAGTCGATAACATTGGATGTCATCCGGCGTGGACTGACGCTTTTCTTCCTCGGACTGGTCTATGAGGGTTTCTTCCAGTTTCACTTCGAGTCTCTCCGCATTCCAAGTGTGCTTGGTAGAATCGGTCTGGCTTGGATGCTGGCGGCCATCCTGTACTGCCACACCGGAAAGAAGGCACAGTGGGGTGTCGCTGCCGGTATCCTTATAGGGTATTTTCTTCTTCTCAAACTTGTCGTAGCCCCGGATGCTCCGGCAGGTGCGGATTCCTTGTCAAAAGAGGGGAACATAGCCTTCTACATCGACAGACTCCTGCTTCCGGACAACATCTACAAGCCGGGAGTATATGACCCGGAAGGAATCCTCAGCACGATTCCCGCTGTCGTCACGGCTATGCTTGGAATGTTCACGGGGCGCTACGTCAAGGAATCGCCCGCCACCGGAGAAAGAAAGACTTTGAATATGCTTGCGGCGGCCATTGTCATGGCGATCGTGGCTGTCGTCTGGGCTCACTGGTTCCCCGTCATCAAAAAATTGTGGACCAGCACTTTCGTCCTTGCGTGCGGGGCGTGGTCGATAGGGCTGTTCGCTGTCTTTTATTATCTGATCGATGTCAAGGGCTGGAGGAAAGGCACGGTGTTCTTCCAGGTTGTCGGCATGAACTCCATCACAATCTACATGGCGCAGAGAATCATAGGTTTCTGGCCTGTGACCGGCTTCTTCTTCAAAGGATTGTCCGGCATTGTCCCTGAAAGTTGTTCGGGACTCGTGATGAACATCGGCTATTTCACTGTCTGTTGGTTATTCCTTTATTTCCTTTATCGCAAGAAATGCTTCCTCAAGGTCTGATGAAACTTCGTCTCATGCTGGCCATGGTTCTGATGGCTGCCTGTACCGACTCTGTTTTCGCCTCCGTTTCGACTGAGGCCGCGACTGCATTGGCCCGGAGAATCTTGGGAGAACAATGTGACCGGATCAGGTTTCAGGATGTAAGCCGCAACAAGGCTGATGCTGAATTTTTCACCGTGGAGGATTCCGGCGGCGGAATTCTTGTCAGCGGAACTGGCGCGCCGGCGATGGCTATGGGACTGAACTGGTACCTAAGGTATCGCTGCAAGGTTGATGTCTCATGGTACAGTCACGATCCTGTCCGTTTGCCGTCATCATTGCCGGTGGTCGGGGAACCGTTCACGTCAGAGGCGAGGGTGGCCAACCGTTTCTTCCTTAATTATTGTACTTTCGGTTACACTCTTCCGTGGTGGGGCTGGAAGGAATGGGAGCGCTTCATTGATTGGATGGCATTGAACGGGATAAACCTCCCGCTTGCGATCACGGGACAGGAAAGCGTCTGGTACAAGGTCTGGTCGGAACTTGGTCTGACCGATGATGAGATCAGAGGCTATTTCACAGGCCCTGCACATCTTCCGTGGCATCGGATGCAGAACATTGACAGATGGCAGGGGCCGCTTCCGGTGTCTTGGCTTGATGGGCAGGAGGAACTGCAGAGGAAGATTGTACGCCGGGAACGGGAGCTTGGCATGAGAACAGTCCTGCCGGCTTTCGCTGGTCATGTTCCGCAGGCGATCAAACGCATATTCCCTGACGCTGACATCCGCTCATTAGGAGAATGGGCCGGATTCAAGGAACCATACACCTGTTGGTTCCTTGATCCTATGGATCCATTATATTCAAGAATCCAGAAAAGGTTTCTGGAGATTCAGGAAGAGATGTATGGCACTGACCACATCTATGGAATCGATCTGTTCAACGAGGTGACTCCGCCGTCCTGGGAACCGGATTACCTTGCCAGGGTCGGCCGGCAGGTCTGCGAGTCATTGGTGAGTGCTGACAAGGATGCCGTGTGGCTCCAGATGACTTGGCTTTTCTACTACCAAAGGAAAGACTGGACGGGAGAGAGGATAAAGTCCTACATCACATCGTATCCTGCCGAACGATCGATGTTGCTGGACTACTACTGTGACTATCAGGAGGTTTGGAAGATGACAGACAGCTTTCATGGCGTTCCTTTCATCTGGTGCTACCTCGGGAATTTTGGAGGAAACTCTATGCTCAAAGGCAACTTCGCCGACACGCATGAGAAGATAGAGAATGTCCTGACTGAGGCAGGCCCGGGAATATGTGGACTGGGTGGCACCCTTGAGGGATTCGACTGCAATCCATACATGTTTGACTATGTCTTTGAGAAAGCATGGAGCTATGGCAGGGGACTGACTCCGGAAAAATATGCCTCGGCTCTCGCGGAACGCAGGGCGGACGGAAGCGCGGCAGCTGCGGAGGCGTGGAATATGCTCGCGCGGAAGATCTATAATGGCAAGGGTCACCGTTCCCCGATGACCCTCCGTCCTGATCTTGGCCGGTGCCACCATACATCGGAAGAAAGGTGCGGCTTCCCGAACGCGGATCTTAAAAAAGCGCTGGAACTCCTTTTCGACAGTTCCGCCAAGCGTTTTGATCTTGTGAACATGACAAGACAGTATCTTGCCAATGTCTTTCAGGACGAGGTCCTGGAATACTCCAAAGCCTTTGATGACGAAGATCCTGTGCGGATGAAAGCTCTCCGCGGGAGAATCAACGGGATCTTCAAGGACATGGATGCTCTGCTTGCCTGCGAGCCTTCTTTCCTGTTGGGCGGATGGATCTCGGACGCGAGAAGTTGGGGCGCCGACAAGAGGGAGAAGAACTATTTTGAAAGCAACGCGCGCTGCCTTGTCACCACTTGGGGCGACCGTGGCAGCAGTCTTGGTGACTATGCGAGCCGTGAGTGGTCGGGACTCATGTCATCTTTCTACTTGGCCAGATGGAATATGTTCTTTGATTACTGTGAGGACTCCGTCAGGAAAGGAAAGGACTTTGACCAGGAAGGATTCTCGGAGAAAGTCAGCGGATTCGAGAAAGACTGGTGGACTCACCGCAAAGGCCACTTCCGCAAGACTGCTGATCCAAACTACCGAAAGCGGGTCGCGGACATTCTTCGGAAGTATTAGAAATATCCTGTCATGAACATCCGATAAGGAGCGAAAGGACAAACCAGCTGAATGCAGGCGAGTTTTGTTCTTTCGCTTCTTCTGTGAAGGATGCCAAGGCTCTCCTGATGTGCTTCTCGACAGCGGTCTGGGATATTCCTAACATTTCGGCGATCTCTCGGTTTTTCATTCCCTTGAAGCGGCTCATCACGAACACTTCACGGCACCTGTCAGGCAAAAGGGACAAGACCTTTTCGACCTGATTCTCAACTTCCTTCCGTATTAGAGGGGAATCGGGGGCATCGTAATAGAAGTCAAGGCCGAAGAGTTTCTCCGTTTTCTGGATGCTGTCCAGAAATGATAGATCCACGTAGTTCAGCAGTCGCTCTCTTTTGAGGTAGTTTATGCAGCGGTTCCTTGTCATCGCGAACAACAGACGGGCGGAGGATTTCTCATCCTGTCCGGAATACTTCTTCCAGAATGTGAAGAATGTGTCCTGCACCATGTCCAGCGCTATGGAATGATCCTTGACAATGCTATCGGCATAGGTGACAAGCCTCGGTTGATAGTTTACGAATAATGACTCAAAAGTATTCACTCCTCACATTTATTTACCCATACAAAACTAATGAAATTTCTTCAAATATCTCCTTTAAGTAACATGAAAAAAATAAGTTGCCTCAGATTAAGGAATCTTTTCGGTCTAGATGTCTTTTCTCATCAGTCATGTGCCCGCCGGCACACGCCTTCTTCCAAATGACATCTATCCTCGAAAACACAGCCAATTCTTTACCAACTTATTATTTGACTCTTATTAGGAAGCGGTTTCTTTCTTATGGGACGGGCGTATTAATCGCAGATTTTTATGTAACTTTGCGAAGTCAAGGTCGGAGATGCGGGAGTCTGCAGGCTGAAAAAGGCTTGAGACAGAGAGATTAATGAATATTGCTGAAGACCTTCAAGCCCGTCTCTCCTCCTCACCGCAGAAGAACTTCTTTCTCAGTGCTTTGGACAAGAAATAATAATCCTCTGTGCGCAGATTCATGCTGTTTGCGTACGGCAGCATCAAAAAACACCCTCCCGTGTGCGGGAAGCATGATTTTACGCACGGTAACCTTATGAATATGAAAGTTTTGAAAACAGTAGCGGCGATTGCCGCGATCGTTGTGTCGGCGGGCTGCTCCAGGCAGACCGTAGGTGTGGATGAGTATCTTATCAAAGGAGTGGTCAGGAATATTCCCGACAGCACGGTCATTAGTCTTATGAGGAGCGATGGCCGGTTGGCGGTCCGCGTGGCTCAGGATACGGTCATCGGCGGTCGTTTCGAATTCCGGGACACGATCTCAGGCGGAGCTGTTCAGTTCGGGCTGTGCTCGTTCGGCAAGGGCTTCCCTAATAATATACTTCCGGTCTGGGTGAAGCCGGGCGTGAAGGTCACGGTCACGGGTGAAGACAACCTGCTGCTGACATGGAGGGTAAAGAGTCGTCTTCCGGAGCAGAAGGCCGAGAATGATTTTCTGACAGTCCAGTTTCCGGAAAAGAGGGAGTCTCAGGTCTACGCCGTTGAAGAGGCTGACATGTTGAGGGAACTCAGGGGCCTCAGCGGTGAGGAAAGACGGGCCGCATGGAGGAAAGTGGATTCACTCAGAAGGCTTTGCAAGCCGCTGGACAGCATCGCCAACCATAAGGTTCTTGAATATATGAGGACGGCTCCTGTCACGACGAAATGGCTTGACGAGCTGGCTTTGCATGCCATGATGCTAAGTGGCGGCTACGACAAGACAGATTCGGCTCTGGTCTACGAGCTTTATTCCAGACTTACTCCGGAAGATCTGAAGACAAGGCAGGGAGAGGTGATCTCCGCGACCTTGAGTCCGAGGAAGGTTGTCGGGGTAGGTGACGATCTCGTGGACGGCGACCTTTATGACACGGACGGCAATGTGCATCATCTGTCTGAGTTCTCCGGCAAGTACATCCTTCTGGATTTCTGGAGCTTGGGCTGCGGGCCGTGTATGGAATCCATTCCGGAGGGCAATGAGATTGCAAGGGAGTTCGCTGACAGGCTGGCGTTTGTCCGACTGAGTGTGGATGGTGAGAAAACCTGGAAAAAAGTCTTGAAAAAAGTCTTGAAGGAGGAAAAGTCAGATTGTGTCGAGTGGAATGAATTCAAGCCTATGGGCGCGGGACTTTCCGCCTCCTATCAGGTAAACGGCATCCCGCATTTCGTTCTGATCTCCCCGGAAGCCAAGGTCATCGACATCTGGACCGGCTACGGCAAAGGCTCCCTCCGCTCCAGGCTCCTCCGCCATCTCGGCTCAGAATAACACCGGCGACAGTTTTAGGCGTTATTGTTCCCCAAGGGTGCCGAGTTGCACTCTGTGGCGACAGTTTTAGGCGTTATTGCTCCCCAAGGGTGCCAAGTTGTACTCTGTGGCGACAGTTTTAGGCGTTATTGCTCCCCAAGGGTGCCGAGTCGCACTCTGTGGCTGCAATTATGGGCATTATTGTTCCCGGAGGTGACGGGGTTATAAATGCTGTAAATTGAACAGGCTCAGTGACCAGAGGGATTCCGGTCGCTGAGCCTGTCGAGGTGGTTGGGTGACGGGCCTAGTCGTTGTTCATCTGCGTGATGTCCGGCTTCCAGCGCTCGGAGTCGCCGATCAGCCACTCGGCGTAGTAGTCGGCCATGCGCCAGAAGAAATATTCATTCATGTCGCCGAAGCCGTGGCGCTGGCCCGGGAGGATGAGCATGTCGAAACGCTTGTTGGCGCGGATCAGGGCGTTGACCACGCGGATGGTGTTGGCCGGGTGGACGTTGTTGTCGATGTCGCCGTGCACCAGCATCAAGTGGCCTTTCAGGTTGGAGGCAATCTCCGGATTGGTCTGGATGCTGTAGACGAAGGTCGTGTCGCCCTTGTCGATCTTCTCCAGGACACCGTGATGCTGCTCGCTCCACCAGCGGTTGTAGATGCTGTTGTCGTGGTTGCCGGCGCAGGAGACAGCCGCCTTGAAGAAATCAGGATATTTCAGAATGGCCGCCGTGCTCATGAATCCGCCGCCCGAATGGCCGTGGATGCCTACCCTGTCAAGATCGATGAACGGATGTCTCGCACCGAGCTGCTGGATGGCATATTTCTGATCCTCAAGACCATAGTCGCGCAGATTGCCGTAGCCGAAGTTGTGGTACCACTTCGAGCGGTTCGGGTGTCCGCCGCGGTTGCCGACCGTGATCACGATCATTCCGATCTGGGCGAGTCTGTCGGTGCGGGTGAAGCCCTTGCTCCAGGAGATGTTGTTCGCCTCCACCTGAGGACCCGGATAAACATAGTCGCAGATCGGATAGACCTTCGTGGAGTCGAAGTCGTAAGGCTTGTACATCGCTCCGTAGAGGTCGGTGACGCCGTCGGCGGCCTTCACCTTGAATCTTTCCGGGAACTTGTAGCCGGCCTCGAACAGCAGGCTGAGGTCGGCGGTCTCCAGATCGGCGATCCGCTTGCCCGTCGCCGAGAACAGGGCCACGGCAGGTGTCCAGTCCACTCTCGAATAGTTGGCCACAAAGAACTTGGCGTCGTCGCTCGCCGTCGAGAGAACGTCCATGTCGTTCATGTCCAGCTGCTGGAGAGCGCCGCCCGTGAGCGGAACCCTGAACGTGTGCATCTGGTAAGGATTCTCGTCCTTGTTGACTCCGCATGCGCTCAGCAGGATGTAGCCCTCCTTCTCGTTCACCCCGAGGATGTCCTCTACGTGGAACGCCCCTTCGGTCAGATTCCTGACCAGCGTGCCGTCGCTGTTGTAGAGGTAGATGTTCGCCCATCCGTTGCGCTCGGACCAGTGGAGGATCTGCTTTCCGCCACCGATCAGGAACGGAGCGCGGTACTCCACGTAGGTCCTTTCCCTTTCGGAGATGATGGTCTTGGTGGAGTCGGAGTCAACGTCCACCCGGCAGAGATCAAGCCTCTTGAGGTCACGGCTCTGGCGCACCATGTAGAACCCGGTGTTGTCGCCAAGCCACTCGTTCTTCCAGTAGTCCAGGTAGTTGTCCTTGGCTGTTCTCCTCGCGCCTTGCAGTGACACCTCCTGATCCTTGAACGCCTGGCTCTTTATCTCCTTGAAGGAGGCTCCATCGCGCGAGCCGTTCATCGTGAACAGGTAAAGGTAGCCCTTCGGTCCCGGCTCCCCTGGCATCTGGTACTTGTAGGTCTCCAGCTCCGGACGTTTGCCGCTGACGGAATTGATCACCCACAGATCATCGAGTTTCCTTGTGTCCCACTTCATCGTGGCGAAACGTTTCGAATCCGGAGACCAGACAAGCTCGCCCGGATAGTGCCTCTTGGTGGAGTCGGCCTCGGTGTCGCCGGAGTAGTTGCCGTAGCCGTAGCCGAACTGGCGGATGCCGTCCGTGGTCAGACGATGCTCCACGATGGTACTGTCCTTCTCGTCCTTGGCCGCCTTGCGAAGGCTTGTGGAGTCCATCACCCAAAGGTTGGAACCCTTGGCGAAGACTCCGAACTCACCGTTAGGGGCGACGGAGGCCCAGCGAGGGTACTTGTCCTTCTCCTTGGCCACGGTGTCAAGCCTGGCGGTGGCGATCTCGTAGCGGAAACAGGTCGTGTCCCTGTCGTTCTTGAGGCCGGAGATGATGCTGAAAGTGAACTCTTTGTCATCCTTCAACCTCAAATCCCTGATAGGAAGATGCTTGGCCTCGAACGGGTAGCGGACGAACTCGGTCACCTGCATCGCGAGCCTGTCCATGTCGAACACCTCGGTCCTGGTGCCCTTGACAGGATCCACAATGTAGTAGCGGGTTCCCTGCGGAGTCCTCCAACTGTACCAGAACTTGTCGCTGTCCCTGAACCAGTTAGGGGTGATCTGCGTGGAGAACACCATCTGATTTACCCTCTTGGCCGAGAATCTCTCGGCGAGGGCGTAGTTGGCTTTCTGCGTCTGCGCGAAACCCGGCGCGCAAAGGAGCAGCGCCGCGCAGGCAAGTACGAAATTTTTCCTCATAAATATTAATGAATATGTTTGTTCAGTCACAATTCTGTCTCTCCCGCCTCAAGTCCCTCGCTCTCGGCTCTCAGGATGACGGTTCCGGTGCCCGTGCGCTTTACGATGACGCTCGCCAGGCCGCCGAAAGCCTTGATCTCATCGGAGCGGAACGGCGTGTGGCAGGTCGCGTCGCCGGCGTCCACGGCCACGATCTCACCCGGGCCGGAGACGCTGAACCTCAGCCTGTCGGACGCTGTCGGTACCATATTCCCGTCCCTGTCCGCGACCTTTACGTCCACGAAGACAATGTCTTCCGATGAATATGTCCGTGAACGTGCCGGAGCGCAGTCGCCGCCGAACTCCGTTGAAGGTCCGCTGCCATATTCACGAGCCATCAGGATCTTCGCCGGGCTTCCGCTTGTGGCGACGGCGCTCTCGATGGTCTTCCCGTCCGCGGTCTTGCCGACAACCCTCACGGTGCCAGGCTCATAGACCACGTTGTCCCAGAGGAAGCGATACTCGTTGGCTCCCTTGGCCTTTCTGCCGTAGGACTTCCCGTTGACGAAGAGTTCCGCCTCGGCGCAGTTCGTGTAGGCCTGCACCGGAGTGATCTTCCCCTCGCGTCCCGGCCAGTTCCAGTGCGGCATCAGGTGCAGGACGGGTTCTGACGACCAGCGGGACTTGTAGAGCCAGTACCTGTCCTTCGGGAAGCCGGCGAGGTCGATGATTCCGAAGTACGAGCTTCTGGAAGGAGTAGCGATCGCTCCTTTCTCCTTCAGCTCCTTCTCTGCCCTGGCCTTGGCCTCCTCGTCGTGGAAGTTTGTCAGGATTGTGAGGTCGGCGTTGAAAGGTGTCGGCTCGCCGAGATAGTCGAATCCGGTCCAGACGAACTCTCCGAGGCAGGAAGGGTTCCTGTCCTCTTCCGCCCACTCCTGGTCAGGCAGCTGCCCCCACGGAACGGTGAACATGTCGAACGAACACACCTGGAAATTGTCCAAGGCGCCATCTTCCTTGTCGCTTGGCGGGAATATGTACACACCTCTTGAGCTGACGGTCGATGCGGTCTCGCTTCCGAGGAACGGTTTGCCCGGATTGGCGGCGTGGAACTTGCCGTAGAGGTGCGGCTTGTAGTTGAATCCGTAGATGTCCATCGTGTTGCGGAAATCCTGTCCGCTGGCCCACGGATTGTCGCTGCCGAAACTTGTAAGTCTTGTGGAATCCTCATTATGGCACACTTCCGTGAGGTGGTAGGCGATGCCGTATTTCTCCGGATAGCCTTGCTCGCCGGTCTCGTTGCCGATGCTCCAGATGATGACTGACGGGTGGTTGCGGTCCCTGTGGATCATGGCCTTCAGGTCTTTGTCCGCCCACTCATCGAACAGTCTTGCGTAGCCGTTCTCTTTCTTCGGGATTGTCCAAGTGTCTGTCAGCTCGTCCATCACGAGGAATCCCATCCGGTCGCAGAGGTCGAGGAGTTCCGGCGCCGGAGGATTGTGGGATGTCCGGATGGCGTTGCAGCCCATTTGTCTGAGCATGTTCAGCCTTCTCACCCACGCCGTCTCGTTCCAGGCGGCTCCGAGCGCTCCGGCGTCGTGGTGCAGGCAGACTCCCTTGATGAATGTCCTCTGCCCGTTGACGTACAGCCCGTCGGCCTTGTACTCCAGGTCTCTGAGTCCGAATGTGGTCAGGTAAACGTCTTTCCCTCCGCCTCTTGTGGTGACGGTGGTGACGGCTTGGTAGAGTTCAGGTGTCTCTGGACTCCAGAACCGCGCGTCTTTCAGTGTGAACTTTTGGATGACCTCGCCGCCGTCCGTGACAGCGTCCAGTTTGGTCACTATGGCTTTCCTCGTTTTGCCGTCCACGATCAGCTCGACCGGCCCGGTGACCGAAGAACCCGGATTGATGACCCTGACGATCTCCGTGCGCACTGTTCCTCCCACGGCCTTCCCGGCGTTGCGGAGCGTGATCCTGATGCTGACATCATTTCCTTTCGTCGAGACGAACGTCCCCCACTGCGCCACGCCCGCGGGGCCGGCCTTCGTCAGGTACACGTTCCGGTAGATTCCTCCTCCGGGATACCATCTGCTGGACTCCCCGGGATTGTCCAGCGTGACCTTGACCAGATTGTCCCCCTCCTTGACGAACGGAGTCAGATCCGCGCGGAACGAGGCGTACCCGTACGGCCATTCGGTGACGGCCTTCCCGTTGCAGAAGACCTTGGCATAAGACATCGCTCCGCCGAAATCGAGGAGAAACCGCTTTCCCGACCTCAGGTCTTTCGCCGTCACGGAAAGATTCTTTGAATATTCCGCCTTGCCCCACCAGGCCAGTTTTCCGGTCTCCCCGGGGTACTCCTGCACGAACGGCCCGTCCACACCCCAGTCATGAGGCAGGTCAAGGACACGGCTTTCCCCGTCCTTGGTGAACGTCCATCCGTCGTTCCAGAGGGTTCTTTGGGCCGGCTGAGCGGTCATATTCATAGAAACAGCCGCCAGGACGGCGGCAACGGTGATGATGTGCTTTCTCTTATTCATAAGGTAAAGATAGCCATTTTTTGAGAATTGCAACGTTTTTGAAAATATTTCAGGAATATCTTTGATTGTTTGAGAAACAACACTATCTTTGCTGTGTTAACAGTCGTGTTAAACAATATTGTTAATCCAAAGGCAATGTCGAAAAAAGAAAACAAGGAACAGGACATCCTGAAGGCGGCGGAGATGCTGTTCGCCGAGAAAGGATTCAAAGGCGCCACCACGACGCTGATAGCGGCGCAGGCCGGTGTCACCCATGCCATGCTGCACTACTATTTCAGGACGAAGGATCAGATATTCCTGAAGGTGTTTGATGCCTATTTGGAGGAGATCCTGCAGAGTCTCAAGTCGATAATGGTGACGGACATATTCCAGCCCGACCTTATCAGGAAGACGACGGAGATCTGCTTCGACTTCTTCAGCGCCCACAGCGGACAGCTGTCGCTGCTGCTTGAGGTCGCGAAGGAGCGCCCTGACCTGATGGAAAGTTACGTGTCGAAGATCGGAAGCTACATGTCCTCCGCCTTGGACACCCACAGGAAAAGAACGGAGTCGGAAGTCGTGAACGGGAGGATCCGGAACATCACGTTCGAGGAACTGATCGGCGACATCGTGAGTGTGTGTGCGGCTCCGTTCTTCTTTGATCCTCTCGTCAGCAATGTGCTGGGAGTGGAAGGCACTCTCAGGGCGGAGTACCTGGAGGCGCGCAAAAAGGAAGCTGTGGAACTGATTGTCTGCCGCCTGTTCAAATGATAATGTGACAATCCTATGAATATGAAGAAGTTAAAATGGAAAACACTCGCTCTGGCGTTGCTGGTCTGCGTACAGGCGTATTCACAGACCACTCTTGACCAATGTGTCAGGATGGCCTACGAGAACTATCCTCAGATCAAGGAGAAGGGGCTGATCGACGCCTGTCAGGGCTATGATCTTAAGAACGCCTCGCTTGCCTGGGTGCCGCGGCTGAACATTCCCGCCAAGGCGACCTGGCAGTCCGATGTGGTCGAGATGCCTTTTGACATGCCGGGCTTCGAGTTTGACATTCCGCATGACCAGTACGGAGTGACCGCCGACCTCACCCAGCAGATCTGGGACGGAGGAGCGACCGCGGCCAAAGGCCGTCAGATCAAGGCGGGAGTCGAGGTAAAGCGTAGGCAATTGGATGTCAACATGTACTCCATCCGTTCGAAGGTGCAGTCGATCTACCTTGGCATCATCTTGCTGGACAAGCAGATAGAGCTGAACAACGTGCTTGTGTCCAACCTCTCCCGCAATCAGAAAGAGGTACAGACATTGGTGGACGGCGGCATGGCCGGGCCATCGGATCTCGACCAGATCCGGGTGAACATCCTTACCTGCGAGCAGCAGCAGGCCGCCCTGGAGACGGACCGGAAGGCCTATCTGCGGATGCTGGGTCTGCTTACCGGGCAGGACATGACGGGTCTGACCATTGTCGAGCCGGAGCCGGAAAGCAACCTGGCGATGGAGATCAAGCGTCCCGAGCTTGCCCTCTATGATGCCCAGGCGGTGCAGCTGCAGGCGCAGAAGGATCAGCTCAACACTTCTTTGTGGCCGCGTCTGAACCTCAACCTGCAGGCGGGCTATGGCCGTCCGGGACTGAACATGCTCTCCGGCAGTTTCGATCCGTACTTCGTGGCCGGTGTCAGGCTCCAGTGGGATTTCGGAGCGCTCTACACACTCAGGAACGACCGGCGCAAGTCGGACTCGGATCTTCGCAGGCTTGAGCTGACACGCGAGTCCTTCATGCTTAACACCTCGATGGAGGCTGTCCAGAAACGGAGCCAGGTGGAGAAGGACGAGGATGTCCTCAGGCGCGACGAGGAGATAATCTCCCTCCGCGGCAGCATCAGGGAGATGGGCGAGAGGCAGTACAAGGAGGGTGTGATCGCGGTCAACGACTACCTTTCCCTGCTGGACGAGGAGTTCAAGGCGCGCCTTAGCTACAATGTCCACAAGGTGACCTACATCATGGACTTGCTTGACCTGCGGCAAACACTTGGAGTACAATGACAATGATTATGAATATGAAAAGCGGACTTGTTTTCGCGGCGTTGGCCCTGGTCGCCGCCGGATGTGGAAAGAACATTGAATATGACGCATGCGGTCAGGTTGACGCCACTCAGGTGACCGTGTCCGCCGAGAATGCCGGACGTGTCCTGTCCATGGCAGTGGAGGAAGGCGAGGAGGTGACGGCGGGGCAGCTCCTCGGAGCCTTGGACTCTGTCCAGACCTACCTTCAGATAATGGAGCTGCGCGAGCGCATCGCCGGATCGTCGTCCAGGCTGGTGGACATCAAGAAGCAAGGCCAGCCGAACCTCAGCCAGCTGGAAAACCTTCAGAATGAGTACGAAAGGTACTCCAAACTGTTGGAAGGCAACGCCACCACCCGCAAGCAGGTGGATGACCTCACGGACAAGATCGCCGTCCTCAAGGCGCAGATAGCCGCACAGACCCAGAGCTGGGAGCGTGGCAACGCTTCCGTGAGATCCGAGGTCCAGGGCTATGAGATCCAGCTCGCCAGGCTTGAGGATCAGCTCGCGAAATGCCGCATCGTCGCTCCGGTCTCCGGGACTGTGCTGACACGCTACGCCGAGACCGGTGAGTTCGTCACCCTCGGCAAGCCGCTCTTCAAGGTCGCCGACCTGGACCAGATGTACGTCAGGGCGTATTTCTCCTCGGCGCAGCTGTCCGGCTTGAAGCTGAACGACACTGTGACCGTGATTCCGGATGACGGGACCGCTTCTCCGAAGCGCATCCAGGGACGTGTGATCTGGATCTCCGAACAGTCGGAGTTCACCCCTAAGAACATCCAGACCCGTGACGAGCGGGCGGATCTGGTCTATGCCGTCAAAGTGGCCGTGCCGAATGACGGAACCCTTCGTCTTGGAATGTACGCCTATGTGAGGAGGTAGCCATGGACAGAGACACTGCGATAGAGATTAAAGATGTAAGCAAGTCCTACAAGTCGGTCAAAGCCTTGAGGGACATAAGCTTCAACATCCGGAAAGGTGAGCTGTTCGGCCTCATCGGCCCTGACGGAGCGGGGAAGACCACCCTGTTCAGGATCCTGACCACCCTGACCCTCCCTGACTCCGGTTCCGCGACGGTGATCGGGCTGGACGTGGTGCGTGACTATCGCGAGATAAGGGGAAGGATCGGCTATATGCCAGGGCATTTTGCCTTGTATCAGGATCTTACCGTCGAGGAGAACCTGAAGTTCCACGCCACGATGTTCGGTACGACCATCGAGGAGAACTACGAGACCATCAAGGGAATATATTCACAGATCGAGATGTTCAAGGACCGCAAGGCGAGCGCTCTTTCCGGCGGAATGAAGCAGAAGCTGGCGCTTTGCTGCGCCCTTGTCCACAATCCCGAGGTGCTGTTCCTTGACGAGCCGACCACCGGTGTCGATGCCGTGAGCCGCAAGGAGTTCTGGGCTATGCTCAAAAAGATCAGGGACAGGGGCGTGACGATAGTGGTCTCGACTCCTTACATGGACGAGGCCAGTCTTTGTGACCGCATCGCCATGATTCTTGACGGCAGTGTCATCGGACTCGGCAGTCCGGCGGAGATCATTTCCCGATTCCCGAACCGGATATATTCAGTGAGCGGCGGCAATATGTTCCGGACGCTCGGCGCGCTGCGCGGTGTGAGGGGAGTGCTGGATTGCAGCTCGTTCGGCAGCGCGTGCCACGTGTCTGTCACCGACGACGGGCCGGATGAGACCGGACTCGCCGAGGCACTTCGGAGTGCCGGAATCGAAGGTTGCGACGTGCGGAGGATGACTCCGGGGATCGAGGACTGCTTCATCCGGCTTTCATCTTCCGCCACGGAAGGCTCCTCCGGTGCGGAATAATGCGTTTGACAGGAAGTTTATTTTGAATATTCCTAAATTGCCTGACGTTATGGACAAGGACATAAAGACTGTGTGCATCTCCCATCTGGTCAAAAAGTTCGGGGATTTCACCGCGGTGGATGACATCTCCTTTGAAGTGTGCAAGGGGGAGATATTCGGTTTTCTGGGTGCGAACGGCGCCGGCAAGACCACGGCGATGCGCATTCTCTGCGGATTGAGCCGTCCGACATCCGGACAGGGCGATGTCGCGGGGTACAGCATCGTCAACGAGCAGGAGAAGATCAAGCGGCACATCGGCTACATGAGCCAGAAGTTCTCCCTCTATCCCGACCTGAAAGTGTGGGAGAACATCGAGCTTTTCGCTGGCATCTACGGGCTTGACGGCAAGCGGATCGCCCAGAAGACAGACCAGATGCTGAAGGCTCTGTCGATGGAGAATGTCCGTAACTCCTTCGTTAGGGACATGCCGCTCGGATGGAAGCAGAAGCTCGCTTTCAGCATAGCGATGGTGCATGATCCCGAGATAGTGTTTCTTGACGAGCCGACGGGCGGTGTGGATCCCGTGACGAGAAGGAACTTCTGGGAAATGATCTACAAGGCAGCCTCCAAGGGTGTCACCGTCTTTGTCACGACGCACTACATGGATGAGGCTGAATACTGTGACAGAGTCTCCGTGATGGTGGACGGGCGCATCGAGGCGCTGGATTCCACGGCAGCCCTGAAGGAGCGTTACGGGGCCAAGGACATGGATGAGGTGTTCACAAAAATCGCCGGAAAGGCCGAGAGAGAGGCATGAGAGAGATAATAGCGTTCATACAGAAAGAGTTCAGACACATATTCAGGGATCTCCGGACCACCCTGATCGTTCTGGTGATGCCGGTTGTGCAGATCATCCTGTTCGGCTTCGCGATAAGCACGGATGTCAGCAACGCCGTCGTCGATGTGGTCGGGGATGCCTGTGACCCTTTGGCACGCAGTGTCATAAGCAGGATCGAGGGCAACAAGTACCTCGCCGTCGGCGAGATCCACGGATCTTTCGCTCCGGCCCGGGACAGGATCCGCAAAGGCAAGGCTGCCGCGGCGCTCTGCTTCGGGACGGACTTTGACGGCAAGGCCGGCTCGGAAGGTAAGGCCTGCGTCCGCATAGTGAGCGACGGCTCCGACCCGAACACCGCCCAGGTGGTCACCAGCTACATCAAGGGAGTGCTTCAAAGTGAGGAACTGGCATTGTCTGAGAGCCTTGCCGGGAAGCCTAAGGCTTCGATGAGGCCGAATGTCCAGCTGATGTACAATCCGGCCATGAACTCGTCCTACAATTTCGTGCCGGGAGTCATGGGCTTGATTCTGATGCTGATCTGCTCGATGATGACGGCGGTGTCCATCGTGAAGGAGAAGGAGACCGGCACGCTTGAGCTGCTCCTTGTGTCTCCGGTCAAGCCGTTCTGGATCATCCTTTCCAAGATGATTCCGTACCTTGCCCTGTCGGTCGTCAATTTCGTCAGCGTCCTGCTTCTGGCCCACTTTGTCATGGGGGTGCCGATCCATGGCAGCCTGACGCTCCTGTCCCTGGTGTCGCTTGTTTTCGTCGGTTCGTCACTGGGACTCGGACTGCTTGTGTCAGTCCTCTCCAAGACACAGCAGACAGCGATGCTGCTGTGCGGTATGGGACTGACAATGCCGACCATGATGCTGTCCGGCATCATATTCCCGTGCGAGAGCATGCCGGTCGCTCTTCAGATGCTCTCCGACATCATCCCTGCCAAGTGGTTCATCATCATGGTGAAGAAGATAATGATCCAGGGAGCCGGCCTTGAGGCGGTCGCCAAGGAGTTCGCCGTCCTGACCGGCATGATGGTCTTTCTGTTGGTTGTAAGTATCAAGAATTTCAAGACAAGGTTGTGAGATGAGAGTTTGGAAGTATCTGTTGAAGAAGGAGTTCAAGCAATTCCTAAGGGATCCTGGAATGCCGAGGATGGTTCTCTGTTTCCCGTTTTTGATCATTCTGGTCTTTCCTTTCGCGGCGAACATGGAGGTGAGGAACCTGAGTCTGGTGATCGTGGACAGCGACCAGTCTGACCAGTCGGCCTTGCTTACGGAGAAATGCGCCTCGTCCGGCTATTTCAAGATCCGGGAGGTGACCGAGTCTCCGTCAGACGCGCAGGCTGTCATGGACCGCGGCGGCGCTGACGCCATCCTGACCATCTCCTCCGGATTCGCCCGCTACCTTGAGTCGGACAGAGGCACCGACGACCCGCTTCCCGTCGGGATAAAGGTCAACACCGTCAACGGCACCAGGGGAAGCATCGGCTCCCAGTACCTCAACGCCTTTGTCACTGAATATGTCGCCTCGGTTTCGGGGGCGGAATCCCAGGGCGGTGCAGCCGGAACCCGTTTCGACACCCGGGAAAGCTATCTCTACAACCCGTCCCTGGACTACAAGGCATTCATGATCCCGGCGCTTATCGTGATCGCCATCACGATGATGTGTGGCTTCCTGCCTGCCTTGAACATCGTCTCGGAGAAGGAACGCGGCACCATCGAGCAGATCAACGTGACCCCGGTGAGCAAGACCGCCTTCATCCTCTGCAAGATGATCCCTTATGTGGCCGTGGCGTTCTTCATGGTCTTCTCCTGTCTTGGCCTGTCGTATGCCGTGTTCGGCTATGGCTGCCGGGGAAGCCTGCTGGACATAGTGATCTTCACATTCGCCCACATCGTGGTCATGGCTTCTTTCGGTCTGCTGATCTCCAACTACAGCGACAATGCCCGCCAGGCCATGTTCGTCATCTGGTTCTTCAGCATGGTGTTCATGCTGATGAGCGAATATTCACACCCATCCAGTCGATGCCGGGATGGGCTCGGGCGATCACCTATGCCAATCCGCTGCGTTACTTCGCCGACGCGATGCGCTCGATTGTCCTGAAGGGCTGCACGCTGGCGGACACGTGGCCGGACTTGCTGAGCCTTGCCGGTCTGGGCGCGTTCACGACCACCTGGGCTGTCCTGAGCTACCGGAAGACCTCCTGACAAGGCTACCGCACCATTCTGGACCTACGGATTCTCTCCATCTGAAAAATGGTGAATCTGTTCTCATTCCGCTTTGTAAATTGAAGAATTATCCGTAAATTTGCAGCCCCAAATGTTTGGGGGAAACATAAATATTAGATTTACAATCATTTATGCCTACAATTCAACAATTAGTTCGCAAAGGACGCGTGAGCATTGTCGCTCAGAGCAAGTCACGCGCGCTGGACGCATGTCCTCAGAAGAGGGGCGTATGTCTTCGTGTCTACACGACGACCCCTAAGAAGCCTAACTCAGCGATGAGAAAGGTCGCCAGGGTACGCCTTACCAACTCCAAAGAGGTCAATGCCTACATTCCGGGCGAGGGACACAACCTTCAGGAGCACAGCATTGTGCTGGTCCGCGGAGGTCGTGTGAAGGATCTCCCTGGTGTGCGTTACCACATCCTTAGAGGAGCTTTGGACACAGCTGGCGTGGAAGGAAGGACACAGTCCCGTTCCCTCTACGGAGCCAAGAGACCGAAGAAGACCGCTAAGAAGTAGTCCGTTTCATTAATCTTTATCACCTTTAATTTTTACTCACAATGAGAAAATCGAAGCCTAAAAAGAGGATTCTACTTCCTGATCCTAAGTTTCACGATGTCGAGGTTACCCGCTTCGTGAACAATCTTATGTTGCAGGGGAAGAAGAGTATCGCGTATTCTATTTTTTACGATGCCATTGACATGGTAGGCGAGAAGATGAAGGATTCTGACAAGGCTCCTCTGGATATCTGGAGGAAGGCACTCGAAAACGTTACCCCTCAGATCGAGGTCAAGTCACGTCGTGTAGGAGGTGCAAACTTCCAGGTGCCTACTGAGTTGCGTCCGGAAAGGAAAGTCTCGCTGTCGATGAAGAATATGATCAACTTCGCCCGCAAGCGTTCCGGCCACTCAATGGCAGAAAAACTTTGTGCAGAGATCGTTGCCGCCTACAATAACGAAGGTGGTGCATTCAAGAGAAAAGAGGATATGCACAAGATGGCTGAGGCCAACAAGGCATTCGCCCACTTCCGTTTCTAATTTTATTCGCAGATGGCTGCTAAAAGAGATCTTACTTACACAAGAAACATCGGCATCATGGCCCACATCGATGCCGGAAAGACGACCACATCCGAGCGTATTCTGTACTACACCGGAAAGACTCACAAGATCGGTGAGGTACATGAAGGGGCTGCCACAATGGACTGGATGGTTCAGGAGCAGGAGAGAGGTATCACCATCACTTCCGCCGCCACCACAGCGTTCTGGCATTACAACGGTCACGTTTATCAGATCAACCTGATCGACACTCCGGGTCACGTCGACTTCACCGTTGAGGTGGAGCGTTCGCTCCGTGTGCTCGACGGAACTGTCGCTACTTTCTGCGCTGTCGGACGCGTTCAGCCTCAGTCAGAGACTGTTTGGCGTCAGGCGGACAAGTACGGCGTTCCGAAGATCGCGTACGTGAACAAGATGGACCGTGTCGGCGCTGACTTCCTCGCTTGCGTTGAGGAAATCTACACCAAACTCGGTGCCAAGGCTGTTCCTATTTGTCTCCCTATCGGAGCTGAGGACAAGTTCAAGGGCATCATCGACCTCGTTTCCCGCAAGGCATATTACTATGACTCCGGTGAGGAACTGGTCAACTATGAAATAAAGGACGTTCCGGAGGACATGGCCGGAGAAGTCGAGAAATGGAGAGACAAGCTCGTCGAGGCTGCCGCCGAATGCGACGAGGCTCTCATGGAGAAGTATTTCGAGAATCCTGACTCCCTCACCGAGGAGGAGATCATCGCCGCCCTTCGCAAGGGTACGATCTCTATGCAGATCGTTCCAGCATGCTGCGGTTCCTCTTTCAAGAACAAGGGTGTGCAGTTCCTCCTTGACGCTGTGATGCGTTACCTTCCTTCTCCGCTTGACAAGGGTGTTGTGAAAGGTACCGATCCTAAGACCGGTGAGGAAGAGGATCTTCTCCCTGACGCAGCCCAGCCGTTCTGCGCTCTCGTGTTCAAGATCGCCACGGATCCGTTCGTCGGCCGTCTCGCCTTCATGAGGGTATATTCAGGACGCGTTGACGCCGGTACTTATGTCTATAACGTCCGCACCGGAAAGAAGGAAAGAATCGCGCGTCTGTACCAGATGCACTCCAACCATCAGAACCCTATCGAGTTCGTCGAGGCCGGAGACATCTGCGCCGCTGTCGGATTCAAGGATCTCCGTACAGGAGACACCATCTGCAACGAGGATCATCAGATTGTGCTCGAATCGATGGAATTCCCTGATCCTGTTATCGGTATCGCTGTCGAGCCTAAGACCCAGGGCGACCTGGACAAGCTCGGCATCGCTCTCGGCAAGCTCGCTGAGGAGGACCCTACGTTCACCGTAAGGTCAGACCACGAGACCGGCCAGACAGTCATCAGCGGAATGGGTGAGCTTCACCTTGACATCATCGTGGACCGTCTCCGTCGTGAGTTCGGTGTTGAGATCAATCAGGGCGCTCCGCAGGTTAACTACAAAGAGGCCATCACCGCTACAGTACAGCATCGTGAAGTCTTCAAGAAGCAGACCGGTGGTCGTGGTAAGTTCGCCGACATCATCGTCGAGATCGGACCTGCCGATGAAGGCGTTACCGGACTTCAGTTCGACAATCAGGTCAAGGGTGGTAATATTCCTAAGGAATTCATCCCTTGCATCGAGAAGGGCTTCAAGGCCGCTATGGCCAACGGTGTTCTCGCTGGTTACGAGGTTCAGTCTCTGAAGGTTACCGTGCTTGATGGTTCTTACCACCCAGTCGATTCAGACCAGCTTTCATTCGAAATGGCCGGCCGTCTGGCATTCCGCCACGCCTGCCCGAAGGCTAAGCCTGTTCTCCTCGAGCCTATCATGTCCCTTGAGGTTGTTACTCCAGAGGACTACATGGGTGACATCGTGGGTGACCTCAACCGTCGTCGCGGCCAGATCCAGGCTATGGACTCCACCGCCAACGGTGCGAGAATCGTAAGGGCCTTCGTTCCGCTCGCCGAGCAGTTCGGTTATGTGACAGTTCTCAGAACCCTCTCATCCGGCCGCGCGACCAGCACGATGACTTTCGACCACTACGCTGAGGTTCCTGCCAACCTGGCCAAGGACGTTATCGAGAAGAGCGGCTACAAGCTCTCTGATGATGACGAGTAAGTGTTAAATCGTAATTAAGTATTTTTGATATGAGTCAAAAAATCAGAATAAAACTCAAATCATTCGATCACATGCTGGTTGACAAGTCAGCCGCTAAGATCGTGGACACCGTGAAGGCTACTGGTGCTAAGGTGAACGGTCCTATTCCGCTTCCTACCAACAAGAAGATCTTCACTGTCAATCGCTCGACTTTCGTCAACAAGAAGTCCCGCGAGCAGTTTGAGCTTAGCGCCTACAGCAGGCTTCTGGACATCGACGACAGCAATGCAAAGACCGTTGATGCTCTCATGAAGCTCGAGCTTCCTTCCGGCGTTGAGGTTGAGATCAAAGTCTGATAATTCAGATTGAGGACGGAGCGGTCTCAGAGGCCGCATCCGTTCAAGCAATATGCCCGGCCATCAAGGTCGGGAATCGGTCCCATAGCTCAGTTGGTTAGAGCATCTGACTCATAATCAGGGGGTCGTAGGATCATGCCCTACTGGGACCACAAAGGGGAGACGCAAGGAATTGCGTCTCCCCTTTGTGGTTCATATAACAAGGGAAAAATGCCAGGTCTGTCTTTACGATGGACCGGGCTTTTCTCTTTTATGTGCCCCCCCCAGACTGTCCGAAAAGTGCCTTTTCGGAAGTCGTTGAGAGTGGTGTATTATAGATAAGTTACCATATTATTTTCTTTTTTGAATATGCGATTCTCAGAGGGTTTATCCCTCGTTTTCGCACAATATGTTCATCGAGATGGATACTTTTGTTACGCCAGTGCTTTTACCATATCTTCAACGCCCTTGATTGATATCGCACGCCTCAGATTATATGACAAAAACATCAAAGCAGTCTCTCCGATGACCTTCGTTTTACCTTTCAACAGAAGATATGACATTCCGACAGCTCTTTTGACTGTGCCAAAAGGATGTTCTGACAGACATTTTCGTTCATTCATCTTCTTTTCATCCAGTTTGAAGCGAAACCGGACCTTTTGTGTGGTCACCACCTTCTTGCTGACCTTGATTCCGGTATCAGGCTTGTCATTATCATTGTGATTATATCCTTTGACCTTCATTACCAGTTTATCCTTTGAGAAGTCCGCTTCACGGAACGGGGACTTTGTACACTTGTTCTTGCAATGCTTACAAGCCAACTTGTTACAATATCTGATATCTCCATTGCGCTTGATTGACTTTTGACGAAGTATGGCGCCTTCGGGACAGATAACCAGATTTCTATGAGGGTCACGAATTAGATATCCTTTCCGAGCTTCCTCTACCATCTGCTCCTGAGTCATTTTCAAAACCGCATCATCTGATATTGTATACTCAGTGCTCTTGACTGAGATTATCTCCGGATTACTCAAGATGCCTCCATAGACATCTGGTATAGTGCCAGCCTGAAGACATTTCTTTACATCGTCAGGGGATGTGCTGCTCGGATTCAATTCTGTTGATTCTGCAGGATTGTATTCGAAGTCTACTGTCACTTCAGTCTCACCATCACGCTGGATAACATTCGGAACGACACCATTTTCTAGTGCTTTGGACATGTCTTCCGGTGATTGATAACCTTTGTCGGCAACGGCCTCAATCACATCCACGCCCACGTCGGTCTTTACTTCTGATGAGAGTTCGGTTATCTGCCCGTGATCTGTAGGACTGTCGGTAACCTTGAAGCCAACAATCATATGGCTGCCATCTTCAACTGCCGTTTGAGTGTTATAGCCCACACAGAAGCCTTCGTTACACTTCATCAGTTTGGCGTCAGGATCTGTAAGGGACTTCTGCTTCTGACCTGTTGCCTCCATCTCGCGGAGATATCCTTCATAACGTTCCTTGCGTTCCTGAAGAGTCTTGAGTTTAGCCTCAATTTCTTCCCTTGTCAGATTACGGTCATTGTCCTCATTGTCCGCTTCCTCCAAAGCTGAGAGGTAATGCTTGATGTTTGAGTCCAGCCATGCAAGACGATCGTCAAGCTTGTTCAGAGTGAAGTTTCTGTCCTTGGCATTGACCGCTTTGAACTTGCTGCCATCAATTGATATAAATGACTTTGACAAGATTTTCAACTTGAGGCAGTAGCGGTTGAACGCCTTGAACACTGACTCCATACACTGAATATTATCTTTGCGGAAGTCTGACAGTGTTCTGAAGTCAGGCATAAGCTTGCCTGTGAGCCACATAAGCTCAACATTGCATTTGCACTCCCGTGCGAGTCTGCGTGACGAACGCACTCCATAGAAGTAACCATACAGCAGGACCTTAAGCAGATCTTGCGGATCATATGATGGTCTTCCCATCATCTCAGGTACAGATTTGGCAAATCCAAGCTGTTCGAGATTCAGAGAATCAACGAAGGCATCAAACAAACGCACCGGACAATTGCTCTCAACATAATCGTCCAAATACTCAGGAAAGAGCAATGCTTCGTTTCGTTTGACTTTCTCAATGTATCCCATTTTGCGTATCTTCTTAACTATTATAAAGTTACGAAAATAATCGCATATCTCAAAGAACTATTTATACTTTCCTAATATGTATCAATCAGCTACTTTTCGGACAGTCTCCCCCACCACAAGTGTCTGCAAGGGTGTTTTCAGGGCGCATCTCAGGTGTTTGCAATTGACGGGAACGGTCATCGGCCCTGTAAGCGCTTAGGGCACTCTCAACCGTTCCTTACCTGATGTGATAACCCCTCCTAAGGGACATCCATCTATACTGTATGGCCATTAGACAGCCCTGACCGTTCCCGCCAATTGCAAAAGATAGAGACAACCCCATTAATGATAAGAGAGGCAACCACAATCGTCAGATAAAAATTTCACTTTTTTTGAGGCTATTATGTGAAATGTAAAAAATAACCTGCATCACTTTAAATTTGCAATATATAGATGTTCAGGGTGATTCAATTTTATCGATTGACGCAACTTATTTTTTCAACATTACTATAGATACGTTGACTATTTACATGTTATAGTCTTTATATTCAGGCGATTATGTGGGATTGCCTCTTGGCGGTGATTTGTTTGTCAATGACATTATTTCCCTTGCGGTCACTCTCTGTGTTATAGGCTCGACCTTTTATGTTATGGGCTGAATGGCAAGGTTCGGAGAAATAGCTCGAATTACCGTATCGGGTGCGAGAGTCGGCTTTCCGCACCCCGGAACCAATCAGAAAGTTACCTTGGGGGCAAAACAGCCTCTTCCGCACCCGAAATAAGATAAACTCGGATATGAACAGAATGGCAGTGACTCACGTCAAGGTTTAGGTAGGGGTGAGGTCTCCTTGTTGGAGTTTGGGTATTGCGAATTTACGAAACGCCTTCACTTCGAAGCCGAACAGAATCGCATGGACGGCACATTCCCGTGAAAAACCTGTACCATTGTCTTTGAGTTTTTCAGGTAGATCTGGCTTCTGCCGGTGCAGGATCGTGATATGGCTGAAAGCCTTTTGTAAGATTCTCACCGTCACCTGCTTCCTTAGCGCTGTTCGTCCGGTGATCGCGATTTGGCCGGACAAAGTGTATGATTTCTACATTTTATCCGGCCAACAGGGCGTACACTGGACAAAAAAATGTGGCCGCACGTGACGGCCACATTTTGAGATTGCTATGTACTAAACCAAAGAATTATTTGGCTTTCTTCTTCTCGTTTCGGGAAGGTTTGGGGCCGAACTTCTTGCGGGGACGGCCTTTGTCCTTGGATGACTTGCGCTTAGGCTGGTCATCGTTGTGGGCGACGGAGGCGTAGAAAGGCTTTTTCTTGCCTTTGACGTCATCGGAACCGCTACCGGGACCGTTGTCGGAACCTTTGCCAGACCCATTGTCGGAACCCTTGCCAGACCCATTACCGGAACGGTGGCTGGAGCCATGGTTGGAACGACCCTCTCCATCCAGGACGTGGCGCGTATCCCCATTGCCGGAACGGTGGCTGGGGCCATGGTTGGAACCGTTGCCAGAACCATCACTGGATGAGCCATTGTCTGTGGTGGTGTCAACCAGTTCGTAGTCCAGAAGCCTCTGCTCCAGATTGGCGGCCTTCACACGGATCTTGACCGCGTCACCCAGTCGGAAGACCTTGCCGGTGCGGCGGCCACGGATGAGGTAGTTCTGCTCGTCGAACTCGAAGAAGTCGGACTTCACATCGCGCAGGGCGACCATGCCTTCGATCATGGTAGGCTTGATCTCCACGTACATACCCCATTCGGTGAGGCCGGAGATCGAGCCTTCATATTCATTGCCTATCTTGTCCTGCATGAACTCGATCATCTTGTACTTGATGCTGTCGCGTTCGGCGTTCGCGGCTATCTGCTCGCGCTCGGAAGCATGCTGGCACTGGGCTTCGTAATAGTCCTTGTTCTGACTCTCGGCATTGTCGAGGTAGAGGGCCAACAGCCTGTGTACCATTGTGTCAGGATAGCGGCGGATAGGGGAAGTGAAATGCGTGTAGAACTTGAACGCGAGGCCGTAGTGGCCGATGTTGTCGGTGGTGTAGATCGCCTTTGCCATCGAGCGCAGGGCTATCATCTGGAAGGCGTCGCACTCCGGCGTGCCCTTTGCCTCGGCAAGCAAGGTGTTCAAGGATTTGGCGATCTCCCGTCCGTTGCCGCTCGGCCCGAACTTGAACCCGAAATTGCTTACGAACTGGCCGAGGCTCGCGATCTTCTCCGTGTTAGGCTCGCCATGTACACGGTAAACAAAGGTCTTGGCCTTCTTGTCGGCCTTGCCGTCCATCCTGCCGGAAGTGGCGATGAACTCGGCCACGGAACGGTTCGCAAGAAGCATGAACTCCTCGATCAGCCAGTTGGCCTCCTTGGTGATTTTCTCGTAAACCCTGATCGGCTTTCCGGTCGCATCCACCTCGACTTTCATCTCCGGACGCTCGAAACTGATGGCCCCTGAAGCGAAACGACGCTTGCGGAGTGTCAATGCCAGCTTGTTGAGCGTCACGATGGCCTCCCTGACATCCTGACCGATGGCCGGATCCGCAGGCTCCTTACCATCGCTCTCGATGATCTGCTGGGCTCCGTCGTAGTCGAAACGGTAGTCAGAACAGATCGCCGTGCGGCCGAACCAACGGTTCTCGATTTTTCCGCGCGGCGTCATCTCCACAACCACCGAGAATGTCAGCTTTTCCTCGTGCGGGCGTAGGGAGCAGAGTTTATTGCAAAGTTTCTCCGGAAGCATCGGGACTGTCCTGTCAACCAGATAGACCGACGTTCCGCGCTCCTGTGCCTCCTTGTCCACGATCGTCCCTGGAAGCACATAGTAGGACACGTCGGCGATGTGGACTCCGATCTCGTAGTTGCCGTTGTCCAGTTTCTTGAATGACAAAGCATCGTCGAAGTCTTTCGCGTCCGTAGGGTCGATGGTGAATGTCAGAGTGTTACGGAAATCCCGACGTCCCTTGAGATCTTTCTCTGTGATCTGGTCCGAAATCTGGTCGGCGGCGTTCTCCACCTCCGGCTCGAACCTGTAAGGCAGGGCATATTCGGCAAGGATGGCGTGCATTTCCGTGTCGTTCTCGCCCGGCATTCCGAGCACATCCACGATGTGACCCTTAGGGGTCGGCTCACCCTTGTCCCAGCCGTCTATCAGCGCCGCCACTTTCATCCCTCTTTTCGCACCCTCAGGAAGGGTGTCGAAATCTATGCAGATGTCGTACGGCATATTCCTTGACTGCATCAGCACCCAAGCCTGCCTTCCGACAATGTGCAGCACGCCGACGAACGGCTTGTGGCTGCGCTCTACAATCTCTATGATCTCTCCCTCGCGGCGTCTGGCCGTGTCCTTGCGTCCGCCTTTGGCCGCATCGGATGAAGCTTCCTTTCTCTCACTTGTGACCGCACATCTTACGGTGTCACCGTTCAACGCGCCGCGAGTCTTGGACGCCTTGACGAACACATCATTATCCGGCTCGCCCTCGATGATCACGAAGACATAGCCGTCCCTTGTCATCTGAACCTTGCCGGTCACCTCCTCCAGCACTCTTTTGCTCTTCTGTCTGGAACCGAATTTCTTGTCGCGGCTCTTCCTGCCGCCCTTCTCGCCACCTTGGCGATTTCTTCTTTTCTGCATAGATAACTTCAATTCTCGCAAGTAGGCAACTACCCGCTGTAAACTACCTTATCTCACGTCCGAAGGTGATTGCCCACCCACATTCATTCACGTTACCCCTACCCTAAATCCCTCCCCTCGGGGGAGGTACTTGCTTTCACCACAAGTGGTGAAGAATAGAGGATTGGTGCAAAGGTACAAATTTTCCTTGCAAACGGTGAGCCCGAAAGACGGATAATGATTATCTTTGCAACGAAAAGACTTGATTTTTTGAATATTCAAGGAGGTTCGGCAATAATTAAAAACACAAGAATATGTCTGATATAAGAAATGACAGCAGAGTTGTTATGACCCTTGACGCCGGCGGCACCAATATGGTCTTCGGTGCGATGAAGGGTGGTGAGTTCTGCTGCGAACCAATCACACTTCCGTCCAACGCCGACAACCTTGACCGCTGCCTCGGCACGATGGTCAAGGGATTCCGTCAGATCGAAGAGGAACTTGGAGAGGAGAAACCTGTCGCGATCAGCTTCTGCTTCCCTGGCCCGGCCGATTACCCGGACGGAATCATCGGCGGTTATCTTCCTAACTTCCCGTCTTTCAGGGATGGGGTCGCCCTCGGGCCTTTCCTTGAGGACACTTTCGGGATTCCCGTGTTCATCAACAACGACGGCGACCTTTACGCCTACGGAGAGGCTCTCGGCGGCGTGCTTCCTGAAATCAACGAAAGGCTTGCGAAGGCCGGCAGCGCGAAGCGTTACCACAACCTCATCGGCTACACGTTCGGCACAGGTCTGGGAATCGGTACTGTCATCAACGGTGAGCTTAACCGTGGCGATAACTCCTGCGTGGAGACTTTCTGTCTCAAGCATCCTGATATGCCGGACATCATCGTCGAGGACGGTGCCTCGATCCGTGCCGTGAAGAGAGTTTACGGTGAGCTGACCGGCAATCCGAACCACGGTCTTGAGCCTAAGGATCTCGCCGAGGTTTGCGAGGGCAAGAGGCCTGGCGACAAGGAAGCCGCGATCAAGGCGTTCGACAAGATGGGCGAGGTCGCGGGCGACGCGATGGCCACGGCGGTTACCCTGATCGATGGTCTGATCGTGATCGGAGGCGGAGTGATGAACAACTACAAGTACCTGATGCCAGGAATATTACGCACCATGCGCGGCAAGATGCACCAGCTCAACGGCGATGAGTTGAACAGGGTTCAGATGAAGATCTACAACCTCGACGACCCTGCGGAGTTCGATCAGTTCTCCCGTGGCGAGGCACGTTCCTTGAAGGTCTATGGCAGCGACCGTGAGGTGGTTTACGACCCTCAGAAGCGCGTCGGCGTGATGCGTTCCAAGATCGGAGCCAGCAAGGCCATCTCGCTCGGAGCCTATGCGTTCGCATTGACAGAGCTGGATAAATAATTGTTTAAAAAGAACTTAACGAATATGTACCCTCTGAAATTTGAGCCCTATCTCCGTGAGATGGTGTGGGGCGGAGAAAAGATCGCCCCGTTCAAGGGCGTAAAGACAAAGCGGCACAAGATAGGGGAGAGTTGGGAGATCTCAGCTGTCCCGGGCCATGTCTCAACGATAGCCAACGGCTCTCTTGCAGGCAAAAGCCTGACCGATGTGATGAATGAATATGGTCCTGAACTCGTCGGCAAGAAGGTTTTTGAGAAGACCGGTACGGAGTTCCCGCTCCTGATCAAATTTATCGACGCTAGAAGCGACCTGTCGATCCAGGTCCACCCGAACGACGAGCTTGCCGCGAAGACCCATCCTGGGATGAAAGGCAAGACCGAGATGTGGTATGTGGTCGGAGCCGATGAGGGAGCCCATCTTCTGAGCGGCCTGACCGAGTGGATCACTCCTGATGAATATGAGCAAAGAGTCAACGAACACACCATCACCGACGTGCTTGCAAGCTACAGGATCGCTCCCGGCGATGTGTTCTTCCTCCCTGCCGGCCGCATCCACGCCATCGGGGCCGGAGCCTTCGTTGCCGAGATCCAGCAGACATCCGACCTGACCTACAGGATCTATGACTATGGTCGCCTGGGTCTTGACGGAAAGCCCCGCGAACTGCACATCGAGCAGGCCAAGGAGGCCATCGACTACGATGTCTACCCGGACTACAGGACTGAATATTCCCGCGTCAAGGACGCCGAGACCAAACTGGTCAGCTGCAAGTACTTCACCACCTCGCTCTTCGACCTGGACAAGCCTTGCGCCAAGGATCTCTCTAAACTTGACTCTTTTGTGGTCGTGATGTGCGTCGCCGGAGGCGGCAGCCTTGTTGACCATGAGAATGACGGCCAGGAGCACGTCGTGACCCTCCGTCAGGGCGAGACCGTTCTCATACCCGCCACCTCCACCGGCATCGAGTTCCGTCCCGACGCCTCGATGACCTGTCTCACCAGTTGCATCGAGTAAAGGCATTCCATCGCATTGACACCATGAACATCGATCTGTACAGATACTCCCTATGCATTGCCTTGACCCTGATGGCGTTCTTTGTCTTTAGGTTCTTCTTCGGGAAGGTCCCGGACAAGAGGCTGTTCGCCAACTACCTGCGGTCAAGGAATTTAATGGGGGCGGCGCTTTTGGTGCTGGCGGCAAATTATGCCGTCCATCTGTGCTTAGACATAAGGCAGGTTAACGTCAATGCAGCGATTGTGATGAATCTCTCAACGTATTTCTTCGGCTACGGGTTGTTCGTCGCGGCTCTTCACACACTTCTGAACCGCTCCTACATCACACGGAAGATCATTGTGAGACATTGTCTGTCATGGCTTTTATATGTCATCCTGTCCGTCTCCGCGCTCTTGTTCACCGAAGACGGCACACTGAAAGCCGGCCTGATATATTCATTAGCCCTGATGCTTGCCCTGTATGGTTTCTCTCTGGCCTCACACCTGCTCAAGGCCTACCATCGTGCCGTCAAAAAGATGGATGACACCTATTCTGACCATATCGCGGCCTATGTCAGATGGATGTCGGTACTGACATATTGGATGCTCATTTTCGGCATCGGTTGTTCTGTGCTGACCTTCCTTCCTGACAATCTTGTTTTTGTTTGGGTGCTGTCTTCCGTTCCGTTCTACATTTATCTGTATGTCAGTTACCAGAACTACATGCTTTTTTATGAAACCGTCGAATGTGCCATCGAAAGTGACCCGGGATCGGATCTTCCTGTGACAGAAACGTTCTCCTGCAATCCGGAAATGCAACGTCTTGTGCAGGAATGGGTGGAGGCGGAAGGCTATCTGAAGCCGGGACTCACGATAGCGGATCTGTCCAAAACCCTGTACACAAACAGGACGTATCTTTCCGCTTTCATCAATCAGACCTACAAGGTGACCTTCCGGGAATGGATCTGCGGAATGAGAATCGACCATGCAAAACGCGCCTTGCTGGAGAATCCTGACAGGTCCGTCGCCGAAATCGCGGAAAAATCAGGCTTTCTTTCCGTGAGCAATTTCAATGCTTCCTTCAAGGAGAGAGAGGGTATGACCCCGACAAAATGGCGGATAAGCAATTTATCGGTTCGACAAAAAAATGCTGATTTGACAAAATAAGGTTGTCCGTACGACAATTTCTTGACGGCTCGGCAAGATTCGTCGGAGCCGTCTTTTCTTCGGGTGCTTTTTTAGTATTTTTGTCTCACAAATTTTTTCCTTGGGCGTGGTGAGCCACCCTGAGGCTTCCGGGTATGTCTCAAACAATATCAAAACGATGAAGCGTCTTATCTATCTTGTGTCTTGTCTTTCAGTCTCGGTTTTCTTTCTGTCCTCTTGTGATAAGGGAGAAACCGAAACCGCCGCAAACCCTGCCGATTATCTGAGGAATGATGATCAAAAGGCTATGGTGTCCACATTGAAGAATTTGGCGGACGGGCATTTATATTCAGTGAAATATAGTTCGGACTACCACATCGATGAGGTTATGTCTAGCGGAGGGGCGAGTTCCAGCATGCAACTTCTCGGAAAAGTGGTGCCGATGCTGACAACAGTTCCGCTGGGCAAGGCTGACGGTGGCGTGGATTTCGGATGCAGTGCTTTCTGTGTCAAGTCCCCGGAAGGAGACGTGCTGGTGGGACGTAACTTTGACTATAGATTTGTGTCGTCTTCCAATGTGCTTGTACACAATGTCACAAAAGGAGTGCATGAGTCCATCTGCATCTCAGCCCTTCCATTTCTGGACAAAGACACTTATGTGGCCGGTGCGTTGTCGGACGGGAAGACGGATCTTTCCATCCCTGTGACCGCATCCATCTACTGCTGTCTGGACGGGATGAATGATGCGGGACTGTTCATAGGTGTCCTGTCTCTTCGAGGTACCGGCGGGGCGGTACAGCATGACCCCGGGAAGAGTGACATTGTCCCGACATTAGCCATCAGGCTGGCTCTGGACAGGTGTACAAGCGTTGAGCAAGCCGTGGAGGTTTTCCGGTCCCACAATTTTTTCGCGGACGGTGAGAATTCGGACTCGAACTATCATTTCCTGATCGCCGACGCAAGCGGAAAGAGCGTTGTCGTGGAATATTACCGCCTGGGAGAGGTGCCGCCGCTGAGTGATCCGTCAGCGAAAGATTGGACGATGAACCTGCTTGACACCGACCACGTCACCAATTTCTATCTGTCCGAGGGATGGCGGAATGTCGGAGGAGGAAAAGAGCGGTACGACAAGCTCCACGAGACATTGGAAAAGAAGAACCGTGTGATGACGGAAGATGAATGCATGTCTCTGCTTGATGCCGTGCACACAGATCTGCAATCCGAGGGAGGAGACATCACAAGCAACACGCAATGGTCAGTCGTTTACAATCTCACAAGGAAGACGGCGACTATCTGTGTGGACAAGGACTACAACCGCAAACTGCCTTACAGACTGTAATATCATGAAACACTCTCTTTTACTTTATCTGGCCATACCGGCGTTCGTGCTTACGCTTGTCTCCTGTTCCAAGGACAGTCCGGACTACGGTGACGAGGTCATCATTGAAGGCGACTACCGCAAGCCTTCCTCACTCGCCGACGGCGAGAAGATCGCGTTCCCGGCATGGGTCTCGGAAGGCCTCTCCAAGGACTTCGCGGACGCTGTCAAAGGCCGGCTGAAAGAGACGGCTCCTTCGGCTGACAACGCACAGGTGATTGTCACGGACATGGCCGGCTATTCCGGACTTGACACACTCAAGGGGCGCGTCGTGGTTGTCTGCGATCCGTCAAAAATCCTGCTTGAGCAACTCGGTGTGGAGGCGGGGAATTTCCTCTGTGTGGCTTTCCAGCAGGGACGCTCCGGCCACTGTGCCGTGCGGACTCCGGCGGAGGGTCTGGAGGTGGACGAATGCCTCAACGGCCTTGTCTCCTGGACCAACAACGCCATCCTGAACGTGGCCGGCAACTTCGACCCGTCCTCTTTCTGGGAGGAGTCATGCCTGTACACGACCTATTCTGACAAGGTCAGCGAGAAGATAACCAACGTAGCGGCCTCCAAACACGATTACCTTGAGGGCGAGTTTTCCATAGATGTGCAGTTGAAGGTCACGCCGATGCACGGATTCAAGAGTGGTGACTCGGAGGCCATGGATTACTACCTCATGACCTCCACCGTTTCTGTCGTGTCGGGGAAGATGTACACGGGGAATTTCACCAAGACGCACGGCTTGGTGAAAGCGAGGATATGCGGTTTCTATCTCAAGTCTCTCAGTTCTAACATCTACATATTAAACACCGCTGGAACTCCAGTAGGACGTTTTGTCCAGACACCGACACCGGAGACCGTCATCGGCTCGACCAGCTACACGACCGGCTGGAGCTTTTCCATCGGCGGAGGAATCACCGGCGGCACGTCTCCGATGATCTCATCAAACACGGGATTCTCCATCTCCTCAAGCACATCCCGCACAATAAGCGACTGCGATGTGCTCAACAGGCACGAAGGCTCCACGGTCGGCTACGACTACGAGATCAACAATCTTCCTCGCCTGAAATCCCTGAAAATCACAGACCCTCCGCTTGTCTCGACCTCGACCGTCAATTTCTATAGCCAGTGGGTGTGGGCTGTCCCGGCGGAGGACTACGACGTGCAGACCAAGTACAGGGTCGTGATAGATCTTTACAACCTTGTCTACGGCGCTTCCTATTTCTACTCGGGAAGTGTTGACTACCACGATCTTGAGTTCGTTCAGAAGAAGTATTCCGTCACCAAGGACCTTCCTGTGCCCAACAGGGGGCCGACCGGGAAATTCGACCTCACGAACAGCGAGGAGGGCACTTTCATGACCAATGTCAGGCTGTACAACAAGAGCCACCCCGAGACCGGAAGCTACCATGACGGAAGCGTCTATGGCCAAGGCAACACCTGCTCCCTGTTCCTGGTGGCCGGCGACTACGAGCTGCAATGCGACATCAAGGACGCGAAAGGCAAGACCAGGAAACGCAACTACACCGGACTTGTCAGAGTGAGGCCGGGAGGATCTGTGAGACTATCAACCGGCTACGGCTTCAAGTAAAACTATGAATATATTCATGAACCTTCTGAATGAAATCCAATGACCATGAAACGAATAATTGATTTTCTGAATATACTTGCGCTTTGCGCGGCTTTTGGCCTGCTGGCCTCCTGCGGAGAGAAATCAGGCCTTGACCCCGATCCGGAACCGGAGCCGGAGCCCGTCGAGGAGAACCGCACCTCGGACCTGCCCTACTGTGTACTGTCTGAACTGGATGGCGACATCCTTGAGTTGATATATTCAAGATTCACCGGGAAGAGGGTCTCCTGCGAGGAGGCGAAGGTGGTTTTTGTGAGCGAGAAGGATGTCAAGGACGATGAGATCTGGAACGCTTACAAGCGTGGGGCGGCGGTGGTCGTGGTCTCTCCGACTTCGGATTTGCTGACGTTCCTTTCGCGGCACAACATCGGTTTTCTGTCCTCCGAGACGTTGGACGACTGCCTTTTCGTGGCGTTCCACAGGAGCGGCAAGGTCTTCTCAATGGATGATTTCCCGCCGACCAACCTGAACGGCCTTGTGTCATGGGTCGGTGACGCGCATTCCGCGAACACCTCGGGAGACGACCTCCTCCAGTCCATCCATCTGTTCTCGTCCCATGACTACAAGATTGACAAGGGCTTGATCTTCAAGGACGGCAAGAAGGAGTTCAGGGTGACGGGCGAAGGCCGCTTCGAGCAGTACTACTCGGTCATCCCGCTCTATGCGTTCAAAACGTCCAAGAGCAACTACATCGGGGACTTCTACATCGTTGACGCCACGTTCTCGGTGGCTTCGTCCGGGATGTACGCCGGTAAGTTCAACAAGGTGCTGCCGAATGGCTGGACCGGCGATTTCATGGGCTATTTCCTGACCGGCTACAATGTGGACATCTCCCTGGTCGATGACAAAGGCAATCAGGTTCCGGTCCGCTTCAATCAGGTTCCGTCCCCTTCAACCACGATAAACTCCCAGACCTACACTTCCGGTGTGACATGGTCGTTCGAGGCCGGTTTGTCCGGTGGCGCCGCCGGCGCCGGGCTTTCCTTGAGCTCAGGCTGCAACTTCAGCAGTTCAAGGACGCGTGAGATCAGGGACCTGTCCATCATCGACAAATCGTCTGACGGAAGCATCCACTACAAACTGGAGGTGAAGAACCTGCCGGAGTTGGTCAACACTCAGCCTCCGGCCATATCCAGAGCCACTTTTGATTTCCATTCCGGTTGGGTCTGGAGTGTGGAGAACACTGTGGAGTCCGACGCCGCCACCCGTTACCGTATGAAAGTGACATTGAGCGAGATGAACTACCGTGACCTTTGCACCAATAATCCTGGCGGTCTGCCGGGCGTCCAGAACCGGTCCATCGAGAAGAAGGAGTTTTTCATCGACCTCCCGGTTCCGAACAGAATTCCTTGCGGCAATGTGAAGTTCGTCAACAGCGAGAAAGGCAAGTACATGACGGACATCGTCTTTATTGACTCAAAGAGCATAAGTGATCCTAAAAGCTATCATTTCGATCCGTCAGGCAGTGTCTACTCCTATCAGGAGTGCTACGAGACCAGCCTCCCTGAGGGCACCTACATTGTCCAGTACAAACTTGGAGGCACCTCCTGCACCGGAAAGAACATCGCCGTCAAGAGAGGTGAGACACTTGAGATCCAGTCCGGCTACTATGTGAAGTGATCATGCTTTTGCGTGTGATTGGCAAGCAGAAGACTTTGATCATGAGACTGATATGAAAATATCATAACTTGTAATCCTGTCCGTGGCGTTGACGATGGCTTCCTGCGGGAAAGAGAGTGGCGGCACTAGGACTCCGGAGGGGCGGATGCTGTGGAAGAACGCCAGAATTCCGGTTAGCAGACAACTCGCTGCCTGTGAATGGATTAAAACCCTTGTCTTAGGTTGAGTTTTCTCAAGGGACAAGAGGCTGTTCGCCAACTACCTGCGGTCAAGGAACGGCATGTTCTTTGAATAACGGGGAGGACAGGCTAACAATCAATTGGATGAATAGTTATTAGTGGTGCTGGCGCTGGTTTCGCTGACAGGAAGTGCGGCTTTCGCACAAAGGGTTCATTCTGACAATCAAGACTTTAAGTTTACCGCCGGAGTGAGGATTCCGCTTAAGAACACCAGTGCTAATTCGGGAGAGGTGATGAGCCTCACCTACGGGAAGTACAACGACAAAGGCTTCGGAGTGCGGGGAGGCGTGCAGTGGATGTTCGAGAACATGGACATCAACGACTACCTCGGGATTCCTCTGTCCGTGTCGTGGAGCAACGGAAAACGCACATCGTTCAAGGAATCAATAAGGCAGGGCGCCAACAACGCCGCCTACGGAGCATACCACAACAAGAGCTATTTCGGAACGAATCCGGATGCCGGCACCATTCTGGGAAGTTTCTTCGCCGGATTCTTCAACAGGATCGAATTCTTCGCCGGACTGACTCCGGGCTACATTTTCGGACACCGGGAAGAGCCGCACGGCTTCTCCTACATCGGACAACAGGAGATTGAGCATTACGTCTACATCAAGAACCGTTTCAGCCTTACGGCCGACGCGGGTCTGGATTTGTCACTCAACCTATGGCGGTTCAGACTGAGCGTAATCCCTTCCTTCCACTACTTCATCACAGACAACTACCGAGAGGTGAGCATCTCCCGCATCACCCACGACGGCAGCACCGACACCCACACCTCCGACAAAGCACACCCCTGGCAGTTCGCCATCCAAGGTGGCCTAAGTTTCTCCTTCTAAGGAGCGCGACGGTATTGCACTCCCCAACACAAAAACTGATCTTCAAGGGATCACCACCACTTGAAATCCATCCATCGGCTTGTAACATTGCGACATGCGAACATTTATCCTCCTGCCGAGGAAAGGGACGAGTATTCCTGAACATCTTCGCCAAGCGATGTGTTGCCTGACCAAGACGTGGCCTTGCCTTCTTGCTGAATCATCCATTTTGCAAAACACTTTCAGCGCAATCACCAATCCAGAAGGCTGTGCATAGGTTGAGGCTGAATTGCTTCACAATGAAGGCAATAGTTTTTCACCCGAATGCCGTCCCCATGCCGTTCTGTTGGCGATTGCGCTGAAGGTGTTTCGTATTATTCGTTGGCAGAGGGAGTTGGTCTTCGTGCCGCTTCGAAATGACAAGAGATCATTTTTTTGACAAAATTATTAAGCAGCCCTTATAAAAATCTATCGGTCGTGTTTTCGACAGCTCACACTGCCGCTAAATAGCAATTAGCGGTATTACCTTTGTCGCGGAAGAATCACCAGAATAGCTCCAATGGGTGGCTTATGATGGTTTAATAAAGATAAGCGGCAGCCTTGTCTATTCAAAAATGATTGTGAATTTTAGCAAGACATACTTGAGAACACGGAAGTGTAAGTTTATTCTCGAATACGAATCTGGAAAATTCACTTGGAAGAGAGTAAGACTAAAGCATACTCGTGGCCATTAGCCACAGGGTATGCAGAAATGTGGGAACCAGAGTGTCATCATGCCGGCAGTCGGGTAATTTGCTTACATCGTCCACCTCGTTCAGGTCGAAATATTCAATGCCCCTGCCCCAAATGAAATCACCGAGTGACTGCCCTGATGGACGGTGCTTCGCTTCATGGAGGAATTTGTCGGTGAATTGCTGTTCACGACAGTTTTTCCACCACCAGAGACGTGAGCCATCCTGCTCGCTGATCTGCTGGATCATCGCATTTACTTTCACCTCAAAGGTGTTCAAACGAAGGAAATCCGGGATTGAATAGCCCGAGTGGGTGATAAGCGCGTGGGTGGCATAGCAGACACAGATGTGTTCCAGTTTTGGATGACGAATCCATCCCTCGGCCCAAGTCGTTCCATCGTCAAGGGTGTTCTCAAGGCCCAATTCCTTATCGCTCATTGTCGGCTTCAAGCCCTTGGAGGCATCCCAGTAAGGACTACAGGTCATTACCTCCATGTCGCCTATTTTCTCTTGTTGAAGCAGGGCGTTCACAATTATCATTTTGGTGAAATCCGAGCGGTAATATTCATCGTCTTCCAAATGGAGTACATCCTGAGCGGTGTCTCCCCAATAGCGCAAGCATCCCTCCACCGTAAAGTCGTCATCCTTCTCTTCTAAAGGAGATGACAACATCTGACGGTACATCTTCCCTGTTCTGGAGAACATGTCCCTAGTAAGTGAATATAACCGTTCATTCTGACTTTCAAACCGTTTGGCTTCCGAATCAGAACAATGCAACTCAAACATCTCCGACAGAATGCGATAACGCTCCAAGAGCAAGGATTGCACTTCTTCCTTCTTGCTCTCATCCTTGAGCCATGAAAAGTCCCAGCCGAGAGGATCACCTGTGATCGAAAGGATTTTCCGTTCCCTCTCTGCCAATTCACTGTGGTATATTGTCAGAGTCATCTCTATGGACGGCATCGCAGCGGCTAACCTTATCGTTTCCTCGAAATTCGGGCTGATTACTCTAAACGTTCTCATTGTATTCTCCTTTTCTGCAAAGATATACAACAGCGTTGCCAAAACCTTTCAGTTTTCGTAAGTCGACCATACTGCCGAATAATTGCATTCAGGCATCCCATCTTTGCCGAAGATTTAAAACAAATATGCCATGACATTATCCGAACTGCTTCACAGTGTGTCATTTGATGACCTAATACCGACGCTAAAGAAAGTGTACGGTGTCGAAACCGACATCTATGCCTACAGGGAGGCTTTCGATGAACTGAATCTTCTCCGTCCGATCGGACGGGACGATGGGAATATCAAAGTTTATCGGGACGAAGAGGAACAATATATCGGGGTGAGCGGATGCAACGACATCTGGGAGAACCTGCTCGACTTGAATATTCATGTAGAAGAGGGCATCCGGTTGGATGACAATGCTCTGGCCGCATATATTCTTTGGGAACTGACCTTCTACGGTTTCTCTCAAGAGGAGCAATCTTCATTTATTGAAAATCTCGGGAGGCCGGACAACAAGTATTCAAAGAGAGCCTCGGAATTATATTCTCGTAAAATCAGCATGTACGCTCGTGGCAGAATAGAGAAGCGCCAATGCTTCAGTGGAGCCATGTCTTGGGATATCAGCGAAAAAATACACGAACGTGAGCAGCGAAGGAACCGCGCCAAGCGTATGCGTGACACCCGTATGGAGCGGTCGATCAAACGCCTCGACAGAATGGCGAAGGTTGAGGACTGCATCCAACGACTCCTGAGCCTCTGCCCGGACCTCGAACGGCATAATCTTGAATATCTTTTTGGAACATATTCAATTACCGAGTCGAACTTCCGCCAGCAGGAGAGTCTTGGAGGCTATAAGCCTGCGACTTTGTATGAATCAATATTCAAGTACAGCACCCTTCCGCAATCTGAATATGACAGTGTGGTGATCGTGCTATATTCTTCGGATGCAGCCAAGGTGAGTCCTTCGCTGCGTTCCTTCATTGAAGATCGGCTGATCACAGGAAGGTCCCTGAAGCGTTCTGTTCTCAAGGTCTGTTCCGACAACCGAATAACGGACGGCAGCATCAGAGCGTTTGTCGTCACGAGTCAGGACGATAAAGAATAATGTGTTTGATTGCCTTTGGTTTTGCACTGCCGCTTTTTGGCGGGATCGAAATGTACCTTTGCATTAAAACATAATACTATTTGAATGAAAAAGACCTTGCATATTATGCCCAGTGGCGCGTTATGGAATAGAATCGCCCTCTGGTGGATAGGGAAAGAATTGGACAAGCACGACATTTTGCAGTACCCGGTCCGGACGAATGTTCATTATTTGCCTGAGAATTTTTCTGAAGTGGAGATGATGAAAGTCGCTATTTCGTGGGGTGATGCAGAACTGTATGAAGACTTGAAGGTTTTTCCAAAAAAGCTATCCGAGATTCAGAACTACGATAAGGTCGTGGTTTGGCATGCGGAAGACGCTGACTCAAGACTGCTGTTTTGCACGGTGGTCAGTGTTGTGCGACAAGCGTTGTACGAAATCGACATTACTCCTGATGACAGGCGCACTCGATGGGTGCAGGCAATAGAAGATGAGCCTGAGACAGAACGGGATGTGGATGTATTTTATGTGGGGCATACGGGCTGTGATATCACAAGATCCAGCTATTCCATGAAGCCTGTGACGGAAAAGATGAGAGAGAGGCTTCTGACCGAATGGAGGCAATGGGGCGGGGAAGATGCTCTGGATTGCCCGGTTTTGGTCAACCAGTATGGGAAATTATTCCACACGTATCGTACATATTTGTACGGGGACATTTTTGAGTTCACTTCGAAAACAGAAGCGACATTTATCGCAAAGATTGCCGGAGAAGTCCTCTATAAACATCCACAACTGTGGGATCAGTATGTCTGTGACACTGTGGTTAAGATGGCTGATGAGGGAATGATCAAATGGGTGAAGAAGGATGAGGAGAACTCTTTTCGAAGCCTTGTACAGCAGTACAAACATGATGTGACTGAAGATTGGTTCGGCTATCCACGAGACTTTCTGTATCATTTCATAGGAGAATGCGGGAAAAAGATCACCATGTCCGAGGATGACATCAAGGCGGAATATCGCCGTGAAAGAAAAGATTGCGCGGACATCTGGGGACACGGCCATCTGACCCGTGAATATATTCAAAAGAGAAAGAAACAGTGGAAAGAGACGCTGGTTGTGAGGTGGGCTGCCGCCTTCAACGAGAACTGGGGCTGGTATCACTTGCTGTCGGTCATTAAGGTGAAACTGGAGATGATGGCGGAATACATGCGCCTATGGTCTGTGCTCGCTGACGGTTCGGTTTACGCGGATCAGATGGAGCGCACCATCAAACTGATACAAGTCGTCCTTGACAGTGGCGGTAAATCCGATTATGCGCACACCGAAGAGGAGGATGAATATCTTGATGCCGAGCATTTCTCGCATTATGTCAACTTCCGTAACCGCAACCGCATACCGAGTCCGGACTATTGCGGCGAACAGTTCTGGTGCGAGGCGCAGCGCCTTCGTTTTGATAAGGCTTGGAACCTTCTCTGGGAAATGTTCCGCACGAAATTGCTTTCGTGGGAGGATTGAAGGAATAATCGAATTCCTTTTGTCTCGGGAAAGAACGACCTAAACCGGCATAAGAGAATCCTCTGCCGGAAGTAAAAAGATAAGCGGCAGCCTTGCATATTCAAGAATGATTATGTACTTTAGCAAGACATACTTGAGAACACGGAAGTGTAAGTTTATTCTCGAATAC